>Ga0210044_10009352_pt1 | contig 11947 bp, 8 predicted proteins | sample CryGey13umfilter_2_FD_183959 | JGI IMG/M metagenome (GOLD analysis project Ga0210044, IMG submission 183959) | Groundwater microbial communities from aquifer in Utah, USA - Crystal Geyser 4/9/14 3 um filter (SPAdes) (version 2) | ecosystem: Environmental > Aquatic > Deep subsurface > Groundwater... | reverse complement strand
GAGGCCCTTTTTCCCGGTAGCGCAAAAGGGGCAGCGGACCGGGCAGCCGACCTGGGTGGAAATACAGAGGCTCCATTTTTCGGACAGAAGCTTCAGGAGCACTGATTCTATCTTTAAGCCGTCCTTGAGGGCGAAACAGAATTTTACAGCGTCCTTTTTTTTGGAGATCCGGGTCTCCAGGGTTTCTAAAGAGTTGATGTGGATCCCGTGCCTCAGCCGCTCACGCAGTGCCGCCGGAAGTACCGGGATCTCTTCCCAGGAAACGGCGAAATTCTTGTAAACGGCGTCCCGCACCTGTTTAAGACGGAAAGCGGGGATTTTGTTCTCTTTAAGGAAAATAGAAAGTTTTTTCAGGTCCATATATAGATTATGACAAATATTGAACCCGCCCAAAGGCTTAAACGTGGGGAGAGCGGCCGCAAAGAAGCGCAAAAAAGCGGGAACACTCTGAAGAGTCCCCGGGAGCCTGTCCGACATAAGGCTTTCATTCCGAAATCTACGATTCTGTTGACGAGCCGAAGCGAGGCGAAACGAGCGCCCTCGACGGAGGTTGTGGGTTGAGCGTAGCAAAGGCGCAGGCCAAAAGCGGCAATTGCAGGCGAAATTGCTTATGTCGGACAGGCTCCTAGTGGTCCGGCCTTGCGCATTTCTAACAGCTGCTGCTCTTGCAGTATGCCGTATTCATAAATAGTAATATATAAAATACATGGGATATGAAAAACCGGATCTCAGGCGCCTTTGGGCCTTTCTCGGGCTTAACTTCCTCCTGTCGCTGGCTATCTGCTCTGTCTTCCTGCTTTTTGCCGGAGGGCACCCGCTGGAGCTGGCTTATGTAAGTACTGCCCTGGTCTCAAATACTGTAATGCTGTATGCGGTCCTGGGGCTTATAGCTGTCCCGCTTTTTCTTTTCGCCCCGGGCCGGGGGCTGCTCGTGGTATTGGCCGGCGCTTTCCAGATGATCCTGGTCACGGATGTCGCGGTCTATAAGATCTTTAAATTCCACCTTAACTCCATGGTTCTGAATCTGGTCCTTACTCCGGGGGGGCTGGAGTCCCTGGACCAGGGCTGGGGAACCAAGGTTCTTTTTGTTTCTATCGCCGCGGCACTGGGGGCTTTGCAGTGGTATTTCTGGCGCCTGTCGGAAAGCCTGGGAGGCCGGCCGCTGCTGCGCGGACGCCGGGTGCTTGCGCTCCCGGCCCTGCTTCTCGGTTTCGTCATTGCCGATAAAGGTCTTTTTGCCTGGGGTACTCTTTACGATTGCTCCTATATCACCCGCAATGCCCAGCTTTTTCCGCTCTACCAGCCGCTGCGGATACGCACTTTCGCCAGCAAGTACCTGGGCGTTAAACTGGATAAAGAGGTGAAAGGGGGAATAGACCAGAAATATTCAGGCCTGGTTTACCCTAAAAAACCGCTGGTGACTGAGCCGCCGGCCAGGCCCCTGAACTTCCTTTTCATCATAGTGGACTCGCTGCGGTCCGACATGCTCACCGAGGAGAACATGCCTGAAACCTGGGCGCTGGGGAGCAAGGGAGCGGTTTTTGAAAACCACTACAGCGGCGGGAACTGCACCAGGTTCGGGGTATTCTCGATACTGTACGGGATATATGGAAATTACTGGTTCCCGATGCTGGGCGAGCGACGGGGGCCGGTGTTCATAGACGTTCTTAAAAAACAGGGCTATGACCTGCGCGTTTTCGCCAGCGCTAAACTGAGTTTCCCCGAGTTTAACAAGACCTGTTTTGTCGAAGTTCCGCGCGGGGGCATTTACGACGAACCTGTCGGGGCGGACGGGGCGGAGAGGGATAATGATATCTCGGGAAAGTTCACGGATTTCCTGAAAAAACGGGATCCTAAAAAACCTTATTTCGCTTTTGTCTTCTATGACGCCTCGCATGGTAATTACGATTACCTCCCCGGCTTCGAGAAATTCAAGCCATCTTTCGGGGTAAGCCAGCTCGCGCTGAATATGGGCAATGTGGGGGGGCTGAAGAACAAATATAAGAACTCTGTGTACTTTGACGACCACCTGGTGGGGAAGATAGCGGGGGCCGTAGCGGCGACCGGAGGGCTGAAGGATACGGTGGTCCTGGTGATGGGAGACCATGGCGAGAGCTTTCTTGAAAGGGGCAGATACGGGCATAACCAGGGTTACAGTCCTGAAGAGGTCCGCGTTCCGCTGGTGGTCTACATTCCCGGCCGGGCTCCGGAGCGGGTAAAGACAATGACCAGCCACCTCGATATTGTTCCCACCCTGCTGCCCCTGGCCGGAGTCAGAAACCCCGCTGCCGATTATTCCAACGGGCAAAGCCTTTTTATGCGCGGCGGGCGGCCTTTCGTCCCGTCGGCTTCCTGGGACAGCGCGGCGATAATAACTGAAAACGCCATACTGGAAATGCCGCTGGAGGCCTATAAGGGCGGGCTCAAGGTTTTCGACCGCGAATACCGCGAGGTCCCCAAGGGCGCGGCCCCGCTTTCCCCGCTTATCCTTAAATTCCAGAAAGAAGCTAAAAGGTTTTACAGGTAAACAGGCCGCGGTAATGCCGGCGGGAAATATTTAAAGGCGATATGGAAAAAACAAGAATCCTCCTGACTGATGCCGGCTCGAATGAGCCCGCCTCTACCCTGGCGCTGCGCGCTATAGCCGGCGAACTGGGACGGATCATAGGGAGGGAAGTCCTGCCCGTTTCCCTGCTTCATTCCGGCAAGGTGGATCCCTCTCTTTTGGGCGGAAAGCCGGCCGTGCTTTGCGGCCGCTGTGAGGGCGGCGGCGGAGGAGCGGGTTGAGGAACTTGCGGTAGTTCCTCTCTTTATAGGTCCCAGCCGGTCTCTCACTCACTCTATCCCGGAGCAGTTCGCGCGGGAGTCCGGAGGAAAGGGCGTCCTTAGGGTAGCGCCCCCGCTTTACGGCCCCGACGGGACGCTCGGGCGCATCCTGACAGAGAACCTGCTCGCGTCGGGCTGGGAGCGGGGCCGCGGCACGGTCCTGCTTTGCGCCCATGGCTCGCCAGCCGGGGAAATGGCGGAAGTCAGGAACTTCCTTGCGGCCGAGATAAGGAGCGGGCTCCGGCTTAGCCCGGAAGAACTTATTGCCTGCTCCATGGACAGAAGGCCCGGCAGCGAGTATGACTTTAACGAACCAAGGCTTGAATCCGCGATAAAGAAAGCCGCGGGCGAAGCGGTGATATTGATGCAGTTCCTCCTGCCGGGGCGCCACGCGGGCGCGGACGGCGGCGTGGCCGGGATCTGCAGGAAAAACGCGCCGGCGGGCTTAAAATGGAAGCTTTCCCCGCTGATCGGAGCGCACCCCGCGCTGCCCTCCCTGCTTGCGGCCCGCTTTAAAGAAATAGTTCCTTAAGCGGGGCGGGGCCCGCGCCCACCCGCGCCCCCGCACTGTGATATAATAACTGACAATATGGCGCAAAAAAAAGACGGGTTATTCTTTAAACCCTGGAAGGAGCTGCAGGAGCTTCAAAACAGGCAATTGCATTATTTTATTACGAGGAAACTTTATCCGTTCAGCCCTTATTACCGCCGGCTTTTCGACAGGAACAATATCCGGCCCGATGAAATAAGGACGGTGCAGGACCTGCGCCGTATCCCTTTTGTCTCGAAAGCGGACTTTCAGGACGTCCCCGGCGGGCCGGCCGGGAAGAGCCGCGAGTTCATTCTGCAGCCGAGCGAAGAACTGATCAGGAAATACCTTCCGAAAACCGAGCTCGTTAAATTTGCTCTTACCCGCCTGCTGAAGGGTAAGGATTTTGTTAAAGAGAGGCTGGAAAGGGAATACCGCCCGATATTCCTTACCGGGACCGCGGGAACCACGGGCCAGTCCCTGGCCAGCCTGTATACCAACCACGACCTGGATAACCTGAAGATCTACGGGCGCAGGATGATAGATATCATCGGCATGAAAAGCGAAGACCTGGGGGTGAATGTATTCCCCTACGCTCCGCACCTGGCTTTCTGGCTGGCTATCTTCGCCGGGATCGAAGGCGGTGTCTTTATCCTGAGCACGGGCGGCGGCAAGACCATAGGAACGGAGGGGAATCTTAAAGCCATCGCCAAGGTGAAGCCGCAGTTCCTTATCGGCGTGCCCAATTATGTTTATCATCTCCTGAAAGAGGCCAAAAAAGAGGGTATGGACCTGGGCTTTTTAAGGAACATCATCCTCGGCGCTTCGCGGGTTCCGGAAGGTTTTAAAAGAAAGCTCGCCAACCTTCTTGCGGAAATGAACGCGCCCGAAGTTAAGATCTTCGGAACCTACGGTTTCACCGAGGCGCGTACCGCCTGGCCGGAATGCCCCACCGCAATCGGCGTTTCCAGCGGGTATCATACTTATCCCGATAAAGAGATCTTCGAAGTGATAGATCCTGATACCGGGGAGGTAAAAGGGGAGGGCGAGGACGGGGAACTGGTTTACACCAATATAGACAGCAGGGGCAGTTCCGTCCTGCGCTACCGGACCGGGGATATTGTGAAAGGCGGGATAAGCTACGCGCCTTGTCCGCATTGCGGCCGGACGGTCCCGAGGATCTCAAGCAACCTGGTGCGTTCCTCGAACATCAGGACGATCGCCCTTTCCAAGATAAAGGGGACACTGGTTAATTTTAACAGCCTCGAACATATACTGGACGATCATAAAGAAATAGACGAATGGCAGATAGAAATCGTAAAAAAAGACAATGATCCCTACGAGGTCGACGAACTCACCCTCTATGTCAGTCTCTTCAAAGAAACGGACAGGGAGAAGTTCTCTCGTCAGCTTAACAGCGACCTGCTTTCATTAACGGAAATTTCTTTTAACAGGATAGTTTTTGAGACCCATCAGGAGATACAGAAGCGCATAGAGGTGGAGTCGGCGGTCAAGGCGAAAAAGATAGCGGACAAGCGGCCCTAGGGGCAGCCCCGGCTTAATTGCGGATTTTCGGGTAACTGGGAGAAACTAATATGGGAAGAATGGCAATAGTGGACGGGATAAGAACGCCTTTTGTGAAAGCCGGGACGCTCTTTGAGGATATACCGGCTCAGAAGCTGGGCGCTATCTGCGTGCGGGAGCTTCTTGAACGGACCAGCCTGGACCCGGAGCTGGTGGATGAGGTGATACTGGGCTCGGTCTGTCAGCCGCCGGACGCCCCGAATATAGCCAGGGTGGTGAGCCTGTACTCCGGCATCCCGCAGAGCAAACGGGCTTACACCGTCAACAGGAACTGCGCTTCCGGCCTTGAAGCCGTTACCAGCGCCTGTGAAAAGATAGAGACCGGCTCCGACGAGATAGTAATAGCGGGGGGGACGGAATCGATGTCAAGCATCCCGCTGCTCTTCGGTAAAGAGATAACCAAAACCCTGATGAGGCTGGGGAAAGCCCGCAGCTTTTTTGAAAAATTACATATTCTAAGCGGCATAAGGCCTTCACATCTTAAGCCCGTCCCGGCGCTGGCGCTCGGGCTTACGGACCCGGTCTGCGGGCTGAATATGGGGGCTACCGCGGAGAACCTGGCCAAAGAATTCGCTATCAGCCGCAGGGAGCAGGACGAGATGGCGCTGCAGAGCCACGCCAAGGCGCTGGCCGCCCGGATGAAACTCCGTGAAGAGATAGTCCCTGTAATGACCGGGACCGGATTTAAAACGCTGGTAGAAGACGATAACGGGCCGCGGGAAAACCAGAGCCTTGAATCCCTGGCCAGGCTAAGGCCGTATTTTGACAGGGTCAGCGGCTCGGTAACTATCGGAAATTCCTGCCAGATAACCGACGGCGCCTGCGGCCTGCTGGTAATGAGGGAAGAAAAGGCGAAAGCAATGGGCTACGAGCCCCTGGGCTATATCCGGGCCTTCGCTTATGCCGGGCTGGATCCGGCCAGGATGGGCCTCGGCCCGGCTTATGTTATCCCCGCCGCTCTCAAAAAAGCGGGCCTCGCGCTTAAAGACATGGATCTCGTCGAGATCAACGAAGCCTTCGCTTCCCAGGTTATAGCCAGCCTGAAGATGCTCGATTCCAGGAAGTTCGCGGAGGAGCATCTTTTCGCCCCTGAAACCGTGGGCGGAATAGATACTGCCAAACTGAACGTGAACGGAAGCGGCATTTCTCTCGGTCATCCCGTAGGGGCCACGGGCTCGCGGCTGATCCTCGGCACGCTAAATGAAATGCGCAGGAGAAATTCCAAGTTCAGCATAGTTTCCCTCTGCGTAGGCGGCGGCCAGGGCGGCGCCGTAGTTCTTGAAAGATAAAAAAAGGCGGAAAAAATGAGCGCTTTAAACCTTGTACTAAAAGATACCGACGCAATACTTGAAATAGACCAGCCCGGCTCCAAAGTTAACGTGCTGAACGCTGAAACTATGGCGGAACTGTCGGCGATACTGGACGAACTGGAAAAAAAAGCCGGGGCCGGACTTAAGACCCTGGTGATAACCAGCAAGAAGAAGGGTATTTTTATAGCGGGGGCCGATATTAAAGAGATAGAGGTGATAGATAGTTCAGAAAGAGCGGCCGGGCTCGCGCGCGAGGGCCAGGAGATCTTTAACAGGCTCGCCGCTCTCGACCTTGTGACCGTGGCCGCTATAAACGGGGTCTGCATGGGCGGGGGCTTCGAGCTTGCGCTGGCCTGCCGGCACCGCGTGGCCAGCTTCAGCGATAAAGTGAAGATAGGCCTGCCCGAAGTGAATTTGGGAATAATGCCGGGCTGGGGCGGAACGCAGAGGCTGCCGCGGCTGGCGGGACTTATGCGCGCGCTCAATATGATTATGTCCTCGCAGATAATCTCCGGCAAGGACGCGCTTAAAGCCGGCGTGGTGGACAGGCTGTTCCCCGAAGACGCCCTTGTTGAAGGCGCGGCGGAATACGCCGGCCAGCTCGCGGCCGGGACCGCGGGAGAGAAGAGAAAGCCGAAGCGCGGGCTTTTCCAGGTCTTCCTGGAAGACACTCTGCCGGGCAGGAGCTTGATGTTCGCCCAGGCTGAGAAAAACGCTTATAAAAAAACCAAAGGTTTCTATCCCGCGCCGCTCAAAGCGCTGGAAGTCATAAAGGGCACTTACGGCGGGCCGCTGGAAGAAGGGCTGCTGGCCGAAAGGCTCGGCTTCGGCGAGCTGGCCGTTACGGAGGTTTCCAGGAACCTTATAAAAGTTTTCTTTCTGAGCGAGAAGTTCAAAAAGTATCCCTGGGTGGAGAAGGGGACCGAAACGGCGCGGATAAAAAAATGCGCGGTGGCGGGCGCCGGCATCATGGGCGGCGGGATAGCCCAGCTTATAAGCTCGCGGGATATCCCTGTAAGGCTTAAAGATATAAACTACGACGCCCTCAAGCAGGCCCTTAAAACCGCCGCCGGTATCTTTAAATCCGCGCTTAAGAGGCGGAAGCTGGACAAGTACCAGATTGAATATAAAATGGGGCTTATCTCTCCCACCATCACCTACCAGGGTTTTAAAAATTCCGACCTGGTGGTTGAAGCCGTAGTAGAAGACCTGGGGATAAAGCGCAAAGTTTTCGAGGAACTTGAGAAGAATACCCGGCCGGACACGGTGATAGTTTCCAACACTTCCTCGCTGACCATAGAGAAGATAGGCGAGAACGCCGCTAATAAGGAAAGGATAGCCGGGCTGCATTTCTTCAACCCGGTGAACCGGATGCCGCTGGTAGAGGTTATCAGGACGGAGCATACCAGCGCTAAAACCTTGGCTACCGTGGTCGATTTTTCACGCCGCCTGGGAAAGACGGTCATCGTGGTCAAGGACGTGCCCGGTTTTCTTGTGAACCGCATTCTGGTCTCTTATCTTAACGAGGCGGCTTTCCTTATAGAAGAAGGAATGGCGATGGATAAAATAGACTCTATCGCCTGCGCTTTCGGCATGCCGATGGGGCCGATAGAACTTATAGACGAGGTCGGAGTGGACGTGGGCTGCAAGGTAGCGAAGATACTTGAAACCGCCTACGGAGAAAGAATGCGCGTCAGCGCGGTCCTCGACGGGATAAAGAAAAAAGGACTGCTCGGGAAAAAAGCGAAGAAAGGGTTTTACCTTTATTCGGGAAGCGGAAAGACGCCGAACCCTGAGATCTACGGCCTGGCCGGGATCCCGGCAAAGAAACATATTTCGGACGAAACGGCCCTTAAGCGCCTTATCTACGGAATGATAAACGAATCCGCCCGCTGCCTGGAGGAAAACGTGGCAGAAAGCCCGCAGGTAGTGGATATCGGCATGATAATGGGCGCCGGCTTTCCCCCCTTCCGCGGCGGCGTCTGGCGCTACGCCGAGTCCGTGGGCCTGGCCTCTATAGTGGAAGACCTCAGGGCCTTAGAGAAAGAATTCGGCTCGGCCCGGTTCGCTCCCAGCGCTTACCTGATAAAAGCGGCAGAAGAACAGGGAAAACCGGTCTGACGGGCCGGGGTAAATAACAGGGTGATAAACAAAAAGAGCCGCGCTTAGCGCGGCTCTTTTCTTTGTGGTTCCCGCTTTATCAGAAGATATACTTCTCCGCTTCAATAGCGGCGCTGCCCAGCAGGCGTTTGGCTTCCAGCAGGCCGGAGGCGTTATACCTGGTCAGTTTGCCGGCGGCCGAGAGCAGCCCCGCGAGCTTTTCGCCTTCCTCTATATAGTAGGCGGAACGGCGGGCCGCGGAGGCGGCTTTCTCCGCCGCGTTGAACGTGAAGATCTTTACCGCCGCCAAAACCAGGGCTTTCTTGCTCTCGCTGAGCCCCGGCAGTATCTTTTCCGCGCGGAGCACGGCGCTTTCTATAGCAAAGATATAGATGGCGACGTCGGCTACCGCCAGCAGTATTTCCTGCTCGTCTTTGATAGCGCCCATGAATTTCCGGGCGCCGGAACCGGCGGCAAGCAGAAAGGTTTTTTTAAGGCCGGCCAGCAGCGCTTTTTCGCAAGCGAAGGCCGCGGAAGCGTCAGGCGCGGCGGCGGGCGCTTTAAGCGATTGCGCCGCCCGCTTGACCGCCTCCATCAGCGGGATCTCGCCCTTTACCGCGCGGGCCAGCAGGGTAGAAGGGATAAGCAGGCGGTTTATCTCGTTGGTGCCCTCAAAAATACGGTTGATGCGTTCGTCCCTGTAGTAGGCTTCGGCGGGATAATCCTGGATGAAGCCGTAGCCGCCGTGTATCTGCAAAACTTCGTCCACCACCGAGGCGAGAACCTCGCTGCAGAATACTTTGGAGATAGCGCACTCCATAGAATACTCTTCTATCCCCTTTTGATACGCCGCGTAATAATCGGGGATATCCTTGTTTATCGTATCGAGCCTTGTGTCTATCAGGCCCGCAAGGCGGTAGACCAGGGATTCGGAGGCGAAAATGTCCGCAGTCATGTCGGCTATCTTTTCTTTGATCGCGCCGAAGCCGCTGATAGCGGTCCCGAACTGTTTGCGCTGGTTGGCGTATTTTATGCCGTCGGCCAGGGCTGTTTTTGAGGCGCCCGCAACTCCCGCTCCCAGCTTGAGGCGGCCGATGTTCAGTACGTTAAAGGCTATCTTATGGCCTTTGCCCGCTTCTCCAAGCAGGTTCTCTGCCGGTACTTTTACGTTCTCAAGTATGATCTGGGTGGTGGAAGAGCCCTTTATGCCGAGCTTCTTTTCTTCCGGCCCGGCGCTGAGCCCTTCGGACTTCCTCTCAACGAGGAAAGCGGTAAGGTGCTCTTTATCTATCTTGGCAAAGATAGTGAAGATATCGGCGAAGCCGCCGTTGGTTATAAACTGCTTGGTCCCGTTGAGGATATAGTGTCTGCCGTCTTCGCTCAGGGCAGCGGTGGTTTTGGCGCCCAGGGCGTCGCTGCCGGAACCTGGCTCGGTCAGGCAGTAAGCGGCTATCCATTCGCCGCTCATTAGTTTCCCGAGGTACCTGTCCTTCTGCTGCTTCGTCCCGTAATAGATAAGAGGCAGCGTGCCTATGCCGGAATGAGCGGAGAAGGTTATGGAGAATGAGCCGGCCAGCGAGATCTTCTCGGTAGCGAGCATGCTGGTGGCTTTGTCCAGTTCCAGTCCGCCGTAAGCCTTCGGGACGTCTATCATAAGGAGTCCCAGCTCGCCGCATTTTTTCATCAGCCCTATGTTGAGGGCGAAGTTCTGGCTTTCAATATCGGCGCGGAGCGGGACCACTTCCTTGACTACGAACTGTTCGGTGGTTTCCCCTATCTGTTTTTGCTCGTCGGTAAAATCTTCCGGGGTGAATACGTCCGCGCTTGAAATCTCGCTGATCAGGTATTCGGCGCCTTTGAATAACTTCATTGCCATTGTATTATCCTCCTGCCGTAAATAGGTTAACTTCCCCTAACGCTATAATAACAATTCTGGTGAAGGCGCGGTAAGGCACACGGCGCGTGTCAGTCTGCCTTTGCGCGGCGCTTGCGGGCCTGCCCTGCCTTCTTTTTCCGTATCTTCTGTATTTTTTTAAGGCGACGGGATGTCTCCGGTGAGACCCGCACCTCTATCTCGTCCACCAGTTCCCGGAGGGCGATAAAACGGTTCAGGGACCGCTTGCGCTCGCGCTGGCAGCGCACTATCAGGCCCAGCGGCGGGTATTTGAGCAGGACGGCGTTGGAAGTCTTGTTTATCTTCTGTCCGCCTTTACCGCTGCCGCGTACGAACTGTTCTTCTATCAGGCGCAGGTCTATGGACAGCCGGGTTATGCGCGCCTTCAGCGCCTCAATCTTGACCGGGGTGATCTCTGAAAATTCGTGGAAATTCATAAATAAGAATCGGGAATCGTGGATCAGGGATCAAAGGGGGCGGAATATATCTTCGCGTTTCATTTTCCCCCACTCCCGATTCCCGATAGTCGATTGTCGATTACTAATCCTGCAATTCGCCGTGTTCGCGCAGGAATTTGCGGATATGGGAACGCGCGCCGGCGGTCTTTACAGAGGTGAGCCAGTCTTTCTTGGGCACGGAGTTTCTGCGGGTTATGACCTCGCAGATGTCTCCGCTCTTCATCGGCTCGTCCAGGCGGGCCATTTTATTGTTCACCTTTGCGCCTATACAGGTATTGCCGATATCGGTGTGGATGGCGTAAGCGAAGTCCAGGGGCGTAGCGTCCACCGGCAGCGGCTTCACGTCGCCCTTCGGAGTGAAGATGAATATCTGGTCCAGCTCCAAATCGGTCTTGAAGCTTTCTATGAATTCCCGCGGGCTCGAAAGGTCCTGCAGCCATTCCATCCACTGCCGCAGCCAGTTGAGTTTTTCGTCCAGGTGGCGGTCGGTGCCGCTGTCCCCGCCCATCTTGTAGCGCCAATGCGCGGCTATGCCGTATTCTGAGGTGCGGTGCATTTCCTCGGTGCGGATCTGGATCTCTATGATCTCTCCGGACGGCGCCATTACGCTGGTGTGCAGGCTCTGGTAAAGGTTCATCTTCGGGACGGCGATATAATCGGTGAAAGAGCCGGCTACCGGCTTGAACACGGAGTGTACCGTGCCCAGCAGCGCGTAACAGTTGATGATGCTGTCGGTGATGATGCGCACGCCCAGGGCGTCCTGGATGTCTTCGAAGGGTTTTTCCTGGCGCAGCATCTTGCGGTAGATTGAGTAGAGGTTTTTCGCGCGCGAAAGCACCCGGTGCGGGATCTGCGTGCTGCCCAAATGTTTTTCCACGCCCAGCTTAAAATCCTCCAGGGTCTTTTCGCGCATCGCGTAGCGCAGCTGCACTTTGGTCAGGAGGCTCTGGTATTCGTCGGGGTAGAGGTACTTGAAAGAGAGGTCCTCAAGCTGGGATTTGAGCTGGAAGATGCCCAGGCGCTGGGCCAGGGGGGCGTAGAGGGAGAGGGTTTCGTGGCTTATCTCCAGCTGTTTCTCGCGGGTGAGGAAGTTCAGCGTGCGCATATTGTGCAGGCGGTCGGCCAGCTTTATCACTATCACGCGGATATCCTTGGCCGTGGCCAGGATCATCTTGCGCCAGTTCTCGGCCTGGGCCACGTCCCGCGAAGAGAATTTGAGGGTCTCTATCTTGGTGACCCCGGCTAC
>Ga0210044_10009350_pt1 | contig 11949 bp, 7 predicted proteins | sample CryGey13umfilter_2_FD_183959 | JGI IMG/M metagenome (GOLD analysis project Ga0210044, IMG submission 183959) | Groundwater microbial communities from aquifer in Utah, USA - Crystal Geyser 4/9/14 3 um filter (SPAdes) (version 2) | ecosystem: Environmental > Aquatic > Deep subsurface > Groundwater... | reverse complement strand
GTAGGTTTATCTAGAATGGAACGTATTATTAGAGATAGAATGAGTACTTACGAACTTATAAAATTATCCCCGAATAAACTTGTAAATGCGCGTCCCGTTATTGCTTCAGTTCATGAATTCTTTATGAGCGCACAGCTTTCTCAGTTTATGGAGCAAGTAAATCCATTGGCAGAATTAGAACATAAGCGTCGTATTAGTGCTTTGGGACCTGGTGGACTTTCTCGTGACAGGGCAGGATTTGAGGTTCGTGATGTTCATACAACTCATTACGGACGTGTTTGTCCTATTTCTACTCCAGAAGGACCAAATATTGGATTGGTTGGACACTTGGCTTCTTACGCCAAAATAAATAGTTTTGGATTTTTGGAGACACCTTATAGAAAGGTTGCAAGTGAAGTACCGAATGAAGCTCGTTTTACTGAAGGTGAATTTTCTGCAGTAACAGTAAAAGGAATCGTGGAAAAAGGTGATAAAATTACCAAAGAAATTGCAAATAAATTAGCAGGGACAAAAGCAAAAACCATTAAAGTTAAACCTCGTGTAACCAATGAAATTGTTTATTTAAACTCTTTTGAAGAAGAGCGTACAGTGACTGCAAGTGCCACAACACCAGTTGATGGAGATGGCTTTATTTTGGGAGAGCGTGTTCCAGCCCGTGCTTATGCAGAATCTACAATTGTAAATGTTGAAGATATTAGATACTTGGATGTAGCTTCAAATCAGATTTTGAGTGTTGCAACAAGCCTTATTCCTTTCTTGGAACACAACGATGCTACACGTGCTTTGATGGGTTCAAACATGCAAAGACAGTCTGTGCCTTGTATCACGCCAGATGCACCACTTGTTGGAACTGGAATGGAAAAAGATGCGGCAAAAAATAGTGGATATGTTATTCATGCAGATGCAACAGGTGAAATTACTTATATAGATGGAGATAAAATTGAAATTACAAGTACAAAAGGTGAAGTATTTTTACATAAATTAAAAAAGTTTGTCAGATCGAACGTTTCTAGTTGTATCAACCAAAGACCGGTTGTTAGTTTGGGCGACCATGTTAAAAAAGGAGAACCTCTTTGCGACGGCCCTTCTATAGATAGTAGTGAATTGTCTTTAGGTCAAAACGTTTTAGTGGCATACATGATGTGGGATGGGTTCAACTACGAGGATGCTATTATAATTTCTGAAAGATTAGTGCAATCTGATAGGTATACATCAGTTCATATCGAAGATTATACATTAGATATTCGTGAAACAAAGCTTGGACCGGAATTGGTGACCAGCGATATACCAAATGTAAGTGAAGAAAAATTAAAGAATTTAGATGCAGAAGGTGTGGTTCGTATTGGAGCAGAAGTTCATTCAGGTGACATCTTAGTTGGTAAAATTAGTCCAAAAGGTGAAACAGAACTTTCTCCGGAAGAAAGACTTCTTCGCGCAATCTTTGGAGAAAAAGCTAGAGATGTTCGTGATTCTTCTCTTTACTTAGAGCATGGTGATAAAGGTAAAGTTATAGATGTAAAAGTATTTTCAGCAGAAGAAGGAGATAAATTGCAGGCTGGAGTTGTCAAACAAGTTCAGGTGACTGTTGCAGATATGCGTAAAATCCAAATTGGAGATAAAATGGCTGGACGTCATGGAAACAAGGGTGTGATTGCTCGTGTAGTTCCTGTAGAAGATATGCCTTTCTTAGAAGATGGTACTCCAGTTGACATTATACTTTCACCTTTGGGAGTTATTTCTCGTATGAACTTAGGACAGCTTCTTGAAACTCATCTTGGTTTGGCTGCAAACGCTCTTGGATACAAAGCGGCCAGTCCAACCTTAGATGGAATTTCAGAAGAAGAAATTCAAGCGGAATTAAAAAAAGCCGGATTTCCGGAAGATGGACAATTACAACTTCATGATGGTAGAACTGGGGAACCTTTTGATCATAAAACAACGGTTGGTTACAACTATATGTTGAAACTTAATCATATGATTGAAGATAAAATTCACCAACGTTCTATTGGTCCTTATAGTCTTATTACTCAACAACCTCTTGGAGGAAAAGCTCAGTTTGGAGGACAGCGTTTTGGAGAAATGGAAGTTTGGGCTTTGGAAGCTTATGGAGCAGCACACACTTTGCAGGAGATTTTGACTATCAAATCTGATGATGTGCCAGGACGTTCAAAAGCGTACGAAGCAATTATCAAAGGTGAATCAATTACAAAAGTAAATGTTCCGGAATCATTCAATGTATTAACAAGAGAACTTAAAGGTCTAGCTCTTGATGTTGAACTTCTTAAGAAAACTGATAATGGGTATATTGCTACCAACGTAGGAAAAGCAACCCAACATTCAGAGGAGTAAATATTAAACCAATAAACATCTAAGCATATGAATCGTGATGCATTACATTCAACTGACTTTGACGCTTTGGCCTTAAAAATTGCTTCTCCGGAAGTAATTAAGGGCTGGTCATACGGAGAAATTACAAAGCCGGAAACAATAAATTATCGTACACAACGCTCTGAAAAAGCAGGACTTTTTGCCGAAGAAATTTTTGGACCTACAAAAGACTGGGAGTGTTATTGTGGAAAGTACAAGAAAATTCGTTTTAAAGGTATAACTTGTGATAAGTGTGGAGTAGAAGTTACTCATTCGCTTGTACGTCGTGAACGTATGGGTCATATTGAACTTTCTGCGCCAGTAACTCACATCTGGTTTTTGCGTTCAATTCCATCAAAAATAGGTTTGGTTTTGGATATGTCTATCCAAGCGTTAGAAAAGGTTATCTATTTTGCTTCTTTTATAATTACAAAAGTAGACGAAGATTTAAAACTAGAGACGCAAGAAGAATTAAAAGCAGAATTTAAAAGTAAAAGAAAACAAATTGAATCACAATTTAAGTCTAAAATTGCGGATGCTGTAAAAAATGGTCAAAAAGAAGATATTGTAGAAGAAATAGCATTAGAAAGAGACAGAAAAATTGCTGAACTCGAAGAAGATTTTTCTTATGCGGAAAAAGAATTGAAAGAAATTACAGTAATGAGTCTGGTTTCAGAGAATCAATACCAAGAAATTTCTCTAAGATTTGGACATATTTTTGAAGCAAGAATTGGAGCGGAAGCTGTAAGAGAATTATTAGAAAAATTAGATTTAGAAAAAACAACAGCAAATTTAGAAGGGTTAATTAAAAGTAGTAAGGGAGCAAAACGTGATAGATTGGTTCGTCGTGTAAAACTTTTGACAAGTCTTATAAAAAATAATATTAGACCAGAGTGGATGGTATTGTCTTTATTGCCGGTAATTCCACCGGATTTACGCCCAATGGTTGCCTTAGATGGTGGTAGATTTGCGACAAGTGACTTAAATGACTTGTACAGACGTGTTATCAACAGAAACAACCGATTAAAAAGGTTAATAGATCTAAATGCACCAGAGGTAATTCGTAGAAATGAAAAAAGAATGCTTCAAGAGGCTGTTGATGCTTTAATTGACAATAATGCTAGAACTTCAAAAACTGTAACAGCTTCAACCGGTCAAAAGCGTCAATTGCGTTCTTTGGCAGATATTTTGAAAGGTAAACAAGGACGTTTCCGTCAGAATTTACTTGGAAAACGTGTTGACTATTCAGGACGTTCAGTTATTGTTGTTGGGCCAAGTTTAAAAATTAGTGAATGTGGACTACCAAAGAAAATGGCTTTGGAACTATTCAAACCATTTGTAATGTCAAAAATAATTCAAAGAGGCTATGCGCATAATGTAAGAAGTGCCTCAAGATTTATTGAAACAAACGCACCGGAGGTTTGGGATATTTTAGAAGAAGTTACCAAAACAAGACGTGTAATGCTTAATCGTGCTCCAACTCTTCACAGACTTGGTATTCAAGCATTTAAGCCACTGCTTGTAGAAGGAAAAGCTATTCAGCTTCATCCACTTGTCTGTCCTGGATTTAATGCCGACTTTGACGGAGACCAAATGGCTGTTCATGTTCCTCTTACAGAAGATGCAAAGTGGGAAGCAGAACACTTAATGGCTGCAGAAACAAACATCTTAAAACCGGCAACAGGTCTTCCTGTTGTAACTCCGGGACACGACATCGTACTTGGTTGTTATTACTTAACTGGAATTGTTGAAGATGGAAAAGAATCTACAAAGTTTTTCTCAAACCCAACACAAGCAAAATTTGCTTACAAAAATAATAAAATTACTCTAAAAGAAAAAATTAAAGTACGTTTTAATGATTTGTCTAAGTTTGAAGAAGGAACAGACAAAATGATTGAAACTACAATTGGTAGAGTTTTGTTTAATGAAATTTTGCCAGAAAAACTTTCTTTCTTTAATGAAACAATTACAAAAAAATCTTTGAGTCAAATTATTGCGTCGCTTCTTGAACTTTATGGACAGGAATATACAGCACATATTTTGGATGAAATTAAATCTTTAGGTTTTTATTATGCAACAAAATCAGGTTATTCTCTTGGAATGCAAGATTTTAGAAAAAATACTGCAAAAGCTGTAATTTTAGAAGAAGGAGACCAAAAGACACGAGAAGTTCATGAGCAGTATCAAGAAGGTTTACTTACTGATTCAGAAAGACATTCAAAAGTTTTGGATATATGGGCAGATGTAAAGGATAGAGTTTTGTCTTATAACGACGATGCTTTAGATAAAGATGGTCCGGTTTTTGCTATGATTGATTCTGGAGCTCGTGGAAGTTGGGCTCAGCTTGGACAGGTTATTGGTATGAAAGGGCTTGTGGCTTCACCTAGTGGAGACATTATTGAACTTCCTGTAAAAGGAAACTTTAAAGAAGGGTTTAGTGTGCTGGAATTCTTTATATCTTCTCACGGTACTCGTAAAGGTCTAACAGACACTGCTTTGCGTACAGCTAATGCTGGTTATTTGACTCGTCGTCTTATCGATGTTGCTCAAGATGTGGTTGTAAACGCAGAAGATTGCGGGGAAACAGAAGGAGAGCCAATTACAAGAGAAAGCTCAGAAGAAATAGGAGAAACAGTTGCAGAACGTGTAAGAGGAAGGTTTGTTTCAAAAGATGTAAAAGATGGAAAGAATATAATTGTAAAAGCCGGAGAAGTTATAACACCGGAACTTGCAAGAAAAATTGCTCAAATAGATCCAGATGAAATTTATATCCGTTCAGTTATAAAATGTAAATTAGTAAAAGGAATTTGTAAAAAATGTTATGGTTATGACCTTGGTAATAACAAGGTTGCCGAAGATGGAATGGCTGCTGGAATTGTAGCTGCTCAATCAATTGGTGAACCGGGAACACAGTTGACCATGAGAACTTTCCATCTTGGAGGAGTTGCAGGCGGAGGAGACATTACACAAGGTTTGCCTCGTGTAGAAGAATTGTTTGAAGCTCGTAATCCAAAAAGACAAGCAGTTTTGAGTGAAGTTTCTGGAACTATTGAAATAGAAGATGCAGATGGAAAGGTAATCACAAATTCAACAGGAAGAAAAGTATTTGAAGGACGCAGAGGTCAAAAAATTATTAAAGTTCACTTTGAAGGTACTGAGGAGCTTGAAGTAAAAATAAGAAAAACAGATGATGTAAAAGTTGCTGACGGACAAAGAGTTACCAAAGGACAAGTTTTGTTGGTAAGAGGAACATCCGGAGAAGAGAAAAAAGCATTGTACGGAGGTAGTGTTCTAGTTGGTGAAAAAACAATGACTTTAACTTATGAAGGAAAGCATATTAGAGAATACATCATTCCGTTAGGATTAAAACTTTGGGTAAAAGAAGGTGATGTAGTAGAAAAAGGAGACCAGCTTACAGAAGGAAGTGTAAATTTGCAAGAGCTTTTCACATTAAAAAATCGTGAAGCTGTTCAAAAATATATTCTTCGTGAAATCAAACAAATTTACGGAGCGCAAGGACAGAAGCTTAATGACAAACATTTAGAAGTTATTATTAGGCAATTATTCAGTCGTGTATTTGTAGATGATGTTGGAGACACAGATCTTATACCGGGAGAGGTAATTGAAAAAACTCAATTTATGATTGCAAATGCTGAGGCAGAAAAAGAAGGCAAAAAACCGGCAGAAGCAAGAGAATTATTCTTGGGAATGAGTAAAGTATCCCTATCAACACAAAGCTTCTTGTCAGCAGCATCTTTCCAAGAAACAGCCCGTGTACTTGTAAATGCGGCTGTAACCGGGAAAGTTGACTATCTAGAAGGATTAAAAGAAAACGTTATAATTGGAAGATTGATTCCGGTTGGAACAGGACTTAAACCAATAGATAGAACTGATCACTCAGGTTTAGGAGGAGAGCCGGTAGGAAAAATAATGGAAAATCTATCAGAAGAAGAGGCAGGGGAAATAATAGAAAATGTTTCCGAAGAACTTGCTTCAGCCAAAGAATAAAAACTTCAAAATAACAAAAAACCTTGCCAATTGCAGGGTTTTTTGTTATGTTAAGGAAGTAAAAGTTAAGTGATAAATATTTTTATGTCAGGACATTCAAAGTGGAGTAAAATTAAAAATAAAAAAGGAAAAGAAGATCAAAAAAGAGGACAAATTTTTACCAAGGCTTCCAAGGCTATTACTTTGGCAGCACGCCAAGGAGGAAGTGTGGATATGAATTTTTCTTTAAGACTTGCAGTTGAGAAAGCAAAGGCTTTAAATATGCCAAAAGATAATATTGAAAGAGCAATTAAAAAAGGAATTGGGGAGGGAGAAGGATCAAAGATGGAAGAAATAGTTTATGAAGGTTTTGGCCCGGATGGAGTTGCTATAATGGTAGAATCTTTAACAGACAACAGAAACAGGACTGTTTCAGAGGTAAAAAATGTTTTTTCAAAAAATGGCGGATCTTTGGGTTCTCCGGGAAGTGTACAATGGCAATTTGAAAAAAAAGGAGTAGTAAGATTAACAAAAGAAAAACAGGATATTATTGGTGATTGGGAATCTTTTCAACTTTCTTTGATGGACGCAGGTGCAGAAGATATAAATGAAAGCGAAGATGGAGTAGAAGTAATTTCCACTGTAGAAAATTTTAAAAACTTATTAGAGTTTTTAAATAAATCGGATATAGATCCAGACGATTCTGGTCTTGAGTGGGTTGCCAAAGAACCTGTTTCTACAACCGAAGAAACCGATGAAAAATTAGAAAGATTTATAGAAAAACTTGAAGATTGTGATGATGTACAAAATGTATTCACAAACCAAGCTTAATCTATGAGTGAAAAAAAGGTTGAATATATTTTAGGGATAGACCCAGGTTATGGAAGAGTTGGTTATGGAATTATAAAAAAAGAAAAAGGTAAATATGTTTATGTTGATCACGGGTGTATAGAAACTTTTTCAAACCAAACATTTTTAGAACGTTTAGAAATGATTCACAATGAACTAAACAAAATCATAAAAATATACCCTATTACTTATTCGGCTGTTGAAGAATTATTTTTTTATAAAAATGTAAAAACTGCAATGGCGGTTGGGCAGGCAAGAGGTGTAATTTTGTTGACACTAAGATTGGCTGGTTTGCCAGTTTATGAGTTTACTCCTTTGCAAATTAAACAGGCTTTGACTGGATATGGTCGAGCGGACAAAAAGCAAATAGAAAAAATGGTGGAGGTTAATTTGGGAAAACTAAAAAAGCAACACGATGATGCGGTTGACGCACTTGCAACTGCAATTACTTGTGGAGCAACTTTAAAATTCTCTCAAAAATCAGGAAATACTTCTGGTGTGGTATAATAAATAAAGGTCTTTTAAAAAGGAGAAAAAGATGGCCACTTTAAATCAATACAAAAAAGTCTATGAGATTTTTGTTATTACGCCAGAAGGAATATCAGATATAAATAAAAATGTCTGGTCTTATATAAGGGAACTTTTTAAACCCATTGGGGTTATAGCTAGTGTTTTGGCTTCTTCCAAAAATTATAATATTCCAAAAAATAAAAATTTGTTTTGGGTTAAAATATTTTTAACTGAAGACCAATTGGATGGTTTAAAAAATTTGGAAGACGTTTTATATATTTTTCATCAAGGTAAAACCTTAAAAGAACCACCAAAATAAGTTGCCTCGGAACCTGCTTTAAAATGATAACTAAAGTAGGTTCCGAGGTGTCTTTTAGGTGGTTTTTGTTTGACAAAATATAGTTTTTCTGTTATAGTTTGATTATTAAATTACTGCTTTTGAATACTAAGGAATTTTTGACAAATATAACACCGTTACGAAATCTTCAAATTTTGAGCGAGACAAAAAGAAAAAATATTTGCCCTGCAGAGCATCGGATATATTTTTTCTTAAAGTCGTAGCCAAAATTTAAAGATTGCAGTAGGTGGTATATTTATCAAAGATTCCTAATCTTCATAAGCGCGGACCTCGTTGGACATGCCCTCGTAGCGCCCGTTAAAAAGTATGCATGCTATGTTGTCAAAAACAAAAAAGAAAAATCTTATTAACAAGTTCCAAACTCACGAAGGTGACACAGGATCTTCAGAAGTACAGATTGCGCTTTTAAGCGCAGAAATTGATGAATTAGTTTCTCACTTAAAAGCACACCACAAAGATCATTCATCACGTCGCGGTTTACTTAGAAAAGTAGGACAAAGACACAGATTATTGCGTTTCTTAAAGAAAGAAGATGCAAAATCTTATGAAAAATTAGTGGTTGCATTAAAATTAAAACAAGCAAAAGTTTTCTTAAAAAAGAAAGAAGTAAAAGAAGTAGCTGTTGAAATTGAATAGTAAATAGTAAAATGAATCAAAAAATTAGTAAAAGTAAAAAACCATTGAAACACCCCGACCAAAGAGTAGGGGTGTTTATCGATGTACAAAATTTGTATTACAGTGCAAAAAATTTGCACAGTAAAAAAGTAAATTTTGGTGAGATTGTAAAAGAAGCATCAGAAGGAAGAAAATTAATCCGTGCTATTGCCTACGTTGTACGAACTGAATCAAAAGATGAACAACCCTTTTTTGAAGCTTTGTATAATCTGGGAATTGAAACAAGAGAAAAAGACTTGCAGATATTTTTTGGTGGAAGTAAAAAAGCAGATTGGGATGTTGGTCTTACTGTGGACGCTATCCGATTGTCTTCCAGTTTAGATATTATTGTTTTGGTTTCTGGAGATGGCGACTATGTTCCATTGATTGAATACATCCAAAAGAGCGCAGGCAAACAAGTAGAAGTTATGGCATTTGGTGATACAACTTCTGCAAAACTTATAGAAGCCTCAGACGCTTTTACAGACTTGAGTGAATTTGATAAAAAATATCTGATTTTAGATAAAAAAAGACACCCAAGACTTAGAAAGAAATAAGTCTATTTATTATTAATTATAGATGGTCTGGAGACAGATAGATCCCTAAAAGATAAGGGTCTATAGTATCTAGATCATCTTTTAGAAAAAAATACTATGTTGGTAAATCCAAAAAGTTGGTCAATTGAGTGGGGCGGAAGAGAGTTAACTATTGAAGTTGGAAAACTTGCACTTCAGGCAAACGCAGCCTGTACTGTAAAATATGGAGAAACAATGATTTTAGCTACAGTTACAAAAAGTGGTAGTGTGCGTGAAGGACTAGATTTTTTTCCTTTGAGTGTTGAGTTTCAAGAAAAATTATATGCAGCAGGAAAAATTAAAGGATCTCGTTTTATAAAAAGAGAAGGTCGTCCAAGTGATGAGTCTGTTGTTGCCGGTCGTATTATAGACCGCGCTATTCGTCCTTTGTTTGATGATAGTATCAGAAATGAAGTACAGGTTGTAACAACACCTCTTTCAGTAGATGGAGAAAACGATGCCCTTATCACAGCTTTCATTGCCTCTAGTTGCGCAATAGCTATTTCATCAATTCCTTGGAATGGCCCTATTGGTGTAGCTAGGGTTGGTAGGTTAAATAATGAGTTGATCTTAAATGTAAAACTTTCTGAATTAAAAGAAAGTGATTTAGATTTGATTGTAGCCGGAACTCCAGAAAAATTAGTTATGGTTGAATCCGGTTCAAAAGAAGTTTCTGAAGAAGATATGTTTCAAGCTATGAAATGGGGTTGTGAACAACTAAATCCAGTAATTGAACTTATAAAGAAAATTCAAACAGAACTTGGTGTAGAAAAAGACGACTTAAGTACAGAAGTGAAAGATTTAGAAAGTATCAATGATCAAGTAAAAAAAGTTTCTCATGATTTTGTTTTTAGCGTGGCAGATTCTTTAATCTTTAATTCTCCAAAAATTACAAAAAAAGAAAGAGTACAAATGATGGATGATGTAAAAAAATCTTTGCAGGTTCATCTTGAAGAAAAAGGATTTGACGAAGATACCCAAAGAATTGGTTTGATGGATACAAAGAAACATATTTCAGATGTAATCTCAAACAGAATTTTGGAAAAAGAGGAACGTTTGGATGGAAGACAATTAGAGGAAGTACGTGAATTATATGTAGAGCTAGACATAATTCCTCGTGTTCATGGATCAGCCATCTTTATGCGTGGTGATACACAGGTTTTGTCTGTGGTCACACTTGGCGCTCCCGGAGATGTTCAAACTATGGATACTATGGAAGAAGATGGTACAAAACGTTATATGCACCATTATAGCGATATGCCATATACATACGGAGAAACTGGAAAAATATTTGGACCTGGCAGACGTGCAATTGGGCATGGAGCTTTGGCAGAAAGAGCTTTAATGCCCCTACTCCCAGATGAAGCTAGTTTCCCTTATGCAATACGTGTTGTTTCAGAAGTAATGGGTTCAAATGGATCTAGTTCTATGGCTTCAACTTGCGCGTCCACACTTTCTCTTATGGCTGCAGGTGTACCAATGAAAAAGCCAGTAGCAGGAATTGCAATTGGGTTAGCATCAGATTTAGAAAAAGATGAAAAAAGGTGGAAAGTTTTAACAGACTTGCAAGATGTAGAAGATGGAAATGGAGGAATGGACTTTAAAATTACAGGTACAAAAGATGGAATCACAGCAATGCAAATGGATACAAAGACCCAAGGAATAACATGGGACATTGTAAATCAAACTTTAAAACAAAGTGCAGAAGCGCGTACAAAGATCTTGGCAAAAATGACAGAATTAATTTCTGAGCCTCGTCCGGAACTTGCGCCAACAGCGCCAAGAATTGAAACAATAATGATTGACCCAGACAAGATTAGAGATGTAATTGGCCCGGGTGGAAAAATGATCAATAAAATTATTGCTGATACAGAAGTTCAAATGGATATTGAACAAGATGGAAGAGTTATTATAACTTCAAACAATCAAGAAGGAATGGATAAAGCAGTGGCAATGGTTATGAATTTGGTTAAAGAAGTTGAAGCTGGAGAAATCTATGAAGGAACTGTGGCACGTTTAGAAAACTTTGGAGCTTTTGTAAATATCTTACCTGGTAAAGATGGGCTTGTTCACGTAAGTGAAATTTCATGGGAAAGAGTTAGTCAGCCAAGCGATGTCTTAAAAATTGGAGACAAAGTGCAAGTAAAAGTAAAAGAAATAGATAATATGAAGAGAATAAATTTATCTATGAAAGATTTACTTCCAAGGCCGGAAGGTTTTACAGACGAAAGATCAAACAGACCACCAAGAGATAATAAAAGAAAACCGTTTACAAAAAGGTATGAAAAAACAGGAAATTAATTTTCTGTAAAAATATAATCTACAAAAAGCAACTCATTTATGGGTTGCTTTTTGTATTAAATTATTTTATAATTTATAGATTCAACTCTAAGTATTTTTACTGTTGACAATCAACTTAATTTAATATATAATAACCCCGCCTAAATTGGGTGGTTTATTTCTTTAAAAGCGGGTGTGGTGAAATTGGTATACACGCGTGGCTTAGGACCACGTGCCTTCGGGCGTGAGAGTTCGAGTCTCTCCATCCGCACCAGAAAATATTCTAAGTATGGAAGATATAAAAATTTTTGCTAGTCAAATAGATTATAATATTCCAAAGATAGATTTGCATACAGAAAGTTCTTTGTA
>Ga0210044_10009346_pt1 | contig 11952 bp, 9 predicted proteins | sample CryGey13umfilter_2_FD_183959 | JGI IMG/M metagenome (GOLD analysis project Ga0210044, IMG submission 183959) | Groundwater microbial communities from aquifer in Utah, USA - Crystal Geyser 4/9/14 3 um filter (SPAdes) (version 2) | ecosystem: Environmental > Aquatic > Deep subsurface > Groundwater... | reverse complement strand
ATTTACTGGCGCAAACCACTTTGAGAAATGTTGTCGGACAATCTGCATTGGATGAGCTATTGGCTCAACGCGACCGGCTTAATGCAAAGATTCAGGTAAGCGTTGACGAAGGCACAGATCCCTGGGGCATAAAGGTGAGTATGGTAGAGGTCAAGAATGTGGAATTGCCCGAAACAATGCAGCGAGCTATGGCCGCCCAAGCTGAGGCTGAGCGAGACAGACGAGCCAAAGTTGTTCACGCTGAAGGTGAATATCAGGCAGCAGAAAAACTTGCTGATGCAGCCCGTATTATCTCAACCCAGCCAGCAGCTCTTACGCTTCGCTACTTACAAACATTGGGTGCCATTGCTACGGAAAAAACTAATACTATACTGTTTCCTTTGCCCATAGACATGCTAACTCCTTTCCTAGCTCGAGCTAACCCTGAGAAGAAATAGCAAGCTGCCGACAAAAGGGCAAGTAGTATGACAAGCAAAACTAAGCAGGAGTGGCGTGAGGGCTGTTTAGCTCCAGTAATAAAGCGCTCTCCTGAACGGCAGGATAAATTTGAAACTACCTCGGGCATAGAACTAGATACTGTTTACACTCCCGAGGATTTGGTAGATTTCCGCTATGTTAGGGATTTAGGTTACCCCGGTGAGTATCCCTTTACCCGAGGCGTCCAACCAAACATGTATCGGGGCAGGATATGGACAATACGCCAATATGCCGGTTTTGGCAGTGCTGAGGAAACTAACCAGCGCTATCGCTATCTCCTGGAACAGGGACAAACGGGCTTAAGTGTCGCCTTTGACCTACCCACGCAAATTGGCTACGACTCTGACTATCCACAAGCTAAAGGTGAGGTGGGCAAGGTCGGTGTCGCCATAGACAGTCTCCAGGATATTGAGACGCTATTTCAGGGGATACCTCTGGGTAAGGTAAGTACCTCAATGACGATAAATGCTACTGCCCCTGTACTTCTTGCCATGTATATTGCTTTAGGGAAAAAGCAGGGAGTTGACCCGAGCAAACTGGAGGGCACTGTTCAGAACGATATACTTAAAGAATATATCGCCCGGGGTACTCATATCTTCCCACCTCGTCCTTCCATGCGTTTGACTACGGATATATTCGCCTATTGTGCCAAAAACATTCCCCGCTGGAACACTATCAGCATCAGTGGTTATCATATACGAGAAGCAGGCTCCACTGCTGCTCAAGAAATCGGTTTTACTCTGGCTAATGGTATCGCTTATGCTAAAGCAGCCATTGATGCCGGGCTTGAGGTGGATTCCTTTGCCCCAAGACTATCATTCTTCTTTAATAGTCATGTCAACTTTTTTGAGGAAATAGCCAAATTCAGAGCAGCACGGCGCCTTTGGGCTAAGATTATGAAAGAGCGATTTGGCGCTAAGGATTCTCGTTCTTGGATGCTCCGTTTCCATACTCAAACTGCCGGATGCAGCCTTACGGCACAGCAGCCATACAACAATATCGTACGGACAACATTACAAGGTTTGGCTGCCACGCTGGGAAGCACACAGTCACTACATACCAACTCATTTGACGAAGCCTATGCTCCTCCTTCGGAGGAAGCAGTAACAGTAGCAGTAAGGACTCAACAAATTTTAGCCCACGAAAATGACATTGGCAATGTGGTTGATCCCCTTGGCGGTTCTTACTACATAGAGTATCTTACTAATGAGTTAGAGAATAAAGCCAGTGAATACATTGCCAAAATTGACAACCTCGGCGGAGCGGTTGTTGCTATCGAGCAAGGATATCAACAGAGAGAAATTCAGGACGCCTCTTATAGCTATCAAAGGGAGGTTGAAAGTGGCCAGCGAGCTGTAGTGGGAGTAAACAAGTTCGTTTCCCCTTATCCCAAGATAACAGGACTGATTCGAGTTAAGCCAGAGGTGGAAAAAAGGCAACGAGAAAGGCTTGCTCAGCTTAAAAAAGAAAGAGACAACAGTAAAGTCAGTCAAACTCTCCGCTGTCTAGAAGATGTGGCTAGAGGCAAGGACAATACTATGCCAGCTTTTCTTGAATGCGTGGAAGCCTATGCTACCTTAGGCGAGATATGCGATGTGTTGCGCAAAATTTTCGGTACGCAGAGGGAATTTTTGGTCTTTTAACCTGAACTTGTTTCAGGTCTGAATCAAGAGATAAGGAAATGACAAGCAAAACTAAGCAGGAATGGCGTGAGAATTGCTTAGCTCCAGTGGTAAAGCGTTCTCCCGAGCGGCAGAATAAATTTGAAACTACTTCAGATATAGAACTGGATACTGTTTACACTTCAGAGGACTTGACTGGCTTTGATTATCTTGAAGACTCGGGCTATCCTGGTGAGTATCCCTTTACTCGAGGGGTCCAACCGAACATGTATCGGGGTAGAATATGGACAATGCGGCAATATGCTGGCTTTGGGTCTGCCGAAGAAACTAACCAGCGCTATCGCTATCTCCTGCAAGAAGGACAATCCGGTTTAAGCGTCGCCTTTGACTTACCGACACAAATTGGCTACGACTCTGATCACCCATTAGCTAGAGGCGAAGTGGGTAAAGTTGGTGTTGCCGTAAACAGCTTGCAGGATATGGAAATTATATTTGACGGTATATCTTTAGATAGAATCAGCACCTCTATGACCATAAATGCCACATGTGCTCCTATTCTTGCTATGTATATTGCAGTAGCCAAGAAACAGGGACTGGCGCTAGATAAATTAGATGGCACCACTCAAAATGATATCCTCAAAGAATATATTGCCAGGGGTACTTATATCTTCCCACCAAAACCTTCAATACGCTTGATTGCCGATACAGCAGCATACTGCAGCAAATACCTTCCTCGCTGGAATTATATTAATATTGCTGGCTATCATATACGAGAGGCAGGTGCTACCGCCACCCAGGAAATTGGTTTTACCCTGGCTGATGCTATTGAGTATGTAAAGGCAATTGTGGATACGGGACTGGACGTAGATTCTTTTGCCCCTAGAATATCCTTTATTTTCCAGACTCACAACAATTTCTTTGAGGAGATAGCCAAGTTAAGGGCACTAAGGCGTCTCTGGGCAAAGATAATGAAGGAGAGATTCGGAGCCAAAAATCCCCGCTCCTGGATGTTCCGCACTCATATCCAAACTGGAGGTGTAACACTTACCAGCCAACAGCCCATGAATAATATTGCCAGAGCTACAGTTCAGGCTTTGGCGGCAGTGTTGGGGGGCATACAGTCTCTGGCGGTCTCCTGTTATGATGAAGGACATTGCATTCCCACTGAGGAGTCGGTTCGGCAGTCGTTGCGCTTGCAGCAGATTCTAGCCTATGAAAGTGGCGTCACCGATGTTGTTGACCCTCTTGGCGGTTCTTATTATATAGAATGGCTTACTGACGAACTGGAAAAGAGGGGTGCCGAGTATATTGCTAAGATTGATAGTCTTGGTGGTGCCGCAGCGGCTATCGAACAGGGATACCAACAGAAGGAAATACAGGAGTCTTCCTACCGCTACCAGAAAGAAATTGAAAGTGGCCAGCGTATCGTGGTGGGAATTAATAAATTTATCTCCCCCTCTCCTAAAATAACATTGCTAAGAGTCGGTCCAGAAGTAGAAATAAACCAGAAGAATAAGCTAGCCAAACTCAAGAAAAACAGGGATAATACCAAGGTTAATCAAACGCTTAAGCGTTTGGAGAATGTCGCCCAAAACAATGACAACACAATGCCAGCTTTTCTCGAGTGTGTTGAAGCCTATGCCACCCTGGGCGAGATGTGTGATGTATTGCGTAATGTTTTCAGTACTCAAAGAGAATTCCTAGTTGTTTAGAAGGAGGATGAACGAACTATGGCAAAGCAGGGGAAAATTCGTGTTCTTATAGCTAAACCAGGGCTGGATGGACATGACCGTGGTGCCAAAGTTGTTGCCCGGGCTCTGCGTGACGCTGGTATGGAAGTAATTTATAGCGGAATTAGGCAAACCCCAGAAATGATTGTTGAGGCGGCCGTTCAAGAAGATGTAGATGTCGTCGGCTTAAGCATTTTATCTGGAGCTCACTTAGAGTTACTACCCCTGGTCACAAAAGGTTTGAAGAAAAAAGGGAGAGGCGATGCATTGGTTATTGCCGGGGGCATAATACCTGAAGATGACGTTCCTGCTTTACAGCAGGCGGGTGTGAAAGCTGTCTTTGGCCCGGGTGCACCGACAAAAGATATCATAGATTTCATTAAGAAAGAATCAGCCAAATAACCCTGAAACAAGTTCAGGGGTATCAGGATTTACCCTGAGCGATACCCACAAGGTAAGTTAAATCCTGAGTTCCTTTCTCTCTCATAAAATTTTCTATGCCCTCCAATATAGTAAGGCTGATTTGAGGATTAGTTAAATTGGCGGTGCCAATCTGCACTGCGCTAGCCCCACACATAATAAATTCTAAGGCATCTCTGCTAGAAGCAATGCCACCACAACCTATAACGGGAACATGGACAACTTTAGCCACCTCATAAACCATGTAAAGAGCCAGGGGTTTGATGGCAGGGCCAGAAAGCCCACCGGTTATATTACCCAAACAAGGCTTTCTTTTATCTATATCAATGGCCATTCCTTTTACTGTGTTGATCAAAGATATAGCATTGGCTCCTGCCTCTTCCACTGCTAAAGCAATTTCTTTAATATCGGTTACATTAGGGCTTAATTTGATTATAAGGGGTAAGCTACTTATGTTTTTGACTGCTGAAGTTACCTCAGCAGCAAGTTTGGGACTTATGCCAAACTCCATCCCACCTGCTGAGATGTTGGGACAGCTAATATTGATCTCAATGCCACTTATCCCCGGTACCCCTTCTAATCTTTGCGCTACGCCAACATATTCTTCTACTACTTCCCCGGCAACATTAACAATGACTGGAACCTGCCAGTTTGCCCATATCGGTGCTTTTTCCCTGACTAACGCCTCAACACCGATATTTTCTAAGCCCACAGAATTAAGCAGTCCGCTGGCAGTCTCCACTAATCGTGGCTGGGGATTACCTTTTCTGGGCATAAGAGTTGTCCCTTTGCAAATAATAGCTCCTAACCTTTGTATGTCAATAAAGTCGGCGTACTCCGTGCCATAACCAAAGGTGCCAGCAGCAACCATCACCGGATTAGACAGGAGTAACCCCTTGGGATGATGAGGAGCTAGTTGGATATGGAGATTCAATTTGGCCTCGGCGCTACAATTCCAGCCCTGAACTCGTTTCAGGGTTAAGGGGAAAAGGTGCGTGACAGCGAGGGCATATCTTGGCATAGCATGCGCGGCAAACCCTCTTATAGCACAGTGGGCACTCATAACATTGGCGACAAAGTTGATGTAATTTTTCGTCACAGAAGTAGATTTCTTCGATAGTGTTAAGACATGCTTCACAGACGGGCAATTCTATTTCTTTTAACAGGGGATTCCACAGCAAGGTAAAATCCCTTTCCTTCTTTTTTCGCCTTACTCTAAGTACTACTGAACGGACGGGCAAGGTAAGCCGCAGGGCAGTAGCCAACTCAACTTCCACTCTGATAGCATATCTATCCTGTTGCTCTTTGATCTTTCGCCTAAGTTCCAAATCGATTGCTCTTATTTTAGAAAGCTCTCTTTCCTTTTCTTCGCCAGTAAGTCCCTTTTTCTCGATCCTACTCTGGGACTCTTCTTTAAGAGTTCCATAATATTCTTGTAGACGGGTAATATCTCGGTTAAGGCGCCATTCCAGGCTTCTTTTAAAATCAACAAGCGCTTTTTTGACCTCCTGCCTAGCCACTTGGGAAGCAATTTGATAAACCTCTTCTACTGGTCTTCTTGCCACTTCACCTGTTTCCTCACTTTCTTCATGATACCCTGAACTTGATTCAGGGTATTTGAGTATTCCCATGGGTGTGCTAAGAGTGACCTCATTTACTATGACAGGTATTAGCCCCTCCATTTTCCTCTCAGATATTGCTGAGTAGCAAAAGTTGAAAACAAGATAGGAAACTATCATCTTCCCTTTTGATTTCAGGCGATAAATAGAGTTAGGGAAGGTAACTTTGCGGGAAATAGCTTCATGCAACCCCTCCTGTTTGAGATATAAATTGGCAAGATTAACTTGGTAAAAAAGTCCTCGACCGGCAACGAGCTGGGAAATATGCTCTAATATTGTGGAGTCGTAGGAAACAAATATGCCATCGTCACTCCTTTTATCGGGACTAAAATAGAGGTATTGATGCTCCTTAAGACCGAGTGTGGTAGCAACATCCTGAGATAGCACAACTTCCAGTCGCTCTCTATCCTCCTCTACCAGGCAGCCACTTGTTTCCAATACTTCCCTTACCAGCGACTTCAAAGGCTTCCTCTCCATGTCTATACTCCAAAGTTATTGCCAAAAAGAACTTCATCCCATCTGTTTGTCTCTTGGTAAGATTTCTTGGCCTTTAATATTAGTTCACCCAACTGGTTAAAACCTTCCCTGAGCGCTGCCTCGTTTTGAGACCTCATCCATATATCAATAACAATATTCTCAAACTCAACTTCTCCGGGTAAGTTGCCCAAGATGGCATCCATTTCTCCAATTACTAATTCAAACATATTTATCTTCTTATCCAGGACTTCAAGAATATATTCCTCTATACTGCCCTTAAGACAAAGATTGAAGATAAAAACATCCCTTGTCTGACCAATGCGGTGAATCCGACCTATCCTCTGCTCAATCCTCATTGGGTTCCAGGGAAGGTCGTAGTTTATCATGGTATTGCAAAACTGGATATTTCTGCCTTCTCCACCCGATTCCATAGCTAATAAGATATCCGCTTGATCCCGAAAGACCTGAATAGCTTTCTCCTTTTCACTGCTTGTTAAATCTCCTCTTAATTCGACAAATTGGAATCCAGCATGGGAAAGACTTTGGGCAAGGTATCTCAGCGTCTCAACATAATTGGTGAAAATAATTTTCTTTCCTTTCCCCTTTGCTAACAATTCAAGCAGATAGCGTTCTTTCTCCGTGCTATCTAATCTGCCGATTAGCCCAAGTAACTCACTAACAAATGGGGGCGAAAATATATCATTAAGCTTCAAGAGAGAATTCCTGAGAGCGTAGGCGCTGCTTCCTGCCTCTCGTAGTAGAGTGTTCAGGATTAATCTTGTTGTCCCTTTACTCTTTTGATAACTTTCTCTCGCCATATCACTTATCCTATGATATATTTGCTCCTCAAGCTTACTGGGGGGTACTATTATTGTGCTGGCAAAACGCCTGGGCAATTTTACCTCCACTAAGGGACGGGTATTACGGATCATTACATCCTTTAGCAGCCTTTTTAGCTTTTCTTGATTAATCGGTGTCCTGAGATCACCACGTTTAACATATTCTCTCTTAAACCCAGCTTCAGTTTTTAGCAATCCTGGTTTGAGTAAGGTAATAAGATTAAAAAGCTCTATAAGGTTATTTTGCACCGGCGTGGCTGAGATAAGAAGGAGAAAACGGCTCTTCAAATTGTTAACCAGCTTCCAGTTCAAAGTAGTGCGGTTCTTAAGATGATGGACTTCGTCAACAACTACAAGATCATACTCGTTTGCTGTTACTTGATTAAAGTGACTTGCCGATTTGGCCAAATTGAGGGAAGAAATGATAAGCTTCTCTCTACTCCAGAATGAACTATCTTTCTCCAAGTTAACTCCATCTGTAATAGCAAAATAAAGCCCAAATTTAGTCAGCATCTCTTCTTGCCATTGAGAAACGAGGGAAGGGGGTGTAAGAATTAGTACCTGGCTCACCATTCCCCGCATCAAATACTCTTTAATAACCATTCCTGCCTCGATTGTCTTCCCTAAGCCCACCTCGTCAGCCAGGATTACCCTTCCCCCAAATTCCCTGATGGCTCTTTTTGCCACCTCAATTTGATACCAGTATTTTTCTACGTTCACCAGGGTATCAAGGCAAAGAAGCTCATTAAGACCACGAAGTAAAAAGAGATCACGAAGATTTAAATTGAGCTCGTAAAGATACTTAGACTCGCTTTCATCTCGGATAATCTTTTCTAGCACTTTATCGGGGCGTTGGAAGGAAAAAGATATATTGATGCTGGGTATTGCTCTTTCCACTTATCTCCGTTTTATCTCCGTTTGAGCAATGTATCTGGTTTGCCCTGAACTAGATTCAGGGCAAAGGTCGCTACCCAAAGGGTTAGCAAAGTATTTGTCTTGTTAAATAGGCCTCTGGCAATAGAATAATTGAAATGGAAGCGCTTGTCAAATACGAAGAGAAATTTTCGCATACACGGTCTTTCACTGGAAAAGGAGAAGGCATTCAGTTTGGTGCCTTACCTAACAATCATGCTAAAATTCCCCCTAATGCAAAATTCAAAATATATTATTCGTCCTATGATAGGCGAAGATATTCCTCAAGTAGCTGAGATTGACCGTGAAGCCTTTCCTGGTGAGTGGATGTTGCGCTCTCTATCTTCATATCAGCGAGAACTGGATAACCCATTAGCTCGCTATTTAGCAGCCTGTACAACAAAAGAGATGCTAGCGAAATTAAACCAGCCAACAGTACCACAGCTACGCTTTTTTAGAGGTCTTTTCCATAGTAATTCCATATTAACTAGAGAAAACCGCCCGTTAGAATACATTGTTGGCTTTGCTAGTTTGTGGTTAATGGCAAACGATGCTCATGTAACCTCTATTGCTGTGAGAGGTGAATATCGTGCAATGGGTATAGGTGAGGCATTGCTAATCTCCGTTATTGAATTAGCAATAAGATTAAATGCTGATGTGGTTACTTTAGAAGTGCGTGCCTCTAACCAAGTGGCTCAGATACTTTACCGAAAATATGGGTTCCATGTGGTAGGTAAGCGACTGAGGTATTATTCTGACAATGGTGAAGATGCTTTACTTATGAACACAGACAGCGTTACTTCAGCTTCATTTCAGTCATGTTTCCAAAGGTTAAAGAAGGACCATGTACAGAGGCACAAGGAAATTTCCTCACAACTAGTTTAACCTCTATGGGATTTCGGGAGAGGAAAAAGCTGCTAGCTGTATTTGTTTAGGATAGCCTTAAAAGAATCTACGACAAAGCTCAATTGTTCTCTACTGGCGGCAAAGGTAGAAATCTTGAAACTCTTGGTCAAGCCTGGTTGTGGCCCCCAGATACCCCTTTCCTTGAGTTCACGGTAAAGGAAATATCCCCTCTCGCGGACACGCTTGGAGATGTTGTAAAGTTCTGGAGCTTCAAAATGTAACAGGTCATGTTTATGTGGTTTCTCCCCTAGTTGCTTGAACTCTAGTTTCTCCAGCTCACTGGAAAACCACTGTGCTTTGGAAACTTGCTCATCCCAATGAAGGACTCGCTCTTGCACCTCGGCAAAGGAAGCCATAAGCGTTATCAAAGGAACTCCTCTCAGGGTGCATCCTAGAAGCTCAACCTCTTTGTTGTCGTAAGTTTTAGATTTTCTTAGCACGACCTCTTCCCATTTTTTCTTCATCCCCAATACACCACTGGGTCCGGCAGAGGCCATACTTTTATGACCACTACCGACAATGAAATCGGCACCGCTCTCTTCCATACTTATAGGCATCCTGCCCACAGCATATGCACTGTTAAGAATAAAAGGAATATTGTATTGCTGGGCTATTTCGCCCAATCTTTTAGCATCAGGAATATTGCCATAGTTGCCATCGGGATAAGTCAATAAAATCAGCTTGGGTTTATGCTTCTCTATAAGTGCTATGAAATTACTAACATCAATCCTGAACTCAGAGTACCCAGAGGGGGGCACTTCAATTACATTTAATCCGGCTCTTTCAGCAGCAACAATGGTGGTGTAATGCCTATTACCATCAACAATGATTGAATCGCCAGGCTGCCCTAAAGAATGCATTACCATAAATATCGCCTCTCTGGCTCCATGTGTTATGGTAGCTACCTCACTGCCTAAGAATGGGGGCAACAATTCATATACAAATTCTCGAATAGGAGGGTTGGCTATATTACTCAGACTGCCAAGGCAAAAATCGCATATGGAGTAACCATCTCCAAACTCTATTAAAGCTTCCTTAGCCGCCTGGGTAAGTAAGCCACCAGTTTGTAAAGGCATAAGATTTATCAGACCTTTATGTTGTCTGTGCAGCTCGCCGAGCTTCTGTAGCAATTTACTCTTTTTCTGCTCCACTTCCCCTTAATTCACTGGTTTTGCCTTTATGGTTACAAAGACAGCACCACCAATTCCTATCTTTTTTTGTCTTCCTTGAATGTACTGGCGAACACCTTCAGGAATTTGCAAATTGAGGTCAGAGAGATGCTTTATTGTTTTTACTTGATAAGTTAACTCTCCATGACTATTCTCTATTGCCGCCGCCACTCCCATAGCTATGGCACGCATATAGTTTATCCCCGTATATACCCCCGAAGGGATAGTATCGCTGTAAATTGTACCGTCAGCCACACAGATCTCATTAAATCCCGCCGGACCAATCAGTTTCTTGCCTGCCTCTGTCTCTATCACCTTCACTTCAATAGATTTGTCTTTCCAGGCTAGAAATTCGCAAGGGGCAATCTCGTCCTTATATTTTCGAGCACTTTCCTCAATTGCCTGTGCTATTTTCTTTCCTCGGGCAGTTCGAGGACTTGCTATGCCGGTAATTGATTTGGCTATCTCTTCATCAGTATAGGGAACAACAGAAAATTGCGGATATGCTAATTTTCTCACATCATCTAATTCATATAGAATCATCGCCAGCCGCTCAACTCCCAAACCGGCGTTGAACACCGGGTATTTGATATCGAAATTTGCTAGAGCTACAGGTGAGTACATTCCGATATCAGCTATCTCAAACCAATCACCTCTGTAACTAACGAAAACTTCTTGTTCTTGTCCCGCGGCATAGTATTTAGATGTGGCTGTCTTTGTCTCAAATTTCATATCGGAAAAACCATATTGCTTCATAATCTCTCTTGTTATTTCCCTCCCAGCGTCCAAAGACATCTCGGGGTCCATTATCACAATAGATGCTGAATGATGAACCCTCAGGTGGTTAGCATCCTCTCTTTGTTCATTGCGATATCTTGGTCCTACTGAGAATAAAACAAGGGGAAAGGTAGCCTTGTCTTGCAGTGCTGCCAGTGTATGAAACCAGGTAGCCGTCATGTGACTTCTCAAAGTTTTATTGGAAGGTAACGGACGCAAATTCTTGAGTTCAGGGAAGACCCGGTTCAAAAGTTCCGTTGCCTGGTAATCGCTAATATTCAACTTAGTAATAAGTTCCTCAACAAGATTATCTGCTTCAATCTCTCCTCGCTTATAATTGCGCAATATTGACTGCAATTTTTCCACTTCAATTTCACCGGCTATTTTCTTTACCTGTGTCATTTTCTTTACGCTTAGCCCTATATCAGGGCGAGGTAATTCTGCCAGATAGAAAACTCTATCAAGTATAACCCGAGCTTCAGGACCATATTGCTTAACTACATCAGTGTCAGGTAAAATAGTAAAGTTCTCTACTTCATCAAAGCCAAGTTTTAGCAGAATTTCCCGGGATCTTTGAATTAGTTCCCGCACGGGGTGGGGCTTACCCGTCTTTTTAAGGATAATTTTTGTGCCTTGTGGAATAAGTTTTGCCGTAGATATCCAGGCATCAGCAAAATTCCTCTTTGCCTGGGTCTTTATCTCGTTTAAATCGAAAATTGTCATGGTTAACTTATTTGCCTTGTTCTCACGCTTTGAGTCTTCTAAATAATGCTACCTCTATTTTAAACAGCAAGGAAATCATTATTAGTGCTAAAATCACTCTTCTGTGAATTTGTTTTTAGCTTGTCTTTTTCATATATCTCGTATAATTTGTGCTTGAACTCATTGGCGTTATTCCCATAGATATTCTTGAAAGCTTCACGACTTTTGGTAATCATCCCCTTCGTGTAGTAAAACATGAGTGATAATTTCAAACCTCTTAGCACCTTCTTATCCCACTTATT
>Ga0210044_10009345_pt1 | contig 11955 bp, 21 predicted proteins | sample CryGey13umfilter_2_FD_183959 | JGI IMG/M metagenome (GOLD analysis project Ga0210044, IMG submission 183959) | Groundwater microbial communities from aquifer in Utah, USA - Crystal Geyser 4/9/14 3 um filter (SPAdes) (version 2) | ecosystem: Environmental > Aquatic > Deep subsurface >... | reverse complement strand
CTACGCCGATTGCAGAGGTATCACCAACAGCACCGCCATTGCCACCATTATTGCCTGGAGGTACTGGGGTCGGTGTTGGTGAAGGATCGCAAGGTGAATTGACATTTCCTACGCCATTACACCCAGTATTTTTGCCTTCGCCGCCTGGTGTAGCCAGCGCGGGTACGGTTACCATAGCAAATGCACTAGCAGCAACGAACAAAAGACTCTTTTTCATAAAATATTCCTTATTAACTAGACTAAAGTATGAGATTGTATTCCCTCATATTCTTAATATAGCGACAAGGTATTAATATTCCATTAAACTATATATTTAATTTCCAACTTTTATTCGTAATCGCGAACTATTTTAAACTTAGGGAAGCGTGGAACGCCATCAGGCGTGTAGTTTTGGAATACAACTGTACCCTGCTGCCCGGTATACTTGTCCTTATTCTCAAGGAGCTTCTTACAGTAGTCAAAATTGCCAATTACACCTGCAGCAAACGTACGATCATCAGGGAGTTCAAGAATAATACGACTAGCAATACCAACGCGATTACCCGCACCTTCTTGAATGTCAAGAATTTTGAACTCTTCGTCCATCATCTCTTTCCATTTAATGAGATTCTTAGAACGTTTATTCTGATATGGTCCATTGGTACGAACCATCGCACCTTCAAAACCTAGTTCAATCCAGATAGCAGCATTGTCATCTACCATGTCTTGCTTGACAATAGATGTAGGTGTTAGTTTAATAAAGTCTTCGCTAACATAATTTTGATGAATTACGCTTAGAAGTGCCCAGCGATTTTCGAAGTCTTCTTCAACACAGCTCGGGTCAGCAATATCATATACCCAGTATTGAATAAACTCGCGGGACGTAGCAAGTACTTCATCAGAAACCTTTGTACGTTTTGCACACGAAAGGATCTTATTAAAGTCATCCTTCAGGTCATGGTTGTATAGTTCGCCATCGAGAACAGCATCCGGATATATTTCAAAGACTTCTTTAAGAGCCTCAACGATATGTGGTACAGACACAAGCTCTTCACCGTTACGTGTCCAAACTTGTACCCATGCACCATCCTTTTTAGCAATACAACGCATACCATCCAACTTAGGTTGCATGTGTACGTATTCTTGCTTGATTTTTCCCTTTACATTTTTCCAGTTGGTAGCCAGCATAGGCTTAAATCGTTCGATATTGTCGACTTCGACAACTGTATTGCGATAATCCTTCTTACGCTGCTTGGTATACATCGAGTTTACTTTAACTACAGCCTGCTCTTCAGCAGTCGTAGCGTTAGCACGACCTTCGTTCTTTGCTTCGGTATACGTCCAATCAGAAGTGGTCTTTTTACCATCTAACTGACCTGATGTGGTACGATACTTGTTGCCTTCGATTTCTACAAACCAGCTCTGGATCTTACCAGACGAGGTGCGTTTATACAGTGTTTCAATTTTACGAATACTCATGTTGTTTCCCTTACTGAATTAGTGTAATCCGTCCATCGATGTTCCGGGACTCACACATGCTGCGCATAATAACCCCATTATAATCTAACAAACGCATTGTACTACCCGGTTCATACTGGTATTGAGCGTCTCTTAGTGCTTGAACAGTGAATGTTTTCTGTGTCATAGTGCAACCAAACACAGTGCGATGCAAATAAGAAACATTCGGAATTAAACACCAACAGAACTGTTAAACTTATTAATAAACCAAGGGCGAGCCTTGTTAGCGATAGGCCCACCCAGCTTCTTAGGATCAAGCTGAGCAGCTACAATCGTATCAGCCTCTTCCTTCATAACGTCTGCATAGACGATACGAATAAAATCACCCATAGACTTCATTTCGAAAGGAAGGAGCTTTTCACGTACCATGTTATCAAGAGCCCATTCAAGTCGGTCTTCCGTTACTGTAGCATCAACAAACCCTTGGTGAGCCTTGAGAGCTTCTACGTCAACAGGGTTAAGCGTCTTTACCTTAGATACAGAGTGCTTTTCACCCTTTACCTTGAAGATATGGCCGGAGCTATCGAGGAAACGCTCGTCAAGGTTCCATACTACACCTTCATGATTTTATAAATAAACAGAACAGGAGAATTTTTATGAATTACCAATCCGTTTATAATTCTATTATACACAATGCGAAAAATATGTCAAGGTTTAAATCAGATACGACATATTATGAGAGACATCATATTGTACCTCGCTGTCTAATGGGTTCTGATGAAGAATCAAACTTAGTTTTATTGACTGCTAAGGAACATTTTATATGCCACAAACTCTTGACCAAAATCCATCCTAAAAATAATTCTTTAAGACATGCGTATTGGATGATGTGCACAATGACGTCGTCTAATCAATCTCGATATAAGGTCCCCTCATCGTCATATGAAAGAGCCAAAAATGCCATCAGAGAAATTAAATCCAAAGATTGGAAAGATCGAACAAAGAACCCTAACTATACTAATCCTAAACTTGGTGAAAAGAATGGTATGTATGGAGTTCATAGATTCGGTGTAGATAATCCATTCTTCGGTAAATCCCACACAGATGATACGAAGGACAAAATACGCAACACAAAGAAAGAGTACTACAAACACAACATCAGCAAAACAAAAGATACTATCTGGATCAATAACGGATTAACCGATAAGCGCCATCCAGCATCTGTTAATATCCCAGAAGGTTACAATGAGGGCAGAATGAAATTTACATGCCCTTATTGTAACCTTCTAGTCGGTGGTGCTAATGCTAAACGTTACCATTTTGATAATTGCAAATCAAAAGCTAAGAGTGATGACCTGAGTAGGGTTGAGGTCTAACTTCAATACATCAGCGCAATGTTGCTTTACTTCATCAGTAAGTTCTACACTAGAACATACTTTACCATTTACTAACCAAACTGTGGCACCCTTGACACCAAAGTAAGCGCCCACAGGACATTGAGCTTCAACCTTCTCAGTGATCTCAATCATCTTATTCTGAGCGAGTTGAGGTTGCGCAAAGTCAATATCGATTTCCCACGTAGGGAACGTATCGATGTTGAATATACGCTCGTCTGTATAATGAATATCAAACTCGCCGATAGGCATCCATGTTGAGGTTTCATCCTTATAGATTACACGTACAGCAAAGATGACGAACATCTTTTCGATTTCAGAAATAGCAACACCCTTCTGAATACCCTTACCACACCATTCCCCATAGATACAAACCTTAGAAACAGGTGCAGGGTTGTCGAGAATCTTAAAAACCTGGTACGCAATATCCATAGTGATAGCTTCGTGCGCTCAAAGATCTGCTTACGCGTCTTTACAGACATATTGGTACGATCAATGATAATATTATCCCACTGTTCAGAAACGGCTTTATAAAGCTCTTCCCACATCATAGAAGTAGCTACTTTAGCATACTTTTGGAAAGACTCGTTATAAGTCAATCCATCAGCCACAGCCATTTCCTCAAGAATAGCATCTGAAGAAACAACATAATGCTCCGTACCCAAAAAGCCGATTTCCGTCCAAGTAGACTTACCTACTCCAGGCGGACCAACGAGGATATAACACTTTTTAGTACTCATTATACTTTACTCCTGCGAACCATGCTTCACGTAGCTCACCATATGCTTTATTACTCGACAGCTTGCTCTTTACAAGGTCAAAAACCATTTTGTGGAGTTTAACCAGCAGTGCTTCGTCGATTTCGTCATCCCATACACGGAACACTAAAGACTTCGTGTATTGATCAAACTTTGTAGCATGACCCATAGCGAAATCCTTACGCTCCATTTTACGTGTAGCGTTACGAGTGTTGTAAATCATCTTTACGCGAGCATTAAGCCAAGACTCAAGAGAAGCAGTAAACTCATCCAAACGAACACGTTCATCTTCAGATAAATGAGCCTTAACGTCATCGATCGTGTTTTGCATCCACATATCGACGATGTTGCGGTCATGAAGGAGTGAATCCTTAGCCTTATGGATCTGGACATACCAATCCGACTTCAACTTGGACATATGACCATCGTCGAAACGAACTACGAAGCCTTCAGTATCTTCCAACCCACGCGTGTAATCGATGAACGCATTCATATCAGTCTGAGAATCGAAAGCACGTACAACAGGTATGTTGAAGATCCTTTCCCAGCTTTTGAGCGACTTATACTCTATGTAAATACCATACTTTCTGCTACGAATCGCAGTAAGAATCAACTGATCTTTAGGGTGGTCCAGCACGATACGTTGCTTACGCGAGCACCATTCGAAAATAGGGGTGAAGCCTTCTTCAATCCACCTTTTAGCAAAAACGTTGTACCGAAGATTATTATCTACGAATTCTTGCACCGGCTTTGCGACATCAGTATCACCCATCTTCGTACCCCAGATGATTCTATCACCTACTTTGTACGGAGCAATCATCGAACCATCAAGCTTTTCAAGAATAGCATGTCCTCGGCTCAAATCGATGTTGTGAGCCTGCGTTTCATCACGCTCGTTCACATTGAAGAACTTGTGATAAGGACGACGAAGAATATCGCCTGTTTTTGAGCAAAAGATAATACCGCGGCATTCTCGTCGCAGCGCATTATGAAGCGAACGCTCATCACGCATCTTAGCGCTGCCGTTTGTAGCCTTAATTGGTGGGAAAGTGTCCTCGAAGTTTACGATGTAGTTAAGGACAGTATAGCCCTCACGCTCAGCCACAATAAATTCATCGCGCCCAGCGATAGCTGGCAACACGTCTGAAATATTATTGATTACTGGAAATTCATAGTTCATAATATTCACCTAATAAAAAAAGGGGGTCGACCATTTCACCCTGCCATTCGGCAATATACGAAAAAAACGAGGTCGACCCCCCCTATATCTTCTTATAGTATGTTATGAGAATATGTGCAACTGTTAATTCATCAAATAGTAATGCCACACTAAACCATCAGACATAAGCACAGTTTCGATATGTGATTGGCTGTGGGTGATTTCACAGCCTGTACCAAAGCATACAATGCCAATGCTTGACAAGTAACTAATGTCTTTTGCACTGTCTACTTCATACCAAACGTTTAGGTATGGTTGCCCGTAATATCCTGGTTGTAGTCCGATTTTTACGACCTTAACAGCTTGAGGTGGTAAATAGAGTGTATTTCCATTACCTACACCGATATTCATTTTATGTACTTGTCTCATATCACATACTCATCCAAATTTCTTCTTCGCGAGCTGCGCGATAAGCTGCAATCATCGGTCCGCCAACTTCGCGATCCCAATATTGGATACCTTCCATGATCGCATCGTACAGTCGATCGTGATCAGCCTGCGGGACAAGTGCACTGATAACTGTGTAATCACGAGTTATATGCACATACTTTTTAGATTTCAAACCTAAGAAACCCCAGCTCTTTGTGGTTGGAATAACGATAAACCGTGGTTCATCTTCAGGTTTAAGCACACCTTTAACTCTACCATACATAGAATCATAAGCAGCCCCTTCGCTTTCTACTATCGTAAACAGTCCCTTTGTAGCAAGACCGTAACGATCCATGCCATACCCAAAGCTTGATAAAATCTTATCAAAGTTTCGCTCTTCAATTTGTTTGATAATAAAATCAACTACTTTTACTTTTTTAGTCATATTTTAACCTCTGCATTTTCTACGTAAGCGGAAACCATTTCGAAAAAATCTTCCGGGGCCTTTGTAGACATATTCCGGAGAATTCGATGGTTTTCGTGTGTTACACCATTTTCAATAAACCAATCGCCAATAGCTGCTTCAACGGTCTCTTTTCCAAAGTACACCACTACTGGACTTGTGAGATTATAACTCATTGCTGTACTGCCTTTCTAACAATTTCAAAATCGATAGCTTCAATTTCAATACTATCACGGTCAACAGTACTAACTGTCCACGATCCACGAGCATGTTTTACTTGCTCCACGGCTAGAGCGCGAGCGATAAACTCGTTCCCTTAGTATTTGTATTTAGATTCTTCCCAATAATATGGATTACAGCCTGAAGCATGCGGGTCATATTTAAGTGTTAGAATACAATCTTCACCAACGCGGTTTGTACCTTTAGCACTAGCAAAATAACCAGTCCTAATATCGGTACGGTTCTGTTATTCAAGATTATACTTCATAGCGCTTTCTCCGTTTTCTTAATAAGCTCTGTCAGACTCCATTTACGAGTCAGGTTCTTTCTATGAATTTCAGCAGCTGCTGCCGTTCTTCATAACGATCCATACAGCGTTCATCTGTAATATCCTGCTTTGTTTTCGAGAGCGTGAATTTGCTCATGCATGTCGTTGATCTGTTCAGAGTTACCGTACGATTGCATGGCAGCTTCAGCCTTCAGTCGATCGTTCTCATCATGAAGAATGATAATCAACTGACGGATCGATTCAAGATCCTGACGGTCCTGAAGACGATTTAATCGCTTAGCGATATCGTTAATCTTGAGGTTTACAACGTCGAGCATTTCTATCTCCTATATCTTCTTATAGGCTAGACTCGACATAAGTGCAACTGTTTTCACAAAAAAAGAGCCCCCGAGTTACCTCGAGAGCCCTTTATGAGTTACTGATATAGCTTAGAAACGCACACCGACCCCGATTAGGGCACCATGCGAACCAACGCCTGCATCAAAATCGGTATAGCGATACTCGACCTTTCCGTATACTGGGCCAACAAGGTTAGCTACTTCAACACCACCGCCGACGCGAAGGCCTTCGAGTTCTGTTGATGTAGTCTGCTTCCAATTGGCATAACCAACTTTACCGAAAACAAGTACCTTATCATCAAATACGTAACCGAGACGAGCTGCCGCTCCGATATCACGACGATCAAACACATTGTCTACAGAAGCTTCAATACCAACAACTACATTTTCGTAGATTTCAGCATCAAAACCAACGCCAGCACCATACTTTACGTCTGTGGTGTCAACGCCATTAGTTACATCATCAAGCCCTGCAGTAACTTCTGCGCGTACGCCTGTGAATTCATTTGCCATCGCAGGTGTAGAGGCCAAAGCCATAGTGGCTACAGCAGCAAAAAGTGCTACATTCTTCATATTTTTACTCCAATATTGTTTAAATAGGACTTTTAAGACGGTCCGTAGCGTCTATACGGCATTATTGCCGAATTACTTAATCCCAGAGGGAATTATAATACTTACCGAAGAGACGGAAGCCATTATCTATACGTTCACGATAAGTTGTAAGACCTTCATGATCTATATTATACGGTGCTTTTTCTGGATCCTTTTGGTAATCTATTTTAAGCTTAGAGTAAGTTGTACCTTTAATCTTTTCAAACTTCATATTAAGCTGATCGCGGTTATGATAAAATACATCCTCTTCACTATTATCAATTTTCTGTGTGAACGCCCAAATCATTTCGTCGAGAATCCATTCCCAGCGAGCTTGATTATATCCGGCTGGTCTATATTCATCTTCAGAATGATCTTCGTCTTCACCTTTAAACTCTTCAGGTGCATCTTCTTCATCGGTGAAGGGAGTACCGTGATTAATTTCTCTTAGCTGTTTAAGCAATGGTGCAATGATGAGAGCTAATGTCTCATCTGCATTCCAAGTATCCCACGTATCAATACGAACATCAACTTTACGTTCCTTATTGCTCTTAGAGCCAGGATATTTACCTATAATAACCTTCATTGTTAATCCTTAGTGCTGCGCGTCTTCATCTAGAGACCCCATAGGATTGTAAGGGTCGTTCCCAAAATCAAAGTCAAGTTCTTCTTTAAACATGTTTTTAATCGGGGTTACTGCAAACTGATAAATCATTCCAGATGTGATAGCTAATACTACCAGTGATATACCGATATTTATTTAATTTCATATTAATAATCCTTTCAAATGGTGCTCCAGGTAGGATTTGAACCTACGACCTATCCGTTATCCTATATTCCCGCGTAAAGCCGTTCTTTATAAATAACGGGTATCACAGAGACATAGGAGAACCACAATGTGTGCTAATAAACTTACCGATCATATATGTAGCTATTGTAAGGTACCGTTTAAGCGAAAATACTATGAAAAAGCTCCAAAATATTGTAGCTTACGCTGTCAACATGATGAAAGAATGGTAGCAAAAGTAGAAGATGTACGTAATGGTCTTGTTAGAGAGCCTACTACACTTCGACGTGTTCTTTCAGAATTATTTGGTTATAATTGCTCTACCTGTAATATCTCTGAATGGGAATCCAAAAAACTTGTTTTACAGGTAGATCATATTGACGGGAACCCTGGTAATAACTATGTAGATAATCTCCGTTTATTATGCCCTAATTGTCATTCTCAAACTTCTACATATAAAGGTGGCAATAAAAAGAACCCTAAAAAAGATGAGCGTTCTAAATATCACCGCGCCTTTTATGCAAAAACGAAAGCAAAAATGCTCTCAGAATGAGCGGACAGCTCTACCAGGCTGAGCTACAAGAGCAGTATTTTATACAAGTTTGCAATTATGACGCGTATGGATTTCTATATATGCATATGCAGCATATAGTTTATCTAACGCATATTCCATCTTACCAATGGTACTATCAGAGTATGTAGGCTTTTCATCAGTGCTAGACTCTTCAGAATTTAAACCAAATATACAATCCGCGTACTATCTTATTATATCGGTAATATGATTCATCTTAGATGTTACAACCTCAATCCTAACGATCCACATAGGTATTTTACTTTAGGTGGTGTTACAGGAGATTCAGCGCTTGTCATATTATTACTTATTTGCATAATCATTTCTCATTTCATCATATTAAAGATGGCGCCCATACCAGGACTCGAACCCGGAACACAAGTTTAGAAGACTCGGATGATTTCCAGTTTCACCATATGGGCGTGAGAACATTATATATTTATATGTTATTTTGTCCTCTTAGAGTAAGTTCTTTCAGCATAGTTTCACGAAACACAGTCGACATCCGAGACTGCGTATCAAGACATGCTTGAATATGATCTGTATCCATATCTTTAATAGCAATACGACGCAAAGGTTCCCCGCCATTTATCCCGCGAGTACCCCATTTGAGATATTCACGATGTTGTTCAAAGGTTGTATTCTCATATTCAAGAACCAAAACTTCTTCATCACCATGAGCACTACGACGACTGTAATATAGACCACCATCAATCATATACTCTTTACCGTTCGCGTCTACATGTGTCACATAATCATGAACAGATGTGCTTTCGATCACTGTACCATCTGGTGTACGAATTGCATTATAAATTAGCATTTCACTTCCTTTTTGATACGACCCAGTCGATGCTGAAGATTGGCTGCAGCATTGAGATCTGTCTGATTCGTTTCTAGTGGATCCGTCAACATCTGCTCGAAATACACCTGAAGCGCACGACGAATTACATTCATATCTGCGGGGGTAAACGTGTCCCCGTTATAATGTTCCATATTACATCCTTTATTTAATTGGTTACAGATAGCCAAGTATTAGCCGTATCCATCCAATTGATTTCTACTTCGTCAAGCTTCTCGCCGTTACGAACCTTAGTATTTAGTTCGCACCAACGGGATTCAATCTCACGAATACCTGAGTTAGCTGTAGGTAGCTCAAAAACTCGATAATCCATATTACATCTCCAAAATTCTTATTATATATAGCTCGAAAATCAGATTCCTGCTTTACGAGTACGATAATAAGCTTGCGACTTATTGAAGTTGAACTTAACCATCAGTTCAGCAATTACCGCATGACGGCCTTTACTACGGTTAGACTCGATAAGAACTTCAGGAGTATTTTCCTTTACATCTTCTACTTCCACTGGAGCAGCGCCGATAAACAATTCTATCGCTTCGAACGCCTTTTCAAACTTCTTCTTTTCGATGAAACGATCTACGCGAGCAATAACTGCGCAAACACGATTCTGAGGCATAGTGATCGTATATGTGTTACCATCAATAACCTGATTAAAAGTAGTCGTTTTCATATCGCCGTCCTTCTTATTATACCTATATTATAGGCTACTTTGGTGTTTATGGCAACTGTTATTTACTATTTAATTTCCAATGCATAGGAGATGCACTGAGAAACTGCTCACCGACACCAAAGTATACATCATTAAGATAAAATGGCTTGAGAACGCGATCACCGTTTACACATGGGTAAGTGGGTATCTGAATATATTCATTATAACTCAAATGCTTACGTAGTGCAGCAAATGCAGGATGATCTACGGTAGAATGTGTACCACCCTTTGTACCATCTGGATTTATGTATGAATACGCAACATTACATGATGTAAGATACTTTTCGTCGATCGTATAAAGAGGCGGACAGTCAAGTTCGAGCAAATACTGCTTTTCCATCGAATCCATCATTTCACGAAGGACACTTGCTGGTATGATGTTATTCCAAGCCATAATTAAATCACCGTTAGAATTTTGTTAAGTTCATTCTGCTTGCGCTTTCCCATTATTGGAGGCAAACTTGAAGTTCTAATACTGCACTTATAAGATCATGGTTACCAATAAGATGTGCTAACAGAAAGAGTTGCACATGCTTCAATAAGGTCATATACAGTCATTTTTAATCTCCTATATCTTCTTATAGGACATTATAATAATAATAAGTGCAACAGTTAAGTTTTACGTCCGATGTTGTATTTCTGAACGAGCGTCCAATCATCCTTTTCCTTATGAGGCAGGATCTTGATCTGGTTCAAAGTTGTTCTTGGTGAATCGGATTTAGAATCATCGACAATATCTAACAGTCCCCACTCTTCTAATAGATGAGCGATTGTGTTGCGTCGACCTAGATCTTCTTCAGTAAAATTGGTTGGTTTATTATCAAGCGCGAACATCTCTTTAAAGTGCACGATATAAAACTTGCCTTGCTTATGCAGGATATGGCAGGATTGATAGAGCGTTTTATCTTTACGGCTGGCAACACCAATGCGTGTCAATGTTTCGCGAATCTTTAGGAAGTCATCTTCCTTCTTCAATGTTATTTCTAATAATGTATCTACTACACTCATGGTCTTCCGCCCTTATCTAATCTTCTTTTAATCTCTATAATTTGTTCTTGAGAAAGAAGTGACAAGGCTGATTCACATTGTGTATTGTTGTACTTGTAATACTCTTTGATGGCATCAAAGTCACTATCTTTCGGTCGCTTCACCCATTTAGAAAATCTTTTCTTGGGTCTAACGCTATTTATTAGATAAGGACTTTTGGTATGATTGATAATCTTCAAACTTATACTCGTTACCATGGTGATAAATGTAAATTATATACCTCCCTTATTTAATCTTCTTTTAATCTCTATGATCTGATCATTACTCAATACTCTAATGATATCTTCAGCCTTACTAATTGATACCTTGTAATACTCGATTACTGCATTTATATCAGCATCTTTCGGTCGCTTTGTCCATTTAGAAAATCTTTTCTTAGGTCTGATCGAGTTTAACAAATAATCAAATTGTAGCTTGTTATCAAGGTCAGCATGCATATTCATGTCATTTGCATACATAATAGTATCAGGGAAGTAGGATAGTGTACGGTTAATGATGTATGGCACGTAGCTTTTCTCTGCTAACGCGTCATTCTCCGTATCTGTCATTAAATCTTTTTTATTAAAGTTAATTGCGTTAACAAAAGCAAAAACATCCATAATATAAACTCTCACATAATTAAGATTAAGAGAGTACTTTTAGCTCGCTTTTAATAGCTGCTATAAACTCTTCTTTGGTATTTAGCAGGGGGATCCCGAACCGCTCACACATAATCTGAACATTACCACGTCGCCAAAATCCTTCTGGACAACATACAATAACATTACTACACCGACCTGCGACATAACCCAGCTCCATAAGTGTGATAGGGCTTTGCGTTCCCGGCTCGAAGTAAATCACAACCATGTCAACGCAATCAATACTATTCAATTCCCATTCTACTTGAGTAGCAAAATTAGAATCAG
>Ga0210044_10009342_pt1 | contig 11958 bp, 9 predicted proteins | sample CryGey13umfilter_2_FD_183959 | JGI IMG/M metagenome (GOLD analysis project Ga0210044, IMG submission 183959) | Groundwater microbial communities from aquifer in Utah, USA - Crystal Geyser 4/9/14 3 um filter (SPAdes) (version 2) | ecosystem: Environmental > Aquatic > Deep subsurface > Groundwater... | reverse complement strand
CGGGTAAAGTAGCAATTGCAATTCCTCCAATATAAATGAATAAATAATAGAGTATGCCTAATCCTTGTAATTGATTGAGTAAGATGCTTTCAACTGCATTTCCAAAAGAATACAGTACATACATGTTAAAAATTAAATGTAAGATATTATTTTGGTCGTGAATAAAAGCATGCGTAAAAACCCTGTACCATTCTTTTCTGTGAACTACTTGATAAGGGTTAAATACTAGTTTATTATACAATTCGGGGTTACTGTTGGCGTATAATGATACCGCAACAGTAATGATGATGATAATTAATGTGATTGATAAAACCATTAAAATAAAGTCATTTGGTTTTCTTCAGCATCTTCATCTAAGTTTTTTATTGGACCAGATTTTTTTTCTTTTTTAAGAGGTTGCTCCATTTTTTCTTCTGGAACATCCATAAAATCATCAGCTACAAAATCTTCATTTTCATCATCATCACTATCATCTTCTAGTTCATCGTTTAATTCAGCAGCAGCATCACGACCATCATTCTCGTCAGTATTTTGCAGCATAGGTTCTTTATAAGGCAAAGGTTCTAATAAATCGATATTTTTTACTTTAAGTTGTGTCAGTCTATTTCCAATGGCTTTCATGCCTTTTACAGTAATAAAAGATGCTAAAGCAATTGTTTCTTCCTCTTTTTGATTTCCTTTTATTTTTTGATAAGTCAATTGAATTTGTGGCAGCCAATCTGTTGAAACTACTTCTAAATGTGAATTTTCGTGTTCTGAAATAAACAATACTTTTTTATCGGTAGGTTCAGCTAAAAATCGTTTTACAAAATAGTGTTCCTTTTCACCATCAAAATAAACTGCTGAGATAGGTTTTTTTGGATTCCATTTTTCAATCACAATCATATCCTCTTCAAACTTGGTAAATAAATCGAAACCTGTTAAATGATATTCGCCACTTTGCATGATGGTTAATATTTTATCTTCGGCTTTAAACTCACCAATAAATTCACCTCTTCCTTCAGAGTTTAATCGTTGTACTGTATCATCAAACCATATTTTACGTGCTGATAAGGTAGAAACTCCTTTCTCTTTTAGTTCGATTTTTAATATAGGGTATTTGGTAACTCTGTTTCCCAAAGCAGTTCTTCCTTTTATTGCCAATTCGGAAAAGTCTATTTCGAATTTTAGTTTTCTTATGCTTGGTTTAGGTCGAAGCTTAATAATGATACTTTCCGCTTCACCATTAGGGTTTGCAGAAAACCAAAGCACTTTAGAATCTGGGGTTCCTTTTGTTAAATCGTATTCTTTGTCTCTGGTGATGGAAGTTACATCAAAACGTTTCATCATGGATGCACCAGTTTTACCATCTTGATAAATTAGGTTGTAAATAGTCCTTCTGTCTCCTTTTTTCCAAACTCCAACATGAATAATGCCTTTTCCAAAAAATGCTTTTTGAGTAATTTTTGAAACTATCATCACTCCATCTTCGCGGAAAACGATTACATCATCAATATCAGAACAATCGCAGACATAATCACATTCTCCTTTTTTTAATCCCATGCCAACAAAACCTTCTTCTTTGTTGACGTAAAGTTTCACATTATTTACAGCAACTTTAGTGGCATCAATACTCTCGAACGAGCGAATTTCAGTTTTTCGTTCTCTCCCTTCACCATATTTTCGTTTTAATTCTTTAAAGTAATTTATAGAAAAATCTATCAGGTTTAAAAGATTGTATTTCACTTGCTCTATTTCATTTTCCAACGACAATAATTTCTCTTCAGCTTTTTCAGAATCATGTTTTGTGATTCTTCTCATTCTTATTTCCAACAATCTTTTGATGTCATCATCCGTAACCTTTCTGATTAAAAGTTTAGTGAACGGTTTTAATAATTCATGGGTTAATTCTATTGCTTCTTCATACCCCAAACCATGAAGTTTAACATATAGTTTATTTTCGATAAATATTTTTTCTAAGGATGAAAAATGCCATTGTTCTTCTAATTCACCTAATTTAATTTCTAGCTCTAGTTTTAATAACGCTACTGTTCTTTGCGTAGAAATTTTGAGCATTTCGGTAACCCCAATAAATTTTGGAGTATCATCTTCTATAATTCCTGCATTTGGTGAAACAGAAATTTCGCAATCGGTAAAAGCATACAAGGCATCAATCATTTTATCTGGCGATTCTCCTGGAGCCAAATGAATTAATATTTCGACATTTTCTGCAGTGTTGTCTTCTACTTTTTTAATTTTTATTTTTCCTCTTGAGTTGGCTTTGATGATGGTCTCAATTAATTTATCAGTAGTTGTTCCAAAAGGTATCTCTGTAATTTTTAGGGTTTTTTTATCTTCTTGAATGATACGGGCTCTAATTTTTACTCTACCACCTCTTAACCCATCATTATAAGCAGAAACATCAGCCATACCTCCTGTAATAAAATCAGGGAAAAGGATAAATGATTTACCTTTTAAAATATTGATGGAGGCATCAATTAATTCGATAAAATTATGAGGCAACATTTTACAAGCCAAACCAACAGCGATACCTTCTACGCCTTGAGCTAGTAATAATGGAAACTTTACTGGTAGTGTATCTGGTTCTTTGTTTCTACCATCGTAAGAGGCTAACCATTTTGTAGTTTTTGCATTAAAAACTACTTCTAATGCAAATTTGGTTAACCGTGCTTCAATGTATCTAGGAGCTGCAGCTCTATCTCCTGTAAAGATATTTCCCCAGTTACCTTGGCAATCTATTAATAAATCTTTTTGCCCGAGTTGTACTAATGCATCTCCAATTGAGGTATCACCATGTGGGTGAAATTTCATGGTATTTCCTATGATGTTGGCAACTTTGTTGTAGCGTCCATCATCCAATTCTTTCATGGAATGTAAAATTCTTCTTTGAACAGGTTTTAAACCATCATAAATATGAGGTACAGCTCTTTCTAATATCACATAAGAGGCGTAATCCAAAAACCACTCTTTGTACATACCAGAAACCTGAATAACATTTTCTAACTGTTCGCCTTTGTTATCTTCAAACTCTTCGTCGTGTTCTATGTTATCGTCTTCGTTTTCTGCCATTTTATAAATTGAAAAATCTATTTTAACTTTTCTATATTTTTATTGCTTAATAATGATTTCATTTGAGAAATCGCTATTTAATTTAGTTGTTGCAAACGTATTGATTGTTCTAAATTTTGATGTATTAGTACCGCATTAATACTTTCCAAATTACTAAGTACAACCAATTGCTCCAAAATTGCATCATCTCTAATATTTTCTTCCTTTTTAGGATTTATGTCTCTCCATTGTTTAGCGGTTATGCCAAATAGTGCCACATTAAGTAAATCAGCTTTGGTTGAATACACATAATTTACTTGTTTGTTTAAGGTGGGTTCTAAAAATTGATTTCTTTCAAAAAACAAAGATACTAAATAAGATGCAAGGCATATTTTTTTTGCAATAGCTAAGGCTATTCCAAAAAAATATAACGCAGTCAGATTGTTTGTTATTTTTGCTCCCATTGGGTTTTCATAGTTTTTCATATACTGCTTCATCCGTCAGTTGACGGAATCTAGATAGTGTTTCAAAAATTTTCATTGTCTCTAAAAAACTATGAAAATTTTGATGCGAATCAATTTTTAGAATCCACCTTAATTCTTTTGGTATTAAGTTTTCTTTAATAGCATCGGTATGAATTTGATAATTAACTTTTGCTAATGTTCGTTGTAAGTTCCAATTACGGTTAAGCTGTTGGTTTTCTTCGTTTTTTAGCCGTTGAAATTCTTTAATAAAGTAAAATTTAAACTCAGCACTTAACCATGTCGCAAATTCAAAAGCGATGTCTTTGTGAGCAAAAGTTCCGCCATATCTACCTGTTTTAAAAATAATTCCAATTGCATTGGTTGTTTCTATCCATCGCTTAGGAGTTAACGAAAAACTATTTGAACCAGACAAATTTTTAATTCCATCGAATTCGATGGAATTAAAAGAAGGATTATTAAATTTTTCCCATAAGCCTATAAATTCTATGGTACTTCTGTTTCTTAGCCAGTTTTGTAAAATATAATCACTTCTTTCGTAATTGCGATACCGTGCAATATCAGTAAGAGATATAAATTCCTCATTATTGTTCTTTATAAGAACAATTGCAACACCTTGAACATTTATTTTTTTAGCTTTAGTCATTTATTTAAAATCACCATCAAACGCTTCGTCTCTTTCTATATTTTCTTCTTCACTTATACAGCAATTACATCAAATTAAAACGAATTGGAATAACAAATTCAACTTTTATTGGTGAACCATTTTGGTGACCAGGCTCCCATTTTGGCATTTTCTGAACAATTTCTTTTGCTTTAGAATTTAAACTATCATTTTCTCCGTCAATCACTTTTACGTTAATTATTGAGCCATCAGTATCTACAGTAAATCCGATAGAAATTGGAACGTATTGGTTATGATGTTCTTCTAAATATTTTTTTTTATCAAAATCTAATGGCAACTCAACATTTTTATCTAAAAATTCGTAAAAAGCATCATCTCCACCAGGAAATTGTGGCATTTTTTGCTGTCTATTTTCCAAAGAATTAACTTCTTTACTTTCTGATGATGGTTGAGCGTTTACTTTCATATTTTCAATAAAAATCATCAACAGAATTAACAGTAATTTTATTTGTTTTCTCATTGTTTTATTTTCAGTTTTTTCACTTTCCTAACTTTTCCTTTTTAGAGGGATTTGTTCGAGCTTTTTTAGTTACATTTCTTCTATAATGATATCTTTTTCTACTTTAAGATTTTCGATAATAAATTGTTGTCTTTCTGGTGTATTTTTACCCATATAATAATCGAGTAATTCTTCTATTGGTGTATCATGTCCAATAACAACAGGATCTAAGCGAATGTCTTTTCCAATAAAGAATTTAAACTCACTTGGTGATATTTCACCCAACCCCTTAAATCGTGTAATTTCAGGTTTTCCTTTTAATTCATCTATTGCACTTACTTTTTCTTCTTCCGAATAACAATAAATGGTTTTTGATTTATCTCTTACTCTAAATAAAGGGGTATCTAATACAAACAAATGACCATTTTTTATTACATCTGGAAAAAACTGCAAAAAGAAAGTGATTAATAATAAACGGATGTGCATTCCGTCCACATCTGCATCTGTAGCAATAATAATGTTCTTGTATCTTAAATCTTCAATGCTTTCTTCAATATTAAGTGCTGCTTGAAGCAGATTAAACTCTTCATTTTCGTAAACTATTTTTTTGGTTAAGCCAAAACAATTAAGCGGTTTTCCCTTTAAGCTAAAAACAGCTTGTGTATTTACATCTCTCGACTTTGTTATTGAACCAGAAGCTGAATCTCCCTCTGTAATGAATAACATCGTTTCTATTTTATTGTCGATTTCTTTAGAGTCGTTATAATGAACTCGACAATCTCTTAACTTTTTATTGTGCAATGCAGATTCTTTGGCTCTTTTTTTGGCAATATTTTTTATTCCAGCCATATCCTTTCGTTCTCGTTCCGACTGTAATATTTTACGTTGTAACGCCTCAGCAATTGGTGGATTTTTATGTAAAAAGTTATCTAATTCTCTTTTTAAAAAATCATGAACAAATGCTCTCATGGATGGACCCTCTGGACCCACTTCGGTTGAACCTAATTTAGTTTTTGTTTGTGATTCAAAAATAGGCTCCATTACTTTAATGCTGATTGCTGCTACAATGGATGAACGTACGTCTGACGCATCATAATCTTTGCCATAAAACTCCCGAATAGTTTTTACAATTGCGGCTCTAAATTCTGTTTGATGTGTACCTCCTTGTGGCGTGTATTGACCGTTTACAAACGAATAATATTCTTCGCCATAAGAAGGAGTATGTGTAATGGCTACTTCAATATCTTCACCCTTTAAATGAATAATGGGATAAATTGGAGTGCTGGAAAGATTTTGTTCCAAAAGGTCTTTTAAGCCATTTTCTGAATAAATTTTTTCCCCATTAAAATTAATGGTTAATCCAGTGTTCAAAAAGGCATAATTCCAAAGTAATTTTTCTACGTGTTGGGTTCGATATTGGTAATTCTTAAATATTTCTTCGTCAGGAATAAAAGTTGTTTTGGTTCCTTTTCTGAGTGTAGTGCTTTCTATTTCATAATCATTAACTAAATCTCCTCGTATAAACTCTGCTTTTTTAATTTGTTCATCTCTTACCGCTTCTACTCTAAAAAAACTGGAGAGTGCATTCACTGCTTTTGTTCCAACGCCATTCAATCCAACCGATTTTTTAAATGCTTTGGAGTCGTATTTTCCACCAGTGTTCATTTTAGAAACACAATCAATCACTTTCCCCAATGGAATACCTCGTCCGTAATCCCTTACTTTTACCTCTTTATCTTTTATGCTGACATCAATATTTTTTCCATGTCCCATTACATATTCGTCAATGGAATTATCGATTACTTCTTTGAGTAAAATATAAATTCCATCATCATAGGCTGCTCCATCGCCTAACTTTCCAATATACATTCCTGGTCGCAAACGAATATGCTCTTTCCAATCTAAGGAACGTATGTTATCTTCACTATAAATAACCTCTTCAGCCATATTTCGCTTAAAATATTAAATCTTTAAAATTAGAAATAAATAAAAGAGATTTAATCCTTTGTTTAAAAGGTTTATAAAGAAATTATTAACAATTGGAAGTGTTTAAAAATAGAAAAATATTTACCGATATGATTGATTTTTTAAAACGAATGCTCAACTTTTAGCTTCCGCCAAACAAGCCCATTTTGTTTCCTTCGGTATCTAAAAAATAAGCAAAATAACCTAAATTACTACCATCAATAAAGTTCTTAGGAATGATGTATTTATTTTCTTCAACTTTATTTTTGATTAAGGTTTTGCTCACTAATATTTGACCACCATTCGCAACAATTTTTCTTTCTAAATCGCTAATGGAAGGGTCTCCATCAAAAAATAAAACTACTCCTGATTTTACTTCTATGCCTCCATTATCAACTATTGCTCCCGTTATTTGTCCTTCATTTAGTTTAAAAATACCATGTCGAATTCCATTTAATTCAACTACATTTAATTCAATTCCAAAAACAGTAGTGTAAAAATTGGTAGCACGACTAAAGTCATTAGCAGGAATTTCAAACCAACGAATGATTTGTTTAAGGTGTTTTGTTTCTTCTTTATCTTTTTTAAAAAACCATGACATACCCTAAAATTACAAATAAAAATTACAAAACCAAAATTTCAAATTGTAAATCCAAAATCCGTTGATTCATATAGATTAACCACCTTCTCCTCCTCCATCAAAATTTTCGAAATCTCTTTCTGGTTTATTTTTTTTCTTTTGGTTAATACGATACGTAAAACTGACCCTAAAATTTTGAGAACGATGTCGTTGAAATTCACTTTCTGACACGAAATTTTCACCCTCAGCAACCCATCTTCTTTTTTTGGAGTTCAGTATATCGGTTGCATTAAAACTTAATGTTCCATTTCCTTTTAATAAATCGAACGAAAATCCAGCATCTAACGAGTAAAATGCTTTGGTTTCGCCCTGAGCAATTTTTTGAGGTGCTTTATAGTTAAATGAGGCTTGTAAATTTACTTTCTTTTTAATGCTCCATTTTGAGTTTAATTTAGTTGACCACGCATAATCGTCACTATCGTACTGAATTCCTGCAAATTCGCCAGCAATTATTTCTCTATAAAAATTAAAACTACCTCTTAAATTCCACCAAGTAATGATTTCATAAGAACCCGAAAATTCGACTCCAAGAGCTTCTTTAATTCCTAAATTTACTGGATTTCGTTTGGTTATTCCTTGACTGTCTGAGGTGGTTATCCAAGTTGTAAAATCAGTAGTGTATCGATAAAAGACATTAGATAATAAAGAACCTTTTTTTCCATTTTTTAAGTATCCTACTTCATAAGAATCAGTATATTCTGGAGTTAAATTGGGGTTTCCTGAAAAGGTATTTCTGGAATCACTAAAACTAAAAAAAGGCAATAAATAAAAATGCCGAGGTCGCTGAATTCTTCTGCTATAACTCACCTGTAATGAATTTTCTTTTTTTAATTCGTAAGTAAAATGAGCACTTGGAAAAAAGTCGAGGTACTCATTTTTGTTAATTTCATTGGCGGCTGTTAAATTGGTTTGAATATCAGAATATTCTGTTCTTACTCCTAGTTGGTAGGAAAAATTTTTAATTTTGTTCCCAAACATAATGTAAGCAGCCGATACTTTATCATTGTATATCAGTTTGTTTTTAAAACCTGGCATCACTTCCCAAGTACTAATGGTATCGTTCAATTGATCTACTTGGTAATCGTCCTCAATTTCCTTTAAGGTTGATTTTAAACCAAACTCTAGTTTACCTTTAAGTACAGGGTGAACATAATCGGTTTGAAACTGCCAATTTTTAGAGCTTTCATTGTTAAAAGCTTTTTGCTCCAAGTTATCACTAACTATATAATCGTTATTTTGGCTAATTGTAGAGTGTTCATTATCCACGCTTTCCGATTGCTGCACATCAAAAGTTAATAACCTATCTTTTTGCTTAAATGTTTTGCGGTAATTTAAGGAAACATCATGAGAAGACTCTTCTTTATCTTCCAGCTCTTGTCTGTCAACAGTTTGAGTTGCTACATCCAAATTATTAAAGTCGGAATAAGTTAAGTTGGTTTCATTGGTTCCATCTCCTAAACTATAATTGCCCGAAACGGTAAATGAATTGTACTGATTAATAAAAACTTCTGTACCTAATCTAAAATTATTAGATAAATTTATTCCTACAGTTTTTGAATTGCTTTTATAACTAAAACTAGTGTCAGGGTAGGTAAATTGCTGATGTAATTTTATATTACCTGGAGTTTCTCTATAACTTATTCCATAGCCTGTAAATACACTAAAATTTTTGCGTTTTAAGGTAATGTTAAAACCTCCACCAAAATTATTAGGATAGCCAAAATTGGCATCTATGGCTCCATTTATTCCTTCTCTTTTATCTCTTTTTAAAATAATATTAATAATACCAACTTCCCCTTCTGCATCATAACGAGATGAAGGATTGGTAATTACTTCTATTTTTTCAATTTGACTTCCTTGTAATTGTTTTAGTGCTTCGGAAGTGCTAATACCTGTCATTCCCGATGGTTTTCCATTGATTAAAATTCTCACATTTCCACTGCCTCGTAAACTTACGTTTCCTTCTATGTCAACATCAATAGATGGAACTTTATCTAATATTTCGGTTGCATCAGCTCCTTGATTGGTAACATCTTTATCTACATTGTAAATCCGTTTATCCAAATCTAACTCCATCAGATTTTTATCTTCCACCACATTAAATTCATCTAAATTTTTTACCGAAGTAACTAATTTAATTTTTTTTAAATCGACATCTTTGTTTGTTATTTCAATGCTGTTAATGACTTTGGTTTCGAAACTTAAAAAAGAAATTTGAGCATAATAATTTCCAGGAGGTAAAGGAATTGAAAACCTTCCATTCATTTCTGTTGCACTTCCTTTTACATAACTGGAATCTTTTGTGTTAAAAACACCAATTGCCACATAAGGCAAACCTTCGTTTTTATCATCTAATATTTGACCAAAAAGGTTGACAGAAAGTGCATTTTTTTGTGCAAAACTGTTAATGAAAAGTAAGAAAAATAATATGTGTAATAAACTGTTTTTCAATTTTAGATAGAATAGCGTGTAAAAATAGTTATCTTACAACAACAACTATCTTAATTTATGTTAAAAATAAAGGTTGTTATTGTATTACACATTAAAACGAAAGTGCATAATGTCTCCATCTTCAACAATGTATTCTTTACCTTCAACTCCTAATTTACCTGCATCTTTACAAGCTGATTCAGAACCCAAGGTTATAAAGTCGTTAAACTTTATGACTTCAGCTCTAATAAAACCTTTTTCAAAATCGGTATGAATTACTCCAGCGGCTTGTGGAGCAGTCATTCCTTTGTTGATTGTCCATGCACGAACTTCTTTTACTCCTGCAGTAAAATAAGTATCTAAATTTAATAAACGATAAGCAGCTCTGATTAACAGATTTACTCCTGCTTCTTTTAATCCTAAATCTTGTAAAAATTCTTGTCGTTCTTCGTAAGTATCTAATTCAGCAATATCAGCTTCAATTTGAGCTCCAATCATAATTACTTCAGCATTTTCGTCTTTTACATTTTCTTTTACTTGCTTCACATAATCATTGCCTGTTAGTACCGAATTTTCATCCACATTACAAACGTATAAAATAGGTTTGTTCGTTAATAAATACATATTTTTTATAAAAACTTCTTCGTCTTTTGTAACCTCAACTGTTCTGGCAGATTTACCTGCATTTAAAGCATCAACAAATCGCTGAAGAACATCGGCTTCTTTCACTGCACTTTTGTCACCTGTTTGCACTTTTCTTCTCATGCCTTCCAATTTTTTCTGCACAGTTTCTAAATCTTTTAGCTGCAATTCTGTATCAATAATTTCTTTATCTCTAACTGGATTAACCGATCCATCAACATGCACCACATTGGCATCATCAAAACATCTTAATACGTGAATAATGGCATCTGTTTCCCGAATGTTGGCTAAAAATTTATTCCCTAATCCTTCTCCTTTGCTTGCTCCTTTAACCAAACCAGCAATGTCAACAATCTCGATAGTTGTTGGTTGAATCCTTTCTGGATTTACTAATTTTTCTAATTTTTCTAACCGATCATCAGGCACAGTTATAACACCAACATTGGGTTCTATGGTGCAAAAAGGAAAATTTGCAGCTTGAGCCTTCGCATTCGACAAACAATTAAATAAAGTAGATTTCCCAACATTAGGTAATCCAACTATACCACATTTTAAAGCCATATTTTTTTGATTTTTAGCGGGCAAATATAAGGTAATAAATTGAATAGTTACTAACAATTACGGAGTGAAAATATAATGACAATCGAATAAAATGTAAACTAATCTTTTACTTAATTATTGTCATTAATAATGATTCCCATCGCTGCCGCATTTAACGAAGTGTAACTTGTGATAAGAGTAAAACTGAAAAAGAATAATTTTGTAGAATCAGTGAATTATAGAATGAGTTACGCTAACGCTAAACTCTTTCCAGCAAAGGATTTGAAATAAATGCAGTTAACCATATCAATATGGAGGTAGTTTGCCGCTGTGCCATTACCATTTTTATGCTTACGCAAAATCTAAAATGACAAGCTTGTTTTTAGTTTTCATTTGGCAAGGTGGGTATTATTTGAATAAATCATCACGTAACCACACATACGTAATAACTAAAATTATCAACAATTATCACGTAAGAATTAATTTAGACGTGATTTATAGGTAACTTTGGCTTGTTAATAACTAATCACTCACATTATGGGCTTCGGAGAACGATTAAAAGAAGCTAGAATTGAGAAAGGTCTTTCTCAAACTGAACTAGGTAAATTGGCTGGTGTTCATTATACCCAAATTGGAAGATATGAGAATAAAGGGGCTCAGCCTGCTGCTGATATTCTTTCTAAAATTGCTAATATCCTTGAGGTTTCTTCTGATTTCTTAACCAATGGTACTAAGGATGATTTAGCGAACAGTACGCTTTCTGATAAAACATTGTTGAATCAATTTAAAGCTATTGAAGCATTGAGTCCTAATGACAAGAATGTTATCAAAACGCTTATTGATGCTTTTATTACTAAAAAACATATTCAACAATTAGCTTCTTAAAATTTGATTGTTATGGAAGATTACACATTAAGAATACCAGAAAAAAACTCTAAAGCGTTAGCTTTACTAAACTATCTTAAAACATTAGATTTTGTTGAGTTAACTAAGTCTGTTGATTGGTGGGATGAATTGAGTGAGGATAATAAAGCGTCTATTGAAAGAGGTTTAGATGATTTAAACAACAATAGAGTACATTCGGATG
>Ga0210044_10009337_pt1 | contig 11963 bp, 7 predicted proteins | sample CryGey13umfilter_2_FD_183959 | JGI IMG/M metagenome (GOLD analysis project Ga0210044, IMG submission 183959) | Groundwater microbial communities from aquifer in Utah, USA - Crystal Geyser 4/9/14 3 um filter (SPAdes) (version 2) | ecosystem: Environmental > Aquatic > Deep subsurface > Groundwater... | reverse complement strand
GGAACTTTCACCGCCGATAAAACCGCCTTGGGCTTCTATGAAAGGCAAATTCATTACCAATGGTGCGGCGGGAAATCCGTAACTCCTGATAGTATGGTTATCAAAGAAGGGGAATGCGCCCAGGCAACTTACACGCTTACGGCCGACAAAATTCTCGAATCCGACGCCGTAGTATATGGAGTTCGTGGCGAAATCTGTGTGCATAACAACACTGATCTGCCGACCACCAATTTTGGCCTTCAGGACGTGGTCCGCTATCGTAGCGGCGGCGACATCTGGCATGAATTGGTCGCCGACTCCATCGATATCAGCGCCAAACCCATCCTGCAACCCGGAGAATCTTTCTGCTATCCTTATGAAGTCATTTTTCAGCCCCAAATAGGCGCTGAATACAAAAACACTGCCTATGCCCGTAACGATGTCTCCATCATCGCCACCCTACCGGTGCCCTTCACTCTGCCAGATACTCAGACCTTGAATGAAATAGACGGCGAAGCCCAGCTCACCGACGCTGTATTCTATCCGGATGGTTTCACATTTTCCACCAGCGATCCAGGTCCATGGTATCTGACCGCCAGCGATACTATTACCTATACTATGCAAATCTGCAATCAATCTGCGGCTTGCAATAATTATTTCAATTTCATCAATATCGCTTCGTTGGAGAAAATGACCACTCACCAGATAGTCGCCGACACGGCCGCAGCCGCTATTTTTACCGGCGAATGCGTTGATTGCGGCGAATGTGATGGCGGTGTTACCCAGCTTACGCTTCGCTATAATGGCTCACATGATGCTCATATCAAAGTGTATCAGGGACGGAAAGTAAAACCAAGAATGATGATATTCGATGGCAATGTCGCTCCAAATGGTACCTTCACTTTCAATGGCACTAAAGAGGGCGGCACTATGGGCGGCATAATCAGCATCTATGAAGGAGGCCATCTAAAAACTATTTTCCATACCAGTTGCGAAAAGCCGATCGGCCCTGGCTTAATCCGCGGGAATTTTGAGGTCATCAGTGGTTATAGCCTCGAAGGCGGCTCTCTTTGCTCAATAGATGACAATGAATTCTGCGATAATGGCGCCAAGCCGAAAATCCTGACTATGCGCTACACCGGCCAAAGCTGCGAATATTCGCATAATTCGCAGGACCCAGAAAAAACTGATTGCCTTGGCGATCCGGGATACGTTCCCATGGTGAGGATTGTCGCCTGCGACAAGGAGAATTTCCAAAATCGGAGAGCAATTATCTGGTTCGACGGAATGGTCGAGCTCGATGCAGCATTTGACATCAGCGCCTTAAATGGCGGCAGAACCCGGCTCAAAGGCGATACTTTCGTTCATATCCTCGATACCCAGAACCATCTTCTCCAAATGGTGAAATTCCATACTTCCTGCTCCCAGCCCTTAAATCAGGGCGACCAATTCGGCAGCCTGGTGTTGGAGGATTTCATTCCAGAATAATATCAATTCAGCATTACCTCCAATCCGAGGGACGGGCGCTCCATTCAGCCCGTCCCTATTTTCTATTTTATAGCCTCAATGGACGGCAGGCCATCCCGATTTCATCGGGATTGTCCGGCATTTGAATCATTCGCAGACAGGAAGAAGCTGGGTCAAAAGGCAAGATTCCTTATATAGGTAGCGGCAGTATTGTCCTTTCAATGGGAAGTTACTTTAGAAAGAAATTAATGGATAATACCGTCCGAGGGACAAGCCCTCGGCTACCGACTTAACCTTCATTTCCACGAAAGGGCTTGTTGAAAGAGCCAGGAAACTCGAAAAATGATCTCAACCTTCTCCCGCTTCGTCGGGAGAAGGTGTCCCGGGTTGTCGGGACGGATGAGGGTGTAACCCCATAAGCTCCCTCATCCTCCGACTCCTTCTCCCAATTAATGGGAGAAGGAGAGAAAGAAAATGATTTTTTGAAGCGCTTTCTTTTTCATGGTAGCCCTGGTTTTTCAACAGGACCGAAAGCGGGAATCCATCCGCTAAACCACTGGCAATCTCGCTTTGATATCCTCCAGTTCTTCCTCCGGGTATTCATAATTCTCAAGATTTCCATTCAGATATGCTTCATAAGCCGAGAGATCAAAATGGCCATGTCCGCTTAATGAGAAAACAATGGTTTTCTTTTCGCCCGATTCGCGACAACGGACCGCCTCATCAATTGCCGCTCTAATGGCATGAGCGGATTCCGGCGCCGGCACAATCCCCTCGGTTTGCGCAAATTGCAGCGCTGCCTCGAAAACCGGCTTCTGCCGGTACGCCACCGCATCGATCACCTTGTCATCATAAAGCAGGCAAAGCAACGGCGCATCACCATGATACCTAAGTCCTCCGGCGTGTATGGGAGCAGGCATAAAATTATGTCCAAGTGTATGCATCTTAATCAATGGGGTCATTCCCACCGCATCGCCAAAATCATAGCTGTAATGCCCTCTGGTCAGGCTTGGACAAGCGGTCGGTTCTACCGCGAGAAATCGGCTTTTCGGACCGCCATTGAGCTTGTCCTGCACAAAGGGAAATGCCAATCCCGAAAAATTGCTCCCGCCGCCCACACAACCGATAATCACATCCGGATATTCTCCGATTTTTTCAAATTGCTTCTTGGCTTCCAGCCCGATAATCGATTGATGAAGTAAAACATGATTCAACACACTGCCGAGGGAATATTTGGTATCGGGATCTTTAACGGCAACTTCAACCGCTTCGCTGATGGCTATGCCCAGGCTTCCCGGTGAATCCGAATTCTCCGCGAGGATTTTCTTGCCGGCATCAGTCAAAATACTCGGGCTGGCGAAAACCTGTGCGCCCCAACTTTCCATTAAGATGCGGCGGTATGGCTTCTGATCGTAGCTGACTTTGACCATAAAGACGGTGCATTCCATTCCAAATATTTTGCAGGCAAATGCCAGTGCGCTTCCCCATTGTCCCGCGCCGGTTTCGGTCACCAGCCGCTTGACTCCCTCCTTCTTATTATAATATGCCTGCGCCACCGCGGTATTGGGCTTATGGCTTCCCGCGGGGCTTACCGATTCGTTTTTGTAATAGATTTTCGCCGGCGTTTTAAGCGCCTTTTCCAGCCGTTTGGCGCGATGAAGCGGAGTGGGACGCCATAGTTTATATACATCAAGCACTTCCTCGGGGATTTCGATATAACGTTCCTGGCTGACTTCCTGCATAATCAATCCCATCGGGAAAATCGGCGCCAGGTCGCCGGGGCCGATCGGCTGATGGGTACCGGGATGCAATGGCGGCGGCAATGGCCTTGGCAGGTCGGCCTGGATATTATACCACGCCCGCGGCATTTCATCTTCGGTTAGAATGATTTTAGTTTCGTTCATTTTGGTTCTCCTTTCAATATCTGTTCGGCTAAAATATTTTCGAATCAAATTGTGTTAATTTTTATGCTTATATGCGGCGATGAATGCCGAAAAAAAACCGTGGGATTTTGATTTCCCACGATTCGGATGCCGATTACGGCAACAAAAAGGGTGGGAGCCCTAAGGGTATCCCACCCGAAATTTTATCTTATCTGGCGGGCATACCTATAAGCTACCCCACCACCAATTGTTGGAATTGAATTTATTGGCAATTTTTATCATCGGCATTCTCATAATTGGGAGTAATATAATCAAATTTGGAGAAAAGTCAAGGGGGGAAATGACCTGGATTCGGGCTTTTGCCTAATTAGGTCAAATTCGTTTCGATATCGTGTTTTCTGTTTATATCTCCTTTTTCATTGAGAATTGGAATCAGTCGTTCTGCATCTTGATTAACATGTATACAATATGTAAAGTTCGTGTCTATACTTTACATATTGACAAATGCAAAGAATATGTATACTATATAGAAACACTTTACATATTGATACGGTAACTTATGGAAATATTTAGACTTAAAAAACCACCATTGAGAGAAATCCCCTTTTCACAGATTCTGAATGTAGATGTGAGAAAATTTGTGTACGAGGTCAGCAGCCCGGAATATCTCTATTGGGATAGGGCAAAACACAAACGTATTCCTCCCGGTCTGACGCCGGAAGAATTTTGGGCTATAGTCAAGTTTTGGAGACTGAATTCGTTTAATAGAGTCAATACCCGTGTCAAAGATGAAAAGGGAAATCCTTTTTGTTGGCATACCTTGCCGAATTGGGATTATTTCTTGCACGAATGCGATATGCAATTGGGTGGTCATGTTGAGTCTCCAATCTGGGATAAAAGCATATTCAACCAAAGATACGTTACACGGGGAATTATGGAGGAGGCCATAGCGTCTTCCCAATTAGAAGGCGCCAGCACCACAAGGAAAGTCGCTAAGAGAATGATATTGGAGAGACGCAAGCCGAACAGCCGCTCTGAGCAAATGATCATGAACAATTATCAGGCCATGCGCGAGATTGAAGAGAGACTTCATCTTCTTAAGTTAAGCAAACCGATACTGCTCGAATTGCATGGCATTCTGACACAACAGACAATTAAGGACGATGATGTTGGTCGCATTCGAAAAAAGGAAGATAACGTGATGGTCTGTGACAATATCTCCGGTATTATCTATCATATTCCTCCGCAGACAAAATTTCTCCTTGAGGAATTAGAAGAATTTATTGATTTTGCCAACGATGATTCGCACCAGCAACCATACCTCCATCCCTTAATCAGGGCGATTATCCTGCATTTTTGGATGGGATACTTGCATCCATTTACTGATGGCAATGGCCGGATGGCAAGGACCATTTTTTATTGGTATCTGCTTCGAAAGAAATATTGGGGAATTTCCTACTTGCCTATTTCGAAGGTCATTCGCCAATCTCCTGGGCAATATAGGGATGCCTATATATACACGGAGCAAGATGATAATGATCTGACCTACTTCATTGACTATATTATGCGAAAGATAATGCAAGCGAAAAAAGAGTTCGAAACCTACATAAAGCATAAAGAAAAAGAAAATCGTGGAATGGCCGAGCTTGCGCGTTCAAAATTCCATCTTAATGACCGCCAAATACAACTGCTCCGATACTTTCATAAGAATTCGGGGGCAACGACGACTATCAAGACCCACTCGAACATCTATCGCGTATCAAGGGTAACGACCAAAAGGGACCTGGAATTCCTGAAGAAGGAAGGTTTCGTGGCGTCAACCAAAGTGGGGAGGGAAAGAGTATTCAATGGGCTGCCCAAAATCCAGGAGATATTTCAATAACCGTCTGGTAAGCAGAAAATCGTATTCCTCCCGATATCATTCCCGTACCGAATCAAATCCCCTCATATTCTCGTAATAGAGTCGAAATCGCTTCATTTGTCTGAAAGGAGTCCCTATGCCCCATAAAAAAATCCCTATGGAACATGATAAAAGAATCGCGCTGGTTGCTCATGATAATAAAAAGCCTGATTTAGTCGAATGGGCTAAATTCAACCGCCAACTTCTGGCGCATCACAAAGTTTATGCCACCGGCACCACCGGCGCTTTGTTGGAAAAAGAGCTTGGCTTTGAAATCATCCGGCTGGAAAGCGGGCCATTGGGAGGCGATCAGCAAATCGGCGCCAAGATAGTCAATCGAGAGATCGATTTTTTGATATTTTTCTGGGATCCGCTGGAGCCGATGCCGCACGATCCCGATGTCAAAGCGCTCCTGCGAATGGCAGTGGTCTGGAATATCCCCATCGCCTGCAATCGTTCATCAGCGGATTTTATGATTTCATCTCCCTTGATGGATAAAGAATACGATCGTCTGGTGCCGGATTATGATATTTATCGCCAAAGAAAACCATCATCCTGATTTGCGATGCAATATTATGACAGTCAGGACCGCGGGGCAACGTTATTCAGCCTGGTTCAAATCAAGAGACCCCGGAATTTATTCTGGGGAGCATCACGATTCAAAATAACGATCTCAACCTTCTCCTGCTTCGCCGGGAGAAGGTGTCCCGACTGGTCGGGACGGATGAGGGCGTAACTCCTTAAGCTCCCTCACCCTCCGACTCCTTCTCCCAATTAATGGGAGAAGGAGAGAAAGAAAATAATCTTCTAAAGCACTTTCTTTTTCATGGCAACCCAGCTTTTTCAACAAGCCCGAAAGCCCGGGGTCTCTAACTGACCTGCTGCTTTCTGAGCCCAAACGCGCGTAAAAGCATCATTGGATCTCTGGAGCGGGGTTGCCTTCCTAAAAACGGCAACCAAACCATTGACCATAAGCGAGATTTAAGTTATTATTACTTATCATTAGGAAGGAATAAAACGAAATGACAAGGAGTCTGCTATGGCCATATTGCTAAATCGTCAGGATGTATCCGAATTGCTTACAATGGCGGATACTATTGCAATTCTCGAAAAGGCGTTCGCCGACTACAAGAATGGCAAAGTCGTTATGCCGGTGCGCCTGGGGATCGCCGCGCCCGATTACGCTGGCTTAGCGCTATTTATGCCCTGCTATCTAAAGGGGATGGGAGCGCTCGGAATCAAAACGGTTACGGTTTACAAAGATAATCCATCCCAATACAACCTTCCCACCGTGATGGGGACTATCACTCTGCTTGACCATACGACCGGCAAAACATTGGCGGTGATGGATGCCGGCTATCTTACCGGCATGCGCACCGGCGCTGTGGCGGGGGTGGCGACCAAATATCTCGCCAAGCCCGGCGCATCGGTGATGGGGATGCTGGGTGCGGGCGTGATGGCGAAATTTCAATTGCGCGCGGTGGCAGAGGTGGTGAAATTGTCGCAAGCCAAAATTTTTTCTCTGGATGAACCAGCCAAGCAAAGAGCGTTCAAAGATGAAATGGAGAAGGCAACCGGCGTCAAAATCGAATTTGTCGATTCCGCTGAGAAGGCAGTGCGGGGATGCGATATCGTAACATTGATTACCTCGGCGAAAGACCCAATAATGAAGGGTGGCTGGCTTGCGCCCGGAACACATATCAATGCGGTCGGTGCTCACGCTCCGACATTCCGCGAACTCGATATAGAGACAATCAGGAAATCCAAGGTAGTTTGCGATTCAATTGAGGCCTGCAAAGCTGAGGCAGGAGATTTCATCATCCCGATTGCCGCTGGTGAATTGAATGCATCGGTCCTTGATACTGAATTAGGCGATGTGGTAACCGGCAAAAGGGTTCGTCAATCAGTGGAAGATATGACCTTATTCAAATCGGTGGGGCTGGCGTTGCAGGATATTTCGGTGGCGAGTTATGTGTATCAAAAAGCGAAAGAAACCGGAAAAGGAAAAGAGTTCAATTTTTAGGAAAAATGGCTCAATTATTTAATGAAGGAGAAAATATGAAGAAACTGTTCTTGGTAATGGCGATTATTTTATTCCCAACTTTCGTATTTGCGGGGGATTGGCTGATATCCTCGGACCTTTCACTAAATCTCACTCAAAACGCTTATAGCGACAATTGGACCGGCGGTGAGGTTGGATCGCTTTCATGGACTTCGCTGGCCAATGCCACTGCGGAAAAGCAACTTTCCGATAAGTGGAATTGGAAAAATGTCGGCAAGTTCGGGTTTGGGCAAACCCATAAACAAAATGCGGAAACGAATGACTGGGAAGCCCCAGAGAAATCAACTGATAAAATCGATATCGAATCGGTAGTTAAAATGACTGTCGGTTCCATTGTAGATCCTTATGGAGCATTTAGATTCGAAAGCCAGTTTTTGGATAACTCTGAGCCGTCATTGAAGCGGCTTGTCAATCCTATCCGCCTAACTGAATCCGCGGGCGGGAGCAGAAGCATTTATAAGCAGGATAAAGATGAAATTGTGACCCGCGTTGGTTTTGCGGTCAGGGAATATATCGATCGAGTAGTCGTATCAATCAATCCCGATAAAACCAAAACAGAAACAACGAATGATGGTGGCTTGGAATGGGTCAGCGATGTGAAATATACGATCAGCCCCGAACGTCTCCGCTACGAGGGAAAATTGACTGTATTCCAAGCGTTATATAATTCCAAATCTGATGAACTGAAAGGGCTCCCTAATGAAGATTACTGGAAGACTGCTGATGCGAACTGGGAGAATCTTTTAACCGCCAGTATTACCAAATATGTGCAGGTAACTTTATATACTCAGTTGGTCTATGACAAGGAAATCGATAAAGGCGGACGATTCAAAGAGACATTGGCGATGGGGCTGACCTATAAGTTGTTTTAGGATTGATCCATATTGGTCGGTAGCCGAAGGCTTGCCCTCGGAACAGGCGGCATGCAGAGCCGCCACCCTACCCTGAAGATATCCTTTATCCATTGCGCGGGAGATTCTACCTTCGGAATGAGAGTGTTGAAAAAACAGAGGTAGGTCGGGATCTTGACCACGACCTGGACGCCAATGGCGTCCATAAATTATTCGATTGCAGGGGTCAAGTCGAAGATCCCGATTAATCGGGGACCCCTGCCTACCCACTTTTAACGCGTCTATACAATTTAAAAAATGCTCCCGCACCGATCGGCGCGGGAGCACAGGTTTGACAAACCTACCTACTACTACCTAATCTACTTAAGCAAACTCATAAACCTGGTTTCCGTTTTCTCGCCCGCGGTCAAGCGATAGAAATAAATCCCGGATGGATATCCTGAAGCGTCCCAAGCAACCGATTTATTGCCAGCTTCTTGATTGCCACTAACCAGCGTCTCCACCTTTTGCCCGCGAAGATTATATATACTGAGATTGACAAAGCTATTCGAAGGCACATTATAAACTATTTTTGTTGCGGCATTGAATGGATTGGGATAGTTGTGCAACGCCGCTTCGGAAGGGACAAAATCACCATTCTCGTTGACGCCCGTCACCTGCAATTTGCTGGTGAAGCTGGTCGTATAGATATAATCGCCTTGATTATTTCCATTACCATTGGCGCCATTTCCTGCGGCATAGAATATTACTGAGTCCGGAGGAGTTGCCGGCGCAGTCCATTGAAATGACCAGCTTACAGGACCATCCGGAGTCCCCTGGTAAGTGCCCGCCGTGGTATGCTTAATATAAGTCCTGCCTCCAGAAGAGCTCATCTGGGTATTGATGGGGTCGCTGATGATGATTGACCCATACTCCAAAGGAGAGAATTCGAATCCCCAACGCGACTGGTCCGGATCAGAAATTTGAACCTCTATTATATAAGTCTCGCCTGCGAGGTATTCGGTCGGCCCGGAAATCGACAAGGAGCCATCGCCGCTATTCAGTGGAAAACTGGTGTGGCAATCCACGCAGGTGCCTTCATCGGGCGCTCCTGTTTTCCCATCAGGCGGACCAGAAGAATATCCTAATGCCATAACAGGCATTATCAACAGAACCATTACAATTGCGATTGATTTCAATTTAATCTCCTTAACTTTCTTCTATCATTAATGGATTATACGAACTGTTTTTCTAAAACACCTATGCTTCTGACCCTGACATTCCCCACCTGATAGCATCTTTCAGGTATCGTCCCTAAATATATCGTGATTGTATATGGAATAAACCCCGCCGAATCGGTATTGGTTCCCGGTCGCAGAATTAAATCTACAAAATTCAACAAGAATGGGGCTGTCAATTGAGACCATATAGGGATATCCGATGCCGGCCACGCTGATGCAAAAAGTAGTTGACAACCATCGTTCCCAAATACTAACATAATCTCAAGATTAAAATTGGGGTGGTCCCTATTGGGGCCTGAGATAATACCCTTTGAACCTGATCTGGGTAATGCCAGCGTAGGAAAATATGTTGATGCATATTAATACCTTCCGCTGGAAGGTTTTTTTATTTTAATTCGGAGGTTTTTTATGTCAGTGAAATCAGGAATTGTAATCCTGTTGGCAGTATATGTTTGCGCCGCAGGTGCCGCCGCCGCCGATTTTGGCGGGAGGGTCCTCAGCAAGGATACCGGTCAGCCCATTGTTGGAGTCACCCTGAAAATCAGGGGAACAGGGCAGACAGCTTTCTCCGATCCCGCAGGCAATTATCGCTTCCCATCATTTCCTGCCGGAGAACAGACGGTCATCGCCAGTCTCGATGGTTACGAAGTGGCTTATAAGAAAATCAATGTCGCCGATGGTGCAGCCGTCAATTTCATACTGGAACCAAAGGTCTTCGAAGGCGAGGAAGTGATCGTTACCGCCACCAGGGCCGCCAAGAACCAAACCCCAGTGGCTTTCAGCAACCTGACCCGTCCCGCAATAGACGAAAGATATTGGGCTCAGGATATTCCGATGCTATTGGGTGAAACGCCCAATCTGTATGCATATTCAGACGCCGGTAATGGTATGGGCTATTCGTATCTGAAGATTCGGGGCTTCGAGCAGAAACGGGTGGCAGTGATGCTTAATGGCATTCCGCTCAATGATGCTGAATCCGGTGAAGTTTTCTGGATAGATCTCCCCGACTTTGCCGCGAGCGTGGAGGACATCCAGGTTCAGCGCGGAGTGGGCAATTCGCTTTACGGGGCCTCGGCCCTCGGAGGTTCGGTAAATCTGCTCACTTCTGATTTCTCAGCCATCCCCAAAATTAAAGCCGAAACCGGTTACGGAAGCTTTAATGGCAGAAAGTTGATGTTTTCAGGAAATTCCGGCTTAATTAAGGATTCCTATGTCATCTATGGTCGTTTCTCCAAAATTAAAACCGATGGTTACCGCGAAAACTCCTGGTCGGAAATGTGGGGCTACTTCCTTGGTATGGCTCGCTATGGCGAAAATTCAACTTTGAAAATCAATCTATATGGCGGGCCCGAGGAATCACACCTCGCCTATAAAGGCATAACCGCAGAGCAGCTCATTTCCGATAGGAAGTTCAACGAGCTTACCTGGGACGGTGAAATCGACCACTTTAATCAGCCCCATTACGAGCTTCTGCACGATATCAATCTTGGTGAAAAGTATAATCTTGCCAATACGATTTATTATTTTGATGGGGACGGCTATTACGATCAATTGCGCTCGGGAAGATACCTTGAAGAATACAATCTGGGCGACATCTGGGTTGGCTCTTCCGATCAATTTCCGTTTGATTATTATGCCCAAATCGATGACTCCACCGGCCTGCCGCTCCCTGATTCCACTACCGGCCTCTATCGACTCCAAAAGACAGATTTAATCCGTCAGCGTTCGGTAAAAGAATATGATTGGGGATGGATTCCGCGATTAACCTGTGATTTGGGGCGCGGCAAATTGATTGCCGGAGGGGAGCTTCGCATACACGACGCCCACCATCTTGGCAAGGTCATTTGGGCTGCGGCCTATCCAGGAGACCTGCCGCCGATGGTTCGCTATTATGATTACACCGGCAAGCGTCAATCTTATGCCACATTCATCCATTCTGATTACCACCTCACTGGCGGGCTTTCCGCGATGCTCGATTTCCAATACCAGCACCTTCGTTACGAGTTGAGCGACGATAAGAGATTCAAGGTGTCATTGGAAAGAGATTATGACTTTGTGAGCCCCCGATTCGGACTCAATTATGAACTTGCACCGGGCGCCGCGGTATTTGTTAATGTCTCCACTGCTGAGAGAATACCTGCCCTAAAAGATATTTATGACCCGACAGATTATTGGTCAAACCCATATTACAAACCAGCGAATTTTGTCGGCGACGCAAATGACTTTTCCTTCGTAGGCAAAGAGCTCAAACCGGAGAGACTCCTTGATTTGGAATTGGGCGGGACTTGCAGAACCGGATTTGAGTCCTATAAACTTGATTTGGGATTGAACTTGTATCGAATGCAGATGACCGACGAGATTATCCCTTATGCCGGCCAGATAGATGACGATGGCTACCCTATTTCAGGCAATGCCCCCAGGACCATCCATCAGGGAGTTGAATTCTCCGCCGCGCTTCTGACCAAATCCAAGTTGAAGTTATCGGGCAATCTCGCTCTTAATTCCGACCGCTTTGACGAATATATCGAATACGGATTCGATTACGATGCCTGGCAGGCCATCCCATACGATCGTTCCGGAAATCGCATCGGCGGTTTTCCC
>Ga0210044_10009334_pt1 | contig 11967 bp, 18 predicted proteins | sample CryGey13umfilter_2_FD_183959 | JGI IMG/M metagenome (GOLD analysis project Ga0210044, IMG submission 183959) | Groundwater microbial communities from aquifer in Utah, USA - Crystal Geyser 4/9/14 3 um filter (SPAdes) (version 2) | ecosystem: Environmental > Aquatic > Deep subsurface >... | reverse complement strand
TTAGGTTATTAGTGTTATTTTATTGAAAGTTAATTAGTTTTTGGTTTCATTCCAGTTATTAATTCTCAAAGCAATCAAAATCCCAATCACTACAAGGATGATTTCGCCAATGGCGTATTTAAAATACTTGGTGGTTTTGCCTTCGGCGAGCAGGTTTTGGCGGATATTTCTAAAGAATTTTATCATTTGGTTTTGTTTAGTATACTGCCTAATTCTTTTTGAAGATTTGTTAAGGTTTCAATCGAATAAATTATTAAAGGGACATAATTATTATAAGTCTGTTGATATACAGAAATCAAACGATTTCTATAAAATTTGTCATTTAAAAAATAATTATGCAATTCGTAACTGCCCACATCTTGCATAATTGTATTATTAATCCATTCCGGATACCAATCATAATGATCTCTCATATAATCTGAATGGTCTCTTACTTCGTTTGAAATTCTATTTTCAATATTTAGCATCGTATTTTCCATAATGTCATAGATATTGATGATTTTGAGCGTTAAACTGTCCTTGTTTTGTAATTCTCTTAATTGGTTAACACCTGTTTTATTTAAAACCGTTCTTGAATTATTCCCTAATAATCTTGACAATCCTTGATCTAATAATTCAGGTGTTATTGAGTCGTGAAGCACTTTTTTAAAAACAGGTTGCCGTTCATTATTGAATTCTAAATTTTTGATTAGTTGTTTTTTGTCATTTTCCATATCAATGAAAATCAAACTGTAGATATTTAGAAGCCTATTTTCTTCTTTGCGATTTTCATTCCAATTATTGATCGATAAGGCAATCAAAATTCCAATCACTACAAGGATGATTTCGCCAATGGCATATTTAAGATAGTTTGCGGTTTTGCCTTGTTCAAGCAGTTTTTTTCGGATGTTTCTAAATAGCTTTATCATATTTATTTTCCGTTTAAACGGGTAGTTATTAATTCTCGTGAAAGATGGATTCTTTTTGGTTTGTGGTTTGCAACAATTATAAACTAGGCTTTAAATATTATCAATTTCTTTTTGTATTTCTTTAAGCAATAGTTCTGCTCTATTTATGCTTGTTTGAGCTCCATGTAGTCTCCAACCAGCGTTGTATCTAACTTCTCTCAATCTGACAAGAAGCCCAGGATCTTTTTTTATAGTTTCTAAAGGATTGGCAATAAAAGGTATATCTGTTTCGTCTAAATTATAATTAATGATTATGTAGTTTCTAATTTCATCAACTGTTTTATTTCCTGAAAATTCATCTTGTCCAAAAAACCATTTTAATTCGCTATAATATAGATTCAATGTGCTTTTAAGCTTTTGATTATCTAATTTAGAATATAACCCTAAATTTTTTAACTCCTCTATTGCGTAGGTTTGTACAACCATTCTTCTAGGAGCACCTATTAGCCCAAATGATTTTTCAAAAAAATCATCGTTAAAAGTTTCGGGAATTTCTCCTTGCCATATTAATGCGCTCTTTAGTTTTATGGGGATAGTATCTATTTCACGAAAAGGAATCTCAGTCCATTTTAATATTTGTAATATTGAATTAGACCTGAATTCATTATGCGCTTCTATCTCTTTTAAAAGTTCAAGATCTTGTTTTATTGCTGAGGAAAGATTGATAAGATTCGTCTTTATTTCTTGCTTTACAAGGCGTTCTTGATTCCAGGTATTGATTTGAAGTGCAATGAGAATACCAATGACCACCAAGATGATTTCGCCTATAGCATATTTGAAATATTTGGATGTTTTGCCTTCATTGAGCAGGTTTTTGCGGATGTTTCTAAATAATTTAATCATATTTTTAAATTTTATCTTGTCACGTTAGGCCTGCCTTGCCGGCAGGCAGGTTTCTAAAAAATTTTATCATGGCCATTGGACATTTCGCTTTCAAGTTTGCTTATGATTTCGTTTAGTAATGTTAAAGTCTCTTTTTCCATTGAATAATAGTTGTCTGCACTTATTACAAGATTCTCGATGAGGTTTTCAAAAAATAGTGATTGCAATAAATTTCGGTTATCCACCTCAAATCCTGATTTTGGAAAGGTGACATTTCTTCCCTTTGGCAATACTCCGTCTGCATTTAACCAACTGCCATTCTCCAAAACGTAAGTATTTAGTAAATCCTCATTAAAATCAAGCGAGTTAAACTTCTCTTTAAGTACCTCTACTTTTGGTTTCCAAGATGATAAGAGGTTTCGCAATTCTACGTTTTTAAATATACCTAATTTGCCAGAACTTAACAAGTCGTCCAAAAACCCGTTTTGAGGGTAAAATGGGTTGCTGTTAAAAACGCTGTTAAGCCATTCATTAAACTCATTTTCACTATCCGGTTTTGGTTTATTACCCGTATAGTTGAGTATTTTTGAACCGTAGTTCATTATCAACAGCGTGGATGCCATTGTAGTTTCTAATGCTTCTTTGTTTTTAAGAAAATCTCTATGGATGTTCTCTAAGGCGCGTTGCTCTTCTAGATTTGATTTGCGTAATTCATTCCAGTTATTAATTTGAAGTGCAATCAAAATTCCAATAACCACAAGAATGATTTCGCCAATGGCGTATTTGAAATATTTTGTAGTTTTTCCTTCTGTGAGGAGGTTTTTACGGATGGTTCTAAATATTTTAATCATAATTACTGAGTTGTTCCCCTCTTGGGAGGGGTTAGGGGTGGGTTTTTTAGATTTTCAATTTTTTCCTTTATTTGATTCAATACAAAACTTAAATTATTTTTTACATCCAAATCACTAAAACGGATGAAATTTACGCCCAAAGATTCCAACCTTTTTTGACGGATGGCATCTTTTTCTTGCTGCCCATCTTCAAAATGAATTGAACCGTCAACTTCTATTGCCAACTGCAAGTCTTTGCAATAAAAATCAACAATATATTCATCAATTGGTATTTGTCGACTAAAGCTCACACCAAGTTTTTTGTTCTTTATTTCGCGCCAAAGGGCAATTTCTCCCAAGGTCATGTTATTGCGCAACTTTTTGGCTAAATCAACAAGGTGTGGATTATAGGGTACTATTTTTCTCATCATGTGCTTACCCACCCCTTAATCCCCTCCTGCGCTGAAGCTTCGGCGGGCAAGCTCCTCCCAAGAGGGGAAGAATACGTCGTGGTATTTGAATTTTGGTTATATTTTTGAGTTATTGCGATAAGGATGATTTCACCAATAGCGTATTTGAGATATTTTGTAGTTTTTCCTTCATTTAGAAGGTTTTGGCGTATTTTTCGAAAGAATTTTATCATTATTTTATAATTGAGTTTTTAAGTATGCCATCAATAACTTCAAGAATCGCTATAATTCTATTATTAAATGAAGTTAAATTATACAAAAGATCATCAATAATATTTTCAAATTCTAGATCCGTAAAAATGGCATATTTGTCAACTTCAATTGTTGATGGATTTTTCCAAGCAAGCACACCATATTTATCAATGTTTTTTAAAGGATAACGTGTCATTAGATATCTAACTAAATAATCAGATTTTTCTGTTAATGTTATTCTATTTCTATCTATTTTGATTTTTTGTTGAGACCATTCTAAAATAAATGATTTTAATTGATCATTCTCTAAATTTTGCAATTGCCCAACTTGCATTACTTCTAAAATGGTGTTTTCAGAAATTTCAAAGCCTCCGTATTCAAAAATTTGAAATAGTAAGCTATCAATATTTATGCGCTTTAAAATTTCGACATCTTGGTTCATCAAATTCATTATTTCTTTCCCTGTTTTTAAACCTTCTTGATTCATTTTAATAGAGTTTATTAAATAGTCCTTATTTAATTTAAACTCAGCTTGTATGCCTTTTAAAAATTTAAGTTCACTTTGCTGTTGAAGTCTTTCTTGATTCCAATTATTAATTTGCAGCGCAATCAAAATTCCAATAACAACTAATACAATTTCGCCAATGGCGTATTTGAAATATTTGGACGTTTTATTTTCCATAACTAAGTTTTGACGGATTTTTCTAAAGAATTTTATCATGGTTTTTAAATTTTATGTCCTCACTCGCCCCTAACCCCTAAAGGGGTGCCAATGCGCAGATTGGTAGTTATAATTTGTTTTTAGTTCAAATCTAGAAAACCTACCCTTTAGGGCAAGGGCAAGGTTTTCGGCAATCAAAATTCCAATAACAACTAATACAATTTCGCCAATAGCGTATTTGAAATATTTACCTGTTTTGCCTGTTTCCATGAGGTTGTATCGTATTCTTCTAAAGAATTTTATCATATTAATTTTTAAGATGTGTAACTATTAATTGAATCAAATTTTCGTTGGAGGTAATTAAATTTTCAAAAGAGTTTTTAGCCTCTATTAATTTTATATTCGACTCAAATAAGAGTTGTTGAAAATCTGGGTCTTTTGCAAGTAATAACAAATCTTCTTTTGTTATAATTTGATTATTAATCTCCGTTAATTTTAAATCTCTTTTACTTTCAAACCAAGCTTTTGTATTGTGCAATTTTTTATTTCTAATGAACGCTCTAATTTTATATACAATATCTTCAAACTCAGTCTTACCATCTGAAACCATATTCATGCTTCTAAAATAATTTTGAATTTCTTCTCTTATAAAATGCTGATTTATTTTATCGGTAATTTCTGGATCGTTTTCGCGAGCAGTTGGTATGTAAACCAAAGCACGTCTTATATAAGTAGGGAATTGAAATGTAATTGTGCTATCTGGATTTTGACTGTATGTAAACATTTTAACATGAAGCGAATCAATGGCTTTTATGTAATTTAAATTTGTTTGAAAATTAATTGAATCTGCTTTTAAATCATTTAAAAACCTTTGCAGGGTTGCTTTTTCTTTTTGATTTTCTTTTCTGCCTTCATTCCAATTGTTAATTTGAAGCGCAATCAAAATCCCAATCACCACCAAGATTATTTCGCCAATGGCGTATTTAAAATACTTTGAAGTTTTGTTTTCCATAACAAGGTTTTGACGGATTTTTCGAAATATTTTAATCATTATTTTTTGATGAATTTACTGATGTTTAAAATAGCTATATTTTTAATTGGTTCAACTTCTTCTATTTTGAATTAATATGACGTTCTAAAAGATTTATAAATGCACCGGTTTTGTCTCTCATTTCTTTAAGTATGGCGATGCAATCTCTATTGATCCAGTAATGTAGGGCGGCATTTCTTGTATACAAATCTTGATTATTTCTTAAACTTTTAGCTTTTTCTGTGATTGATTCGTCTGGAAAAAGAAAAGCTGTATTGTTGGTTTCAAATTTCAAAGCATCTGTCTCAATAAAAAGAGGCGCATCGATTGGTACAGCCCAATTGATATTTATTTGAAACTCTAATTTTATCAATTCATACTTTTGATAATGCGAAGTAATACTGTCTCTCAAGCCTGTGTCTTTAATTAAACTTAAATTTCCTGTGCTTGATAAATCTTTAAAAGTTGCTAAGGACGGATTGAAACGTGGATATAACGAGCCATAAATCACAAAATCTGACGCGCTGTTTACGAGTAACGAGTCGTTAATGCGAGTATCCTTGATGAGCTCACAAAATTTTGCCGTTGTTTGGTTGTTTTTTTCCAGACGTGTAATTTCTGATTCAAAGGTTTCCAAATCACTTTTGTTATCTTGAAGCAAACGCATGAGATATAGTTGCTGCTGCTTATCGAGTTTTCTTTGTTCGTTCCAAGTGCCAACTTGCAATGCAATGAGAATACCTATTACCACTAATAAAATTTCGCCAATGGCATAGAAAAAATAATTACGAAATTTAGATTGTTCGATGAGTTTTTTTCGGATGTTTCTAAAGAATTTAATCATTTTAAATAGGTTTTGATTAATCGTCTTATTTTTTGAATTTCAGCAAGGGAGTTATCCATTCTAGTTAGTTGACCGCTTCTATTGTCTTTGTATAATTTAAAAAGTATGATAGACGATGGCTTTTCAAAAAATGCTTTCGAATCTATGGGTTCACAATATTCTCTAAACACAAAATCTGAAAACTCTGATTTAATCACCGGAATCAAGTCAATATTGAAGGAGCTCAAAACATCGTTGAGACTTTCGTAAAGTTTGAACAGGCTTTCGTCGTAATACGAAATCAAGGCCAACTGCAGTTCATTATTGGAAATGATTTCAATGCCTTTAGATTTTAATACTTCAAAAGCGCTCGACTGCGACTTAAAGCGTTCAAAAGAAATAATTTTACCCATCCAATGGTTTATACTGTCGTTGTAGTTTTTTAAGGCTATTTGTTCTAACAATCGGTCTGTGTAGGTCATGGCTTCTACCGTCTTCAACCGTTCTACAGACAGTAAAACAGAATCGCGTTCAAGGTTTTGGTCTATAAGCGTTAAAATCTCTTTTTCAAATGTTTTGACCTTTCTTGTTTCGTTCCAGTTGTTCACCTGAAGCGCCAATAAAATACCAATCATAACCAACACAATTTCACCAATGGCGTATTTGAAGTATTTTGATGTTTTGCCATCATTGAGAAGGTTTTGTCGGATGTTTCGGAAGAGTTTTATCATTGGTAAGTTGATTTTTTTTATAATGCTTTTTTTCTTTTTTCAATCTTGCTAATGAAATCAGTAGCAGATGCTTCATAGTCTTTCAAATTTTTTAAATGATTTCTGCCTATAAAAATTTTAAAGTTGGCGGCTTTGTTTTTATAGTTTTGGTCGTTAAGGAAATATGCAATCGCGTCTGGGTTGTACTTTCCTATAGAATAATCTGAATACCAAAGGAACTGTTCATAATATTTTAAATTGGAGTATGCTTCTTTGATGAGGACTTCACTAAATGTATTCAATTTTTTTCCTTGTGTTGTATAAAATTGAATGATATCTTGTGAAAATTCGTTTCCTTTGATAGACTCGTTATCTTCATATTTTTTTAATAATTCAAATCCATTATCTTGCTTTTCAAAAGGTTCGTACATATTGATATTACTTTTGCAAGGGATGCACTGCAAATGGTTGATTTCGTTTATAGAGTCTAAAAAGGAGGTCGAATAGGTTGTAGTCAATATTTTTGTTAGTGTACTGTCCAATTTTTCAAAAAATTCAATAGGTATTTTTATGTTTTTAAGGTCAGTTTTAAGATTTTGCTGTACTGTGGTATAAATGGCATCGAGTTGCTTTTTTTGTTTTTGTTTTTCATTCCAATTGTTGATGGATAAGGCAATCAAAATTCCAATTACCACGAGAACAATTTCGCCAATGGCGTATTTGAAATATTTTGAAGTTTTACCTTCATTGAGAAGGTTTTGGCGGATGTTTCGGAAGAGTTTTATCATTCTAATTTATTTTGATAGGTGCTAACTTCGGCTATGAGCAAAATCAACCTTTCATTTGACTGCTTAATTTCTTTTAGAACAAAACTTTTAATGCCTCGTAAATAAGATACAGCGTTGAGGTACTGCTGGTTGTCAAGTAAACGTTCATAGTCGTTAGGAGTCATCATTCCATCACCGTAAGTGAAGTTCTGGGCATTGAGAGGTATCAACACCGTTGTTGAAATGGATTCAATATTATTGGTCAGTTTATTGCCGATGGAAGGTAACTGCGCTTCATAAAACTGGATAATGGAAGTCTTGAGACTATCGTTTTGGATGAGGTGTAGGGAGATGTTTTTAAAGTTTTCATAGATCCCTATTTCAAATAAGGGTTCGGGATATGATTCAACACTTATCCATTTTTTTTTAAGCTCATCTGTACAGGGTAGCCTTGATTTTAAGTGATTTAAAATAAAATCCATTTGTTCAAGATTGTTTTGATAACTTAAGCTTAATTGCTCAAATTGACGTTTTGTATTAACAAGGCTTTTCTTAAAATCCGAGATTACCGCTTTTTCAGTATTTTTATCTCGATATGCTTGGTTTATGCTATTGATTTGCAACGCAATCAAAATCCCAATGACCACAAGGATGATTTCGCCAATGGCATATTTTAAGTAATTGGTGGTTTTGCCTTGTTCAAGCAATTGCTTTCTAATATTTCTAAATAATTTAATCATAGCATATATTGTTAGTTTTGAGCCTTCCCGTAAGCGGCTATCTCAACCAAATGTCCACTGGACATTTGATTTTACTTCGTAAAATTTTGTTTCGATAATGGATGTTTCTAAAGAGTTTAACCATTAGGATATTTTATATTTAGTTCCGTGTTAATTAGTTTTAGAACTCTTTTACATTCTTCAATAAGTGCTTTGTCTGTCTTAATTAAATAAAGCCTTCCTTGACCATATGCTTTAATCCATGAAATATAAAAATGATCTGAAAATAAAGATTTATAATCATGAGGTGTGAGATCTCCTTCGTTTGAGTTTGCCTGTATAAACTCAAAATTTTGAACAACATGGTTATCAAATTCGGGATATGACTCATTCACTAATTTGTTAGTAGATAAATTTTTTGGAACAGTCACTTCATAGAGGTTTATAATCTCTTTTGAAAGGGATTTGTTTGTAATAATATCCAAGCCTTTATCTTTATAAGCTTGATAGCCAATACTTGATAAAAACAAATCTTGCTTGGTAACTCTGGCCAAATGGAAGTGTTTTCTCATGCTGTCGGAGTACACATGCTTATTTTTTAATGCGCTAATTACTATGCTGCTGGAATAGTTCCAATGTTGAAGCGATTTAATGTCATCTTCAAAGGTTTGGATATTAAACTCTATGTTTTTTGCCAAGTCATTGAGTATCACTTTTTCTTTCACTCTATCCTTTCGCCATTCGTTCCAGTTATTTATCTGAAGAGCTAACAGTATACCGATCATTACCAGTAGGATCTCGCCTGTTGCGTAGATGAGATATCTTTTCAGATTTCCTTCATCTAATAATTTGTGTCTGATTTTCCTTAAATATTTGATCATTCGCACTTAGATTTTAATTCATAGGATTATTTTTTTCCTTCAATTCAATTTCAATCTGTCTCATTAAAAATTCTGTTTGAATTAAAGACTCAGATTTATGTTTATATGCCAGTTTCCTAAAATGCATTCTGTCTGATATCATATTTTTAAAACTTTCATCATCAAGCAATTTTTTGTAATCAACTGGTTTGGATCGTCCTTCAGAAATTCTGAAATGTTTGTGTTTTAGAGGAAGGACAGAAGATGGCCAAAATTGATCCTCTAATCTAACCGTTTCGCTTAACATATTGTCGTATCTAACCTCGAATAAATCTCTTATTGACTTTCTAAGTGTATCTTTACTCACTACTTGAAAGCCTTTTAGTTTTATGGATTCAAACCCAGAGGTTGATAAAACTATATCCGGTGAGAATAAAGCCTTATTAAAATATACATCTAGAGAATCATGATAAGGTCGTCTGTTGTCTAAGTGGTTGAGTACAAACTCTATGATCGAGATAGAAGTTAGTTCTTTCTGCATATCACTTTTAAGTCTTGTTGCGTTGCTTTCGAGGTTTTCATTTAACTCAATAAGAAGTTTTCTTTCAATGATCCTGTCCTTTCTATACTCATTCCAGTTATTAATCTGTAACGCAATCAAAATACCAACCACTACCAATACAATTTCGCCAATGGCATATTTAAGGTAGTTGCTGGTTTTGCCTTGTTGCAGGAGTTTTTTACGGATGTTTCTGAAGAATTTAATCATGCTACATCGTTAAGGTCAATCCGCCATCAACCGTAAGGGTAGAACCACTGATGTAACTGGCTTCATCTGAACAAAGAAAAACGATAGCGTTTGCCATCTCTTCAGGACTACCTGAACGTTGCAGGTGTATGGTTGGAATTAATCCTTTATCGTACAAATCATCACCTACTATACCTCTTAAACGATCGTGCATTGGTGTTTTGGTAACGCCCGGGCACAATAAGTTAACTCTTATTCCCTGAGGTGCCAGTTCTGCTGAGGCGCTAGAGGTTAATCCTATAAGCCCATGTTTTGAGGTAACATAAGCCGACCCGGTTGGAAAACCCAAAAAGGAATTGACCGAACCAATATTAACAATGGCACCACCATTGCCGGACTTGAGCATGGCTTTGGCTTGGTACTTCATACAGAGAAAGGTGCCTTTAAGATTGATATTGATAACTTGGTCCCATGCTTCTTCCGGTAAATCAATAACACTTCCAAAGTTGCCCTCTATTCCGGCGCTGTTAACGGCATAATCCAACCTTCCAAAAGTCTTAATAGTATGAGCCACCATTTGCTCCACGCTTTTAGCATTAGAAACATCGGTTTTTATGGCCGATGCCTTACAGCCCATTGCTTCGATGGACTTGACTATGGCTTCAAGTTCTTCTATTCGGCGGGCGGCCACTACCACATGGGCGCCTTTTTTTGCGAATGCTTCGGCAGTTGCCTTACCAATACCGCTGCTTGCTCCGGTAATGAGTGCTACTTTGTTTTTCATGTGTTTATATCTATTTGTTTTTAGTGGTCATATGGAATGCCCTATTAATCATATCGGTTGGTTTGATAAATCCGTTAATGGGCATTTCATATGTTTAGTCAATATTTAATTTGTTGTCTGAATGTCTTGGAATATTGATAAACGGCGTTTTCATCAAATACCAAAACGATTGTTTGTGGTCGTCAAATTCTTTGAGTCCCAGTTTTACCTGATCGGGATGTTTGTATTTAAAGGTCCCAAAAAGTCTGTCCCATAGAATAAAAATATCGGCATAATTAGAATTGGTGTAATATTCATCCTGATCGTGGTGCACACGATGAAAATTGGGTGTGGTGAAAATGAGTCCGAAGGTTTTATCAATCCACGCAGGATATTTTAGGCTGCAATGTTCAATAAACACATAAGGAATAATAACAAATACATACAACCCGAGTCCAGTAGTATCCAGTCCAAAAAGTGCCGCCATCAAAAAACTGGACGACCCGAAATAAAACACGAGTTCAATGGGATGTACACGAATGTTTGACGAGGCATCCATGCGGCTATCGCTGTGATGCACGCGGTGGAAACTCCACAAAAACGAGACGTTATGAGCAAGTCGATGAAACCAGTAATTGGCCATATCATACAGCATCAGGTTAAGCAGTAAAAAAAGCCAAACAGGCATATCTAAATAATGAAATAAACCAATTTGGTTGCTGTCCAGCCAATCCACACCTGTAACAATGATACCTGCCCAAAACAGGTTTAACAAGGTAATGAGTATGAGAAAACCGATGTTTTCCAGTAAATGTTTACCCATTTTATCAAATTTGAATTGGGTATTGAATACGTTTTCGGCCGTAAAAAAAATAACGAGCAGCACCACAGTAAAGTAATCCATGTTAATGCTAATAAGGTTGTTGAGGGTTTCCATTGGGTTTATGTTTTTGAGTTGAGTCTTTTAATTTTAATTTATTTTTTAAGTCTAAACGCTTGCTTTTTACCATATGTCAACGACCGCCACAGCCATTCCAACGGTCCGTATTTATATGTTGTGAACCACCATCGGCTAAATAGGATTTGGAAAATAAAAAAGATAAAACCCAAACCTAATGCCACTGTTCCCGATAGATTTAATAAAAGTCCTAAACCGTAACCGTAAAAAATAAACAACCCAAAAGCGGTTTGCGACACATAGGTGGTGAGTCCCATTTTGCCAACAGGGATTAATTGCCTTACATATCTTTGCGTAAACTTTGATGTATAAAGATGAAGTAACAAACCCATGTAAAGAAGTGGCATAAAAATATTTGATGCATCTTTTGCAATGGAACCAAAATATCGAACGAGTTCAGAATGGGTTGGTGCTGAAAAATAGAAATTAATTAAGACCAAAGGAATGCCAATAAAAGCCGATACAAGAATTAATTTACCGAGTGGAATTTTTTCGATGTTCTGGTGCCATTTTTTTCTCCCAACCCAAAGACCTAAAAGAAACAAACCTGGAATTACCCATAGCCTTCCACTAAATTTTAAATAATTATACTTATTAACAAAACCGATAGTGCTATTTGAGACAATGAGCTTTTTGTATTCCCCATCAAGTATCAATTGAAAATAAG
>Ga0210044_10009332_pt1 | contig 11968 bp, 10 predicted proteins | sample CryGey13umfilter_2_FD_183959 | JGI IMG/M metagenome (GOLD analysis project Ga0210044, IMG submission 183959) | Groundwater microbial communities from aquifer in Utah, USA - Crystal Geyser 4/9/14 3 um filter (SPAdes) (version 2) | ecosystem: Environmental > Aquatic > Deep subsurface >... | reverse complement strand
TCAATATCATCTTCTAATATTACGGTTGTATTTAAAATTACATTTAAAGGTGTTCTTATTTCGTGCGACATTTGTGCAAGGAATGCTGTTTTTAATCTGTCTGATTCTTCTGCTTTTTCTCTGGCTACTATTAAATTCTTTTCTGTTTCTTTCTGTTGTGTAATATCAATAACCTGAATAATAAAATTAACAGGTACACCTTTTTCATCTTCTACCAAAGCAGATTTTAACAATGTATTTATTATTTTTCCGTCTCTTTTCTTAAAACAAATTTCAATGGTTTCTTTAGGGGTAGCTTTTTCTATTAAACTCCTCTGTAGATTTTTAAATATTTTTAGATCTTCTTCAACAATAAATTTGGTTATGTCATTATCAATTAAATCAATATCATTATATCCAAGTGTTTCACAAAATGAATTATTTATTTGTGATATCTGCCCTTCAATAGAGATTTTGGCCATACCGATAGGCGCTATATCAAATAATAGTCTGAATTGTTTTTCGCTTATTCTTACAGATTTTTCGGCAATTCTTCTTTGATTTATTTCTAAATTAAGCTCTCCTATTTTTTCTTTGAATGCACCTTTTAACTTTGCATCCATTTTCGAAATTTGGCTTTGCCCTTGCTCTAGATTTTCAATTAAATAATTTATTGCTTTACCTAAACGGCCAAGTTCTGTTTTATCCTTTATATCTATTCTTTTTGTATAGTCTCCATCCATCATTTCTCTTGTTGTTTCAATTACTTTTTTAAATGGCTTAAATGTTTTGTTGATAATTAAAAAAACTATCAAAAGGCAAAACAGCCAGCCCCCACCAAAATATGGCAGTATAAAAAAGATCTCTCCCTTTATTTCTTCCTTTAATTTTACAATTGAAAAACCAACATAAAGTTCTGCAATATTTTTTTCATCGTTTTCAATTTGAAGAACTTTTTTAAAAATATTTTCTGACAGATCAATTTTATTATTTTTTGATGTTACTAAATAAATATTGCTTTCTGCTTTTTCTAAATTATAATAGTGAAATATTTGTCCTTTATAATTAATAGAGACTGCATATTCTAAGTCAGAAAATTTAATGATTTGATAAATTGAATTAGTTAATGCTGAGGTATCTTTTTTAGACAAACCAACTGCAAAATCATCCCTTAAATAATTTGCGAAATGATCAATTGTATTTGCTGTTGTTTCAATCTTGTTTTTTTGGAATTCAAAAATAGTAAAAAAGAAACCGGCAGCAAAAACAACTGTAATTAAAAAAGAAAAATAGAAAAGAGAGTTTTTGCTTTGTAGGTTTTAAAAATATTAAAGAATTTCTTTTTTCTTTTTGACATTATTTAACAAAATAGTAAATAAAAGCATATAAATATAATCTTTTCGTTCTCAAATCACCATATAATAGAATAAATTATTCAATTCTAGCCATTATAGTTAATTTTTTTATTAATTTGATATTAAAATTGTCTCATTTAATTATAGTATTAATTTGGCATTAAGACTATTAGAAATTACTATTCCCGACTCTGAAAGACCTCGTTTTTTAGATTTAAAAAATGATGAATCAATCGTTTTTTGGCAGGAGGATAAAATTAAGACAGGTTCTTTGTTTCATGTTCTAATTCAAGCAGAAAGTACTGAAAAAATAATGGACGAACTTGATAAAAATTTTAGTTATGTAAAAGACTTTAGAGTTATGTTGCTTTCCGTAGAAGCAACCATCCCCCGCCTTGAAAATAAAGAAGAGAAAAAAGAACATGTTGCAAATGAAAAAGAGAACAATAAAGAGAGAGAAAAAACTGCTTTCAGGATGAGTCGAGAAGAGCTATATACTGAAATTTCTGATAACATAAAATTTAATCGAGTCTTTATAGCAATGGTCATTCTTTCTACAATTGTTGCTGCAATTGGGTTGACAAGAGACAATGTGGCAGTTGTAATAGGTGCTATGGTAATTGCTCCGCTGCTAGGTCCAAATGTAGGTTTGTCTTTTGCCACAGCTTTGGGTGATTTTGAGTTTGGCAAGAGTGCACTTAAGACCAATTTATCCGGTTTTGTTATTGCTCTAATACTGTCAATGGCAATTGGCTACATTTGGGGTGTTGATTTAAATAATAATGAAATCTCAACAAGAACATATGTTTCATTTTCTGATATAATTTTGGCGTTGGCAGCTGGTACTGCAGGTGTACTTGCTCTATCAAGCGGAGTTTCAACTGCTTTAATAGGTGTTATGGTTGCAGTAGCTTTACTGCCCCCATTAGTGGCTGTCGGTTTGCTGCTTGGTTCAGGTAATTATTTGCAGGCATATGGAGCCTTTTTACTTTTAGCTACAAATTTAATCTGTGTTAATTTTGCTGGTGTTATGACATTTGTATTTCAGGGTATTAGACCTAGAACCTGGTGGGAAGTGGAAAAAGCAAAAAGAACCAGTAAATATGCAATGAGTTTATGGGCAATACTAATTATTGCCCTTTGTGTTATTATATACTTTACACAATTAAAATAATATAAAACAAAAAAGAGAAGATTATGGAAACAGCTTTTGATTTTATCAGAAACTTTGCAATGGATTACGGTTTAAAAATAATCGGCGCCATTGTAATAATTATAGTTGGGTTTTAGCTTGCAAAAACGATATCAAAATTATTAAAAAGGGTTTTGCTGGATAAAAACTTTAACCCCACTCTTTCAAAATTTATTACAAGTATTTCTAATATATTACTGCAGGTTATTGTTGTGTTAGCAGCTTTAAACACTTTAAATTTTCAAACAACTTCTCTTGTAGCAATAATCGGTGCAGCAGGTCTTGCTGTTGGTTTTGCTTTACAGGGTTCTCTTTCAAATTTTGCTTCGGGAATAATGCTTATTATTTTCAGGCTTATAAAAATTAATGATTTAATTACGGCAGCTGGTGAAACAGGTTTTGTAGAAGAGATTGGGGTCTTTACTACAACAATCAGAACTGTCGAAAACAAAATTGTAATTATCCCAAACGCAAAATTAACGGGGGACAACATTACTAACTTCACAACCAAGGGAACACTTAGGGTTGATATGAAGTTTGGTATTGGTTATGGTGATGATATTGACAAAGCAAGAAAAGCTATTAAAGAAGTACTTGATAACGACAGCAGAATATTAAAAGATCCTGCTCCTGATATATTTGTATCTGAATTAGATGACAGCAGCGTTAACTTTACAGTAAACCCTGGGCAAAAACAGGAGTTTACTGGGGTGTACACTTTGATACAATTGAAACAGTTAAAAAGAAATTTGATGAACAAAATATCTCTATTCCTTTCCCACAATGAGATGTTCACCTGTTTCAAAACAGTTAAATTTATTTTTTAATAGTGTTTTTTTTTGATGATTCCTTAAAATATTTGGATCAATTTAATTGAGATTTTCTTTTATACACGGCAACTTTCTCGCCATGTGATTGGAATATCTTTATAGGATAATAATATTTAAAAAATCGTTCGTCGTCTCTTCCGGCATGTTTCATAATATCAGGATAATCATTTACAATAAATTCAGGGCGATATTCTGAAATATACCATCCAAAATCTTTTTGATTCAGATGAGGGACGACTTCGGTGTTTACAAGTCCCAGTGCATCTACAATTTTACCATTATTGTAGTAATATCTTAATGTGCCAATTTCATCTACAGCAATTGTAGTATTTGTTTTGCTGTTTTTATTTAGCCACTCAGCAATGTTTTTATAATTCTCATATTTTGGATAAAATCCTTCTTTATAAGTTTTCAATGGAAGCAAACAAGCGGCAATGAATAATATAGATATAAGAATTATTTCAGATCGCTTGCTTATGATCAGGCTTCCGAGAGTTATTGATATTATCAATGTAAAAGGCAAAGCGAAAGGACTATAATACCATGGATAAGGAGGTGCATTTAAAATAAACGCATAGGTTATGAACAATGCCGCACCCCAAAGAATAATTATTTTAATACTGTTATTTAATATTAAAGTTTTCCTTTTAATGAAGATGTAAATAATACTAAAAGATAAACTTGTGATAATTATTGTTGCCGACCAAATAGTGCCCGGAATTTTGTAGAAAATTCCTTTGAGAAACACAAACCCAGTACCAAACATATTAAAATTTTCCTGCGATAATTTTACCGAAACTGTGGTCGGTAGAATTGAACCAAAGTAATAAAAGCTAAAGACAAACCATGGGGCAATTGTAATCAAGAAAATTATTATAGATTTTAATGGCGGAAGTTTTTTATAAGTTATAAGATAATATAAAAACAATACTGCTGCAAAAAGTATTGAGTCCAATCGTGCAAGAACAGAAAGCCCTGCAAAAAAAGCTGCAGCATTAAATTTCTTTTTCCAAAACATTAAAACTGATAAAGTAATTAAACCTAGATTTAAAAATGTTTCCATTCCAAATCCAAATTTTAGAAGGGGATTAAGAAGAAAAAGAAGCGGGAAGAATTTCAGAGCATTATCTTTATCTAATATTTCACTTACACAAAAAATAATAGAGGCTAATGAAATTACAGATATAAAATTTCCGAGAATAGGGAAAATGTCGGAGGAAATATTTTTTGTAATCCAGTACAATGCAGCAAGTAGAAGAGTGTAAAGTGGAGAAGTAGTTGCGTTGACTTTTTCGCCCAGATTATAAACAAAACCATTACCTACTGTAATATTTTTTGCATAGGTATAAAATATATATGCATCGTCTTGTCTGAAATTCAAATACCCGAAGAAAAATAGAATAAGTATAATTGAAAATAATATTACATTAACTTTACTCATTAGGTATAAATACTACATATAATTTATGCTGTTAAAAAGAAATTTAATGAACAAAAAAATTAAATTTAAGTTTTAAGTTTTAAGTGTAATTCTTTTAGCTGCTCTTCGCTTACATCTGAAGGGCAGTCATCCATTAAAGAAATTGCGCTGGATGTTTTTGGAAATGCAATTACATCTCTGATTGATTGACTATTGGTAAATAACATTGCTACTCTGTCAAATCCAAATGCAATACCACCGTGTGGTGGAGCTCCGTATTTAAGTGCATTCAATAAAAACCCAAATTTTAATTCTGCTTCTTCTTTGCTAATTCCAAGAGCATTAAACATTTTTGATTGAACGGATGAATCATGAATTCTTATACTTCCACCTGCAATTTCATTACCATTCAAAACAAGATCGTATGCTTTTGCCCTTACTTCTCCGGGTGATCTTTCCAGTAAATGCAGATCTTCTTCATTTGGTGATGTAAAAGGATGATGCATTGCATAATATCTTTTTGTTTCTTCGTCCCATTCAAAAAGTGGAAAATCAGTAACCCAAAGTAAACTGGATGGTGTCTCTTCTTTTACAAGATTTAATCTCTTTGCCATTTCTAATCTTAATGAACCCATTATTGAAAGAGTTTTTAGTTTAGGTCCGGTTAGAATAAAAATTAAGTCGCCTGTTTTTGCATCAAGTGTTTTTATAATATTTTGTTTTTCATCATCTGTAAAAAATTTAGCAACCGGTGCTTCTAAGCCTTCGTCTTTTACTCGCATCCATATAAGCCCGCCGGCACCAAGTTTTTTTACAAAGTCAGTCAGTACATCTAATTGATTTCTTGTGTACTCCCCGCATCCCGGAATTTTAAGTCCTGTAATAATTCCCTTACTTTCAATTTGATCTCTGAATACTCTAAAATCAGATTTAGTAAAAAGATCATTAAGTGTAATCATTTGCAGATCAAATCTTAAGTCAGGTTTGTCCGATCCGTATTTTTCCATTGCGTCTGCAAATGTTAATCTTGGCAACGGAGTTTCTAATTTTTTATCCCAGATATTTTTAAAAAGATCTTTCATCAATCCTTCTACAATTGAAAAGACATCTTCTTGTTGAACGAAAGACATTTCAACATCTATCTGCGTAAATTCCGGCTGGCGGTCTGCTCTTAAGTCTTCATCTCTAAAACATTTTACAATTTGAAAATATCTGTCAAAACCGGAGACCATTAATAGCTGTTTATATGTTTGTGGTGATTGAGGCAAAGCATAAAATTTACCTTTGTGAACACGGCTGGGCACAAGATAATCTCTAGCTCCTTCGGGTGTACTTTTCATTAAGACTGGTGTTTCAATTTCAACAAAATCATTTTCACTAAAATATTTTCTTACTGTTTGATACATTTTGTGACGAAGCATTAAATTCTTTTGAAGTTCAGGCCTTCTTAAATCTAAATACCTGTACTTTAATCTTGTTTCTTCGTTTGTATCAATATTATCTTCAATTAAAAAGGGAGGTGTTTTTGCAGCATTTAAAATTTGAAGTTTATCAACTCTTACATCTATCATCCCGGTTTCAAGAGAAGGATTTATGGTTTCTTTACTTCTTTTTTCGACTACACCTTCTATCGAAATTACATATTCTGACCTTAATTCTTTTGCCAGGTTATGGCTTTCGGGACTGTGATTAGGTTCAAATATTATTTGGGTAATTCCGTATCTGTCACGCATATCAATAAAAATAACTCCGCCAAGATCACGACGAATATTTACCCAACCATTTAAAACTACTTTTTCACCAATATTTTTTTTTCTTAACTCACCGCAATTGTGTGTTCTGGGCTTAAACTGCATTTAAATTGTTTCTCCGACTAATAGTTTTTCAATTGATAAAAATAACCAAAATAAAAGTGCATTCAAAAAACAATATTGACTATATAATTTTATTTATTTGTAAATTTTAATTATGAATACCACAGAATTAATAAGAAAGAAACGAGACGGCAAATCTCTCACAAGTGAAGAAATTAATTATTTAATTTCTTCGTACACAAAAAAGAAAATACCCGACTATCAATTTTCCGCATTCCTAATGGCTGCTTATCTAAATGGGATGAACAAAAAAGAAACTGCAGCTTTAACCAAAGCAATGCTCTACAGCGGAAAAGTTATAAATTTAGATTCTATCCGGGGTTCAAAAATTGATAAACATTCTACCGGGGGTGTTGGAGATAAAACATCTTTAATACTTGCACCAATTGTTGCGGCGGCCGGTGTTAATGTTCCAATGATATCAGGCAGGGGGCTTGGACACTCAGGTGGAACACTGGATAAATTGGAATCAATCCCGGGTTTCAGAACAGATCTTTCCTTAACAAAATACAAGCAAGTTATAAAAAAATGTGGTGCTGTTTTAGTGGGACAAACAAAAGATGTTGCACCCGCAGACAAATTAATTTATGCACTGCGAGATGTTACTGCAACGGTTGAATCAATTCCATTAATTACTGCAAGCATAATGAGTAAAAAATTAGCTGAGGGAATTGACGGTTTGGTGCTGGATGTAAAAACTGGCAGCGGCGCTTTTATGAAAAAAACATCTGACGCCGTTGCTCTTGCTAACTCACTAATAAATACGGCAAATGCTTTTGACAAAAAAGTAATTGCTTTTATAACTGATATGAATCAGCCCCTTGGAAAATATGTGGGTAATTGGCTGGAAGTTTATGAATCAATTAATGTTTTAAAAGGCGAACAGGAAAATGATCTCTTTGATTTAAGCACACTTCTTTCAGGTGCAATGATCTGGCTGGGAGGCAAAGCATCTTATATTGATGAAGGAATCGAAATATCAAAACAATTGATTAAAAACGGAAATGCTTTTGATAAGTTTTTAGAGATAGTTAAATTACAGCAAGGAGATATCTCTTTTTTAAAAAATCCAAATAAATATCCTAAATCAAAGGTTGTGGAATACATTTATGCAGAAAAAGGTGGATATATTTCTAAAATGGATAATTTCCAGATAGGTTTGTCTGCACTTGAATTAGGAGCAGGTAGAAAAACAAAAGATGATATTATTGAAACGAAAGCAGGGCTAATCTTTAATTACAAAATAGGTGATGTGGTTAAAAAAGGAGATTTGCTGGTCGAATTAAGAAGTGAATCAAAACAAAAAATTGAATTAGTTAAAAACTCTCTTAATAAAGCTGTAATAATTTCAAATAAAAAATCAACAAAACCAAATCTGATAAAAAAAATATTAAAATAGAGGAAAAACAAAATGAAAAAGAACCAAGAAATAATTGATAATCTAATAATAGCTTATTGGATGGAGATTGAAACAGTAACTAATTATATTTCTAACTCGATAAATTTAGACGGTGTCCGTGCAGAGGAAATTAAAAAATCACTTTCTGTAGATATTATGGAAGAGTTGGGTCATGCCCAATCACTTGCAAAAAGAATTAAAGAAATCGGGGGATTAGTTCCGGGTTCAAGAGATTTTAAACCTTCACAAAATAAATTACAGCCAAAAGAAGATACAACGGATGTGGTTTCTGTAATTGAGGGAGTTATTGAAGCTGAGAATGGTGCAATTACTCAATACAATAAATTGATAAAACTTTGTGATGGAACTGATTATGTAACCCAAGACTTGTGCATCAGATTGTTAGGAATGGAAGAATCTCACAGAATAGGATTTATGGGATTCTTAAAAGAATACAAAAATTAAAAATGCTTTTTTTTAAGATGTCATTTTTTAAAAGATGACATCTTTTTTACACCACTCATTTCAAAATTTAAAACTACTATTTTTTTTATTTTACAAATCACACTTATACTATTGATTTTATTGAGTATATTGATGGTCGATAAATCATCTTTTAGTATAAAATAATTTTTAAGGAGAATTAATATGTTATTTATTTTAGGAATTTTAGGTACTGTTGCTGCCTATTTTGTATATGGTGCCGCAAAAAAGCGAGGGCAAAAACAAGAATCCAAATTTGCATTGTTGGGTATGGCTGCTGCAATATTAATTGCTTTTGTTCAGATTTGGACTGTTATACCTGCAGGTCATGTTGGTGTTATTGATTTCTTTGGGAATGTAAGTGATAAAACTTTGCTCCCCGGTGTTAACGTTGTTAATCCACTTGCAAAAGTTGTAAAGTTTGATGCTCGAACACAAGAAATGAGAGAAGTAATGGATGTTCCCTCAAAAGAAGGGTTGAGTGTTCAGTTAGAAATAAGCTTGCTTTTTAGTTTAAATATGGAAAACGCAAACAAGATATACAAAACTGTAGGTGAAGAATATGTTGATAGAATTGTAATACCTCAATTTAGATCTGTTGTAAGAGGAGTTACTTCTCAATTTGATGCCCAGGCACTTTATACAGGTCAAAGAGAAAGACTTGCAGAAATGATCAAAACCGATCTGGAAAAAGTTGTTGGTGCAAGAGGCATCAATATAGAATCTGCGCCTTTAAGAAAAATTGTTTTACCAGCAAGACTAACTGCAGCAATCGAGGAAAAACTAAAAGCGGATCAGGAAAGCCAAAGAATGCAATTTGTTTTATTAAAGGAAAAACAAGAAGCTGAAAGAAAAAGAATAGAAGCAAAAGGTATTGCTGATTTTCAAGATATAGTTTCCAAAGGAATTAGTGATCAGTTATTAAGATGGAAAGGAATTGAAGCAACAGAAAATTTAGCTAAGTCTACAAATGCAAAAGTTGTTGTAATTGGTGCCGGAAAGAATGGTTTACCTTTAATTTTAAATAACGATTAACAAATATTTTAAAAAAATTTAAAGGCTTCTTTAACCTTCAGGGTAGGGTGTAAAATTTGTTAGGAATAAATTTTATTTTTATCACCCCATTTTTTTGTATTTTAATCCCGAATCATTATTAAATATTCGAGGATTGAAAAATGGAAGATAATTTTGAGGATACATCTCTTCGAGGATGGAGACAAAAAGCAGTAAAAAGAAGAGGAGAACTAAAAGAACTCGGTAAACGGAGGAAGGAACTGAATATCAGTCGAGAAAACTGGAAAAACAAGTACATGGCTCAAAAGCAACGAGCCGATATACTTGAAAAGGAACTTGATTCCATAAAAAAAAACTGAACGATATACTAAGAGATTAGCTTGGGAAAAAGAACGTCCGAAGAATTATTCTTATTGTCTAAAAATCATTCAATTGTGTATAGCGCTTAAACTTCAATCTTTTGCTTCTTTCAGAGCTATAGAGCAAATTATGATTATTATCAACATGTATTTGCAAATATCAACTAAAGCCCCAACTCATTCTACCATACTGCTTTGGATTAAAAAATATGGGTACTATGAATTGAGCAGACCCAAATTCAGCGCAGAAGATTGGATAGTGATGCTCGACGAGAGTGTACAGTTTGGACAAAACAAACTATTGGTTGTCTATGGTCTAAGACAATGTAATATTGATTTTACTCGTCCATTAAATTATCGTAATTTAAGCCCGCTTCTTCTAAAATCAAGATCTAGTTGGAGTGGTCAGTATATAAAAGAAATGTTGGAGGACGTGCAAGAAGATATTGGAGGCAATATTATCTACGCAGTAGCCGATCATGGAAATAGTATTAAAAAGGCCTTAAAATTGATGAAAATTCCTCTTGTTTATGACCTTACTCATCGCATTGCTCTGAGCCTGGAACACATATACCGGGAAGACCCGGAATTTAAGGAGTATACTGAAGAGCTGACTTATTTAAGGAGAAGTCAGGTTCTCGGAAAGATGTCCCATGTTTTACCTCCATTACAAAGAGCAAAGTCAAGATTCATGAATTTACGTCCCATATCTGATTGGGGGATGGCTGTCCTAAATTTAGTTGATCAACCCGGAGAGAGTTTCCAAGATGAAAAACAGTATTTGTCTTTGGTTAAGAACTACCGCAGTTTAATTGTGGAATTGGCTTTAATAAATAGAATGATTAATAATATTCAATTCATGTTGAAGACAAAGGAGCTTTCAAAACAAACAGCTCAGAAGACAAAAGAAATATTAAATCAATGTCAGACAAAACGATTAAAAGATTTTAAGTGTGTAATTAATGAATATATCGAACAAACATTGGAAGCTTTACCGGATGTCGATAGGGTATTATGTAGTTCCGATATACTGGAATCCTCTTTTGGAAAATATAAGAACTTCCTTCAGGATAATCCAATGGTAGGTATAACAAATTTATGTTTAAGCATTTCAGCTTTTACGGGGTCATTAGTTAGTGATGAGTTGAAATATGCTTTTGAGAACACAAGTGTTCGAAATATCTAAGAATGGACGATATCCAATATTGGAAAGACAACACTATCCAAAAGACAAGATGTTTTGAAAGGGGGTGTTAATAATTTTGAAAAAATTAACAAATTTTACACCCTACCTTGGAGGTTTGAATTGGGAGTCAAACGGTACTATAGTAAATAGTTGACGAAGAATTGACACTAATAAAAATAAAAAGTTAAAATGAAAAATAGCATTTCCATTTTGGGTTTTACAACATTTGTGATGCTGTTGATATTTGCCGCAATTTTACTGCTGCATTTCCGAAAAAACAAACCCTGCAGCTATTTATTATCAGCTCTCTTTTTCAGCGACGCATTGTTAATTTTTAATATGCTGGCCAACAGTAACAGATTAATTAAAAACCTGCTGCCGGAAAAGTATTCGTTATATGTGAATGGAATGCCGCTGCTTATCGGGGCACTATTATACTTATATACAAAATCTATTACCCTAAGGAATTATAAATTTCAAAAAAACGAATTTATTCATTTCACACCATTTTTGTTTTTATATGTTGCTTACTGGATTACATATTTTGTATCCGGCAATCTACAGGATATACATATATCAATTAATTTTGTTAAAACTATTTTTTCCAACATAGTAATTCTATTTTATATTATTAAATCGCTTCACCTTCTTAAAAAATATGAAAATGAAATTAAAGATTATTACTCCTTTCTGCATAAGACAAACCTGAACTGGTTGAAAGTTATTCTGTTCGCATTCCTTGGGTTATGGGCAATACATGCGGTTTCTGTTATATCGGGTCAATACTTTGTAACTAACGGAGATTGGATTTTTTCATCATTGGCATTGCTGGTTAATTTTTCTTTTGCCGTTACTGTTTTTTCTAAAAGCATTGTCC
>Ga0210044_10009331_pt1 | contig 11970 bp, 15 predicted proteins | sample CryGey13umfilter_2_FD_183959 | JGI IMG/M metagenome (GOLD analysis project Ga0210044, IMG submission 183959) | Groundwater microbial communities from aquifer in Utah, USA - Crystal Geyser 4/9/14 3 um filter (SPAdes) (version 2) | ecosystem: Environmental > Aquatic > Deep subsurface >... | reverse complement strand
CCTCTAATGCAACCTTTGCTTTAAATGATGGCGGATAACTCTTTCTCATTTTTTCCACTTGGACCTCCTGTTTTTAGTCTCCAAGTGTAACTTATCATACCGTCCAAATTTTGGGGTCCACTATAAAATACTGTTCCTTTGGCCTCAAATTTGGCTGAGCGTCTTAAAGAAATGCTCTCATACCAGTTTCGCTGAATCTGTGTAGTTATGCCATAGTAGGAGAGGGCGCTCATACAGGAGATGTATGAGGGAACCTGGAGGAAATTAGCAATCTTAAAGAATTCCAGTTGGGTGTATCGTTCCCAAATTTGCTCTAAGATATAAAAGTTCTTCTTTAATTTTATAAAAGTTCCCTTCTTGCCATACCGACTGCATAATACATTGGCTGATTCCCCGGTGCCTCCTGCAGCATTTGCCACATCCTCTGTACTGAAGAAGAGCTTCTCTTTTAGTTTTTCCCACAGGAAAGGTTTCATTTTAGAATATACATCATTAACATTTTTGTTAATTATATGTTCTTAGAATAAGCTTGTCAATGTGCAAATTTTCCATAAAAAAAGCAGGCCACCTCCTCAAAGTTGTTACCAACGTTCGAATTATCTCCTTTTGTCAGTGATTAAGATTGCCCCCAAGCTCCTTTCCTGAATCGTGTTTACCGTAATCCAGACATTTTTTTACTTTCCGAGCCAGCTCATTATCTCTTCCTTATCTGGAACCCTGCCCACAGACTTTACCTCGCCATCAATGATCACCGCTGGTGTGCCAAATACCCCATACCGGGCAATCTTCATGACATCGGTTACTTTCTCCACCTCGGCTTCAATACCTTCCTCGGCAACAGTATCCCTGATCAGCTTTTCCACCTGCTGGCATTTTAAACAGCCCGGACCTAATACTTTAATCTCCATTTCTTCACCCCTTATCTATATGATAATCAGTTTTCTCATCCGACAAGCCAGCCATAGCCCATGCCGGCGATGGTAGCCGCTACCACAACAATAGCGCAAAAAGCTGCCGTCTTTTTGATTCCTATGACACCGACAAGCACAATCATATTGGGCAGGGAAAGGGCGGGGCCGGCCAGCAATAAGGCCAGGGCTGGTCCCTGCCCCATGCCGGATCCAATGAGACCCTGGAGGATGGGAATCTCAGTAAGGGTAGCAAAATACATGAGAGCGCCCGAGACAGAGGCAAATAGATTGGCCCACAGGGAATTCCCGCCTATCAGGGCATGGATATAATGTTCAGGGATCAGGGCCGGGTATCCAGGGCGCCCCAGGAGAAACCCTGCCGCGAGGACTCCCGCTGTCAGGAGAGGCAAAACCTGCTTCATAAAACCCCATGAGGATTGCACCCAGTTTACCATTTCATCCTTCGTAAACCAGAGCTTCAGCATTACAGCCAGCGCCGCGAGAAGGGCAGTTGTAATGTGCCACTTTGCCGCAAAGATGATTGTCCACAATCCAGCGGTACCGGGCGCCGGTCTGGCAAATGCCGCAAAAATTAGAATCAGAACTATGGTTAACATATAGAGTGTATCTTGAAGGAGTGTCCGTAATCTGCCGTCATCGTCGGGGAGATAGATCTGGCCGGCCATCCTGTTGGTGTCTTCCCTGCGGAAGATAAAAGCCATCAAAAGGCCGACAATGACTGCGAACACGATAGCGCCTACCGCCCGGGCCAACCCAAGCTGCCAGCCGAGGACTCTCGCTGTCAGGATAATGGCCAGGACGTTAATGGCCGGTCCCGAATAGAGAAATGCCGTTGCCGGCCCAATTCCCGCCCCTCTTGTATAAATGCCTGCAAATATAGGCAAAACCGTGCAGGAGCAGACGGCAAGAACGGTTCCGGAAACCGATGCCATTGAATAGGAAAGGATATTATTCGTTTGGGCGCCAAAATACTTCAGAACCGAGGCTTGGGAGATAAATACAGCGATGGCGCCGGCGATGAAAAACGCGGGGATCAGACAGGTGAGAACATGCTGCCTGGCATATTCCTGAAGCATCATGAATGCCTCAAGCCCCGATTGGCGAACGATGGGGTGATTCCAGGGAAGATAGTAAACGGCCAGAAAAATAAGAATAATAACCAGTAGTTTAGTCCGTTCTTCCATAGTTCCTATATAGCAATATTTGAGGATCAGCCGTTATCTCTTACAGAGGATCTCTCGATTCAGGGTGGGAATTTTTTCCACGAGACGCGTGATCTCAGGATCATCTCCGAGCCAGTGTTTCATCTTTTTCAGGAGGATAGCAGCATAGGGATTGCTGCTCTCCGCGGTTAGATAATAATTAACCCATAAACCATCTTTCCTGCAACCCACCAGTCCGGCACCCTGAAGCTGCTTCAGATGTTTCGAGACGGTTGGCTGTGCTATACCGAGGGCTGCCTGGATCTCACATACACACATCATTTTATGCTGGAGCATCTTGAGCAGTTTCACCCGATTCGGGTCGGAAAGTACCTTCATCACCCTGATAAATTCCTTCATGGATATTTCCCCTATCTACTGTGTTCATGAACGTTCCGTAAAGCTTTCACCAGCAATTATATTGCTAATTAGCAATATATAGGAACTGTTGTCAAGAAAAATTTTCACCAACAAGGATTTTATTAGTGCCTTGAGCATTCTTTCAACTGTAATTCTTAAGCACTTCCCTTGGGCCCCCTATCTCTCCCTTATGAGGTTGCCGCAGTTCCCTTTCTCGAAATGCTACCTGCTTAGGGCCGACAAACCAGAGGCTCTTTGACGTTTTAGGCATCCGGGTCTTTCTCTCTCTCCCTATCCTTTACTTTGAAAGCCATCCTTCAAAGATTAAATCTGTTCCTACTTTCCTGGTCTTTACCTCAGAAAACCTGATCGCCTTACTCACATCTTTGATCCCCAGATTACCGACCGCCTCGATTCCCTTCCCGATTATCTTAGGAGCTATGGCTATAACGAATTTATCGACTAAATTCGCCCTCAGAAACGAAGTGAGTAACTCTGCCCCACCTTCAACTAAAACTGAGAAAATCTTCATCTCTCCCAATCTCTGTAAGAGCATCCTCAAATCTACCTGGCCTTTTTGGTTTTCATCCACCTCAATAACCTGAGCCCCTAAATCCTCAACCATAGAAGCCTTAGACTTATCAATCTTCTCTGTTGTTGCAATAATAGTTCTCTGGGGGTCCCCTTCGGTGAGCACCTTTGCATCGAGAGGTATCTTCAGATTGCTGTCCACGATGATCCGACATGGATCAACACCCTTAGCCAACCTTACGGTCAATCTCGGATCATCCCTGAGAACGGTTCCAATCCCCACCATTAAACCATCATGGATACCCCGTAACCTGTGGGCCAGCTTGAGAGACGCATCACAACTGATCCATTGAGAATGTCCAGTGGTGGAGGCGATACGGCCATCGAGGGATTGGGCAAACTTAATCGTTACAAAGGGCATCCCTGTTTGGATATACTTGAAATAAAACTCGTTGAGCTTCTTACACTCTGCTTCCAAAACGCCAACCTTCACCTCAATTCCGTCTGACACACCTCTTTTTTTCCAGCTGTAAAGAACCTAATTTTTTTCTCACCAATATCAGAGATAATTTACTGAAAATGCAAGCTAAAAAATTTTCCTTCTTTTTTTGTAAAAAATATTTTTCTCACTATCTCCTTCCATTTGAGTTAGATCTATAAGTATGGAATTGTAATTCTGTGATTTAGACCTTTTTTGTAACCGACCAAAAAAAATTTAATTTACCTTCATTTTTAACTGGCGTCTTCTGAAAGCATATGCTATATAATGGTTCATGAAACAGGAACTCATTATTCGGGGACGTCTGGTTACTGCCTCTGACCTTTCTTTTATCCATTTTCTGGTTAAAAAACACTGGCACAAGGGTCGTACCTTCATCTCTCAAGAATTATGCCGTCACTGGAATTGGGTACAGCAAAACGACTCCTTAAAAGACATGGCCTGCCGTGAGCTTCTTCGACGATTGGAAGCCAAGGGTTATCTTCAACTCCCACCCAGAAAAAATTGTAGCCGAAATCATGGTAGAAATCGAAAGCCCATCCCTGTTCCTGAACATGATTCCACTCCCATTGAAAAAAATCTTAAGCAAATCTCCCCTATAAGAATTACAATGGTTCGGGGCTCAGAGCTTGAGCCCCTTTTCAATGGCTTAATCGAGGCTTATCACTATTTAGGCTACTGTCAGATTGTAGGAGCTCATTTAAAGTATATCGCCTTTGCTCAAGAAAAACCTCTGGCAGGCCTTTCCTTTGGATCAGCATCCTGGAAGGTTTCTTGCCGTGACCAATTCATTGGCTGGTCACCAGAAGTACGCACCAAAAACCTCCCCCTGATTATCAACAATACTCGCTTCTTAATCCTGCCCTGGGTTAAAGTTCCCTATCTGGCATCTCATCTTCTTTCACTTTTGGCCAAGATCTTACCCTCTGATTGGCAAAGGGTATATGGCTATTCACCAGTCCTTTTAGAGACCTTTGTAGATAAACAACGTTTTGTAGGCACCTGTTACAAGGCGGCCAACTGGATAGAGGTAGGCACTACCTCTGGCCGGGGTAAATACGATCGCTACAATCAGAAAAATATACCAATAAAGACGGTCTTTATTTACCCCCTTAATCGATACTTCAGGGAAACTCTCAACCAATAAATGGACGGAAAGCAAGTCACCCTTAAAAGCTTTATAAAGACCATCCGCCATTTCTTCCCTTCCTTTTGGGGTTGGGTGAAGAGTATCCCTGATCCCAGAAATTGTCAAAAGATTACCTATCCCTTAGAAAGCTTGATAATTACCGGCCTGTTACTGTTTATCCTTAGATTGGGTTCCCGCAGGCAGATAAAATTTGAACTTTCATCCGATATCCTCATTCAAAACCTTGAGAAAGTCTTTCCATATCAAGCAGAGAAGATACCTCATGGGGATACCTTAAACTATTTGCTCTCCGGGGTTGACCCGGAAAATATCTCTAACCTTCGTACCCTTATGATAAGGAGGCTTTTGAGAGCAAAATGCTTTGCCCCCTATCGCCTCCTTGATAGGCATTACCTTATCGCAATCGATGGGACCGGACACGTAAGTTTCTCTAAGAAACACTGTGACCAATGTCTACAAAAGAAACTGAAAAATGGAGAGATTATCTATTACCATCCGGTCCTTGAGGCAAAGCTGATCCTTCCCTTTGGTATGGCCCTTTCTCTTGATACTGAATTCATGGAAAATACCAATCCTCTGGCTTCTAAACAGGACTCGGAGCTTAAGGCTGGCTATAGGCTTCTGGCCAGGATAAAATCGAAATTCCCCCAATTAAAGATCTGCCTTGGTTTGGATAGCCTCTTTGCCAATCAACAGATCATGGAAATAGCCGAAAATTACCATTGGAAATACATCATCAATTTTAAGGCAGGTTCTATTCCCACTGTCGCCCAAGAGTTTAATGCCCTTTTACCCCTTGAGCCCCAAAATAGGCTCACCTTCTCTCAAAAAGATGTGAGGCAAGATTATCAATGGGTCACAGAAATAGACCATGAAGGACATCTGGTAAATGTCCTTTCCTGCCACGAAATAAAAGAAAAACAGGAACCAAAAGACTTTGTGTGGTTAACCAATTTAAACCTAACATCAAAAAACTGCTTCATCATTGCCAACGAAGGAGGTAGAAAAAGATGGAAGATTGAGAATGAAGGGTTTAATACCCAGAAAAATGGGGGGTTTAATCTGGAACATGCCTACAGTACCAATGTATTTGCCGTAAAAAACTTCTATCTGCTATTACAGATTGCCCATATTCTGATTCAGCTTATGGAATATGGAATTTTGGGCAAAAAGAGAATCAAAAAGCTTTACGGAAGTGCTAAAAACGTTGCCCATAGATTAATGGAAGAACTTAAGTTTACCTTACTGGATGACCTAACCCTCAAGTGGTTAGATAAAAGAATCCGGATATACTTTGATACCTCCTGATAGATTAACCATGCTCCAGATTACCCCCCCCTCAAATAAAACTTGCATCCCCTAAATAACTTTGATATTTTCAAAGCCCTCTACTACTCTGTCCTTCAAAAATGAACACTTATAATTCTCTGTTGGATTAGTAAGTAGAATTCCTCTTTTTTTTCTGATTCTTCAGAGCTGGTTTATCAACTGAAAAGTTGACAATATTCATGCAATTTGAGAATAGTTATCTCAATTATTGTATCTGTTTTCCACAAGAAAGAGATTCTGCGGATGCGCTTTCAGGGGTGAGAAGGTTACTTTACACCATAGACCGAAAAGTCGGGGGCAGGCTTAATATAACGAAACGTTCAAGCGGAAATCTGGACTGCCGGATTATTTGATATTCAGGGAATATAACAAAATAATCCGGCATGATGAATGTCTGTGCCTTAAATCCAGATTCCGCTTAACTCAGCGTTAGGCGGTGCGAGGAAGCCTATGAGCGCCCTGTGCACAGGGTGCATATCTGTCTGTGCTATACTCTGCATGGCATGGAATGTTGGAGGAAAAAACAATGGCTAGAACAATTGAAGCATTATTTGACGGCGCGGTGTTCCATCCTGCTGAGCCAATCGTACTTGAACCAAACACTCGCGTGTGGATTGTTATCGAAACCATACCGCCTGCTGTAGAACAAGAGACATCGTTCTTACGAATAGCACGCTCACTCGACTTAGAAGGTCCCCCAGATTGGTCAGCCAACCTGGAAGAGTACCTGTATGGTGGAGCACTGGCCAGTGAGAACTGAAGTGTTTCTTGACTCGTCTTACTCAATCGCCTTGTCTTCATGGAGCGACTCCTTCCACCAACGAGCAATTGGTCTTGCTAACGAGTTAGAAGCTGCGAAGACACGCTTGGTAACAACGCGTGCAGTCTTGTTGGAACTTGGGAACGCTTTGGCGAAACAACGCTATCGTCAAGCAGCGGTAAAGTTGTTAAACGCACTGGAAGCAGACCCCAACGTAAAGATTGTTCCACTGTCAGAAGACCTGTATGCGAGAGCGGTCAAACTCTATCGAGAGCGTCCTGATAAGGAATGGGGACTGACCGATTGTGTCTCGTTCGTTGTTATGCAAGAGCGGGGGATTACCGAAGCGTTGACCACGGATGAGCATTTTGAACAAGCGGGATTTCGAGTGTTGTTGCAGGAGGACTCATAGCAGCAGGCCGCCTAACAGTGCCAATGCAGCGGAGCGGCAAAAAGCCGCCGCCCGCTGATCGGCGCGTTGGCACATAAGGAAGAAAAACAATGGCAATCAATTGAGGAATTGTTAAACTTTGTCAGGGATGCTTTGGCGAGCGGTCTTTCGTGACCACAGATTGAAGACGCCTTACTGAAGGCGGATTGGGAATCCGGCCAAGTGAAGAGTGCACTTACTGCTTTTGCTGAGATATAATTTCCGATCCCGGTGCCAAGGCCAAAACCTTACCTCTCAGCACGCGAAGCATTCATGAGCCTCGTACTCTTCACTGCTTTGTATGTCAGCGCTTTTAACTTTGGTAAGCTCGAACTGATTAATCAGTTATGTGACCGTGTCAACGTCTTTGACAAAATGCGCAAACCGCTTCATAAAGTAAGAACGGGGACAAACTACACATAATACACGGCAACCGCATTGTAAGAAAAGAAGAGGCCAAGAACATACTTAAGCAGACCCTTCCGGTTGTCCGTCAACTTTATGAAATTGAGACTGTCCGGCAAGAGAAAAGATGATCCCAAGAGCATTGGCTTAATGAGGTAATTTGAACGATTGCTTGCAACACGTATAGAAAGGATAGAAACGATGCCAACCATTTCAATGTTTTACGGGATCATCATCCGGATGTATTTTGCACCTGGCGAACATCAGCCGCCGCATTTTCATGTATACTACAACGAGTCAGGCAAACAAAATTGGTACTTACGTGGGCGGAGTTGCATCAAGAAGAGCTATTGGCAGATTGGAAACTTGTGATGAATGGGGAGGAACCGTTCAAGATTCAACCTCTTCAGTAAGGAGTAAGACTATGTATCCTTCAGTGAAAGAAGTTATTCCCGGCGACAACTATGTACTTTCCGTCATTTTTGATAATGGCGAAAATGGCAGTCTTGACATGAAGCCGATTCTTGATTTCGGTATATTTCGGCGACTTAAAGACTACGACGCATTCAGACGGGTTCGGGTTGCGTTCGACACAATTGAATGGGAATGTGGCGTTGATCTCGATCCTGAGTTTGTTTACAAAAGATGCAAGTCGAATAAACCAGCATAACAACCGCATCATAACGGACTGTCAATTCCGCTGCGCTCCATTGCCAGCCCGTTATGCGTAATCGGAAGGTACGATGCAGTATTCCATCCCAGGACTGATTGCTGTTTTCTTCGCCTTGCTGCTCATGGCGCTGGTGGCGGCGTTAATCATCCGACGCGATTTTAGAGACGCCGTATTGGGAGGCCCTGGTGAGGCGACCATATTTGGTGTTATCAGTCTCAAGGGTGTAGCAATTGTGCTCCTCTGTGGCCTTTTGATCGGCGGAATCCTGTTCGCTCTGACCAAATTACCTCCACCCCTGCAGCCTGGCCCTTACACCGGTCCAATCATGGTGCGGCTTAACGTACATTTCGAGCCCGATGAAGTGAACCCAAGAAATCCACAGTTTAGTCCACAGGCGTTTATCAAGACGCCCAAAGGTCAAGAGCCCATTCCGATTATCACGAAAATGAGCGAAGGCGCGCTATCTGTCCAGGTTAAAGTGCCGGATATGAAGACGCCGTTCTTCATCATCTTCCGAACGCCAAAAGGAATCTGGCAGACAGATGATCACAGTATACGGGAAACCGCGGCCACGGCGCGCAAGCAGGTGCAGGAGTGACGGCCTCATGCTGAGGATCTGGCGAAAAAAGGCGATCGCATTAAGCACGGCGGTAGTGCTGGCTGTGGCCGTCTCCCCCAGCTTTGCCGATCTGAGGATCAAAAATACGTCGAGTTATGTCGGCGCCGGTCGCTGGACGTGGACAATATTCGTTGACGCCGACCCAGAAACGCTGCGTCAGATCCGGTGTGTCGAGTACACCCTGCATCCGACGTTTCCAGATCCAGTGCGCAAGGTCTGCAACCAGCCGGAAACCAAATTTGCCCATTCCACCAAGGGATGGGGTATCTTCACAGTGAAGGTTAACATCCTATACAAGAACGGCCGTATCGAGGCACGGGAGCATCCGCTGGTTTTTAAACAGCAACCCGCTCCAGATTCCCTAAGAGTGACCGCGAGGAACTGGTCACGGCAGATCGAGCCGGGATGGTGGGAGTGGGGCGTCTATATCGAAGGCGCTCCCGCTGAGCTCGACCGGATCCGATGTGTGGAGTACACTCTGCACCCGACATTCCCGAATCCAGTACGTGTGGTCTGCTCGCGCAGCGACAAGTTTCAGGTTACCGCCCGGGGCTGGGGAACATTCACGGTGCAGATCAAGGTGATGCTCAAAGATATATCCGTTCATCAGCTGAGCCACCCGCTCAAATTTCGCTGACACAGGCTTACTTTTCTACATGAAGTTTACCGGATCCACATCCACCCTGATATCTAAACCGCCTCTCTTGAATCTTGCCAGGAGATCCCTGGTCAGGGTATGAAGTATCCTAATATCCTTAGCCTTCAAAAGGAGCTGCCACCTGTATCTCCCCCTGATCCTGGCGATAGGGGCCTCTGCCGGACCGATGACCTCTACTTTCCCCGCCAAATTGTTGATCCTAAAAAGATCTCCCATGGTTTTCCTGAGATTTTCGATACCCTTCATACCCCGATCTTTTTTTAGACTCTGAAGGTGCAGGACGACGATACGGGAGAAGGGGGGATATAGAAGAGCCTTTCTCAGAGGGAGTTCGTCTTCGTAAAATCCTGAACAGTCATGATCTTTTGCTCTCCTGATGCTATAGTGACCGGGATTGAAGGTCTGAACGATCACCCTTGCCGGTGAATCGCCCCTGCCTCCCCTTCCTGAGACCTGGGTGAGAAGTTGAAATGTCCTCTCTGCAGCCCTGAAATCGGGAATATTCAGGGATGTGTCGGCCGATATTACACCGACGAGGGTGATCGCCGGAAAGTCATGTCCCTTAGTAATCATCTGTGTGCCAACAAGAATGTCTATATCCTGCCTGTGGAGGGTTGAGAGTATCCTCTCATAGGCCCCCTTCCGTGCCGTTGTATCGCTGTCCATCCTCCCGATGCGGGCATGGGAGAAGATGTTTTTTACCTCCTCCTCTACCCTTTCCGTCCCCATACCGTAACTCACGATGCGGCTGCCGTGACAGCCGGGACAGAGGGGAGGGGCCTTGATTGCATAATCACAGTAATGACATTGCAGAACGCCGGGATGGGCGTGGTATGTCATAGACACAGCGCAATTCGGGCATTTAAAGACATGGCCGCATTCAAGACAGAGCATAAAGGTACTGTAACCCCGCCTGTTCAAAAACAGGAGCGTCTGTTTCCCCTCTTTTAGAGCATCATGGATCGCATCTTTCAGTGACCGGGATAAGACCGGCACCTTTCCTCTTTCATCTCTTTCTCCCTTCATATCAATGACATCCACCTGCGGCAGAGGTCTGTTTTCCACCCTTTCAGGCAATGACAGGTAGTTATATTTTTTTACCCTCGCATTAAAGTAGCTCTGGATTTCCGGTGTGGCAGAACCAAGGATAACAAGGGCAGAATTGAGTTTTGCCTTTACGATGGCAAGATCACGGGCATTGTATCTCAGCCGGTCCTCCTGTTTGTAAGAGGTGTCATGTTCTTCGTCCACGATGATCAACTTTAAATTCCTCACCGGTGCAAACAGGGCGGAGCGGGCGCCCGCAACCACAGTGATCTCCCCCCGTTGTATCCGTCGCCACTGGTCATACCGGACGTTCCTTGATATGCCGCTGTGAAGCGCTGCGATCTTGTGGTCCTGAAACCTTCCGTTCAAGCGGGAGAGCAGTTGAGGTGTGAGGGCTATTTCCGGGACAAGGAAGATCACCCCTCCCTTTAACCGGAGAGTTTCTTCCATGGCTTTGAGATACACCTCTGTCTTGCCGCTTCCCGTCACGCCGTGGAGAAGATAGGTAGAAAATCGGCCGGAGGAGAGGCCTTTCATGATCTCCTCAAGGGCTGTTTTCTGGTTTTCATTCAGGACGATATGCCGGTCATTTTTACCGATATCAGAAGTCACGCCGACGGATCGCCAGACCTCTTTTTCGGAGACGAAAATAAGTCCCTTTCTTTCCAGGCTCTTGATCAGAGAGGAGGCGTTCTTGAAAGTTTGACTTATGATGGACAGGGGGATCGTCTTACCGCGCAGCTTAAGAAAATTAATTATTTTGTCCTGTTTTTCCGTCAGTTTCAGGGGGGGTGTGTCTTCGAGATTCAATGTGATGATCTTTTCTTTCTTCGGGATAACTTTATCGCCGGGCAGGATCTCGGCCAGTGTTTTACCGAGGGGATGAATATAGTAATGGGACACCCACTGGTAAAATCTCAGGTCATCTTCATTGAAGAGGGGTTCAGTGTCCAATATGGAGATAATCTCTTTAGTATCAATATTTTCACAGGTTGTAGCGGATGTTTTTTCTATGATGTAGCCTATCAGCCTTCTCTTTCCGAAGGGGATGAAGACCCGTTTACCCACGGTGATTCCCTCTTTTAGGGCTTCAGGGACGGCATATAAAAATGTCTTCTCCGACGGGATATTAATGGCAACCCTGACAAACATCGTGTTTTGTCCGTGTGTAGTGTTTTTCTTAAAAGAAAATTCTCGGTAAGAATAGTTTTGTGGATAAAAGAATTTGCTGAGAGCAATTTGAGGAAAATCTGTAACTACTCAGGTATCTTGCCACAAAGGCACCAAGATTATAGGATTAATTCTTTATAATAGCCTTTTTAATGCATGGCACATTGAAATTAATGAGAAAACTCCGTTATTCAATTTATATCCA
>Ga0210044_10009327_pt1 | contig 11971 bp, 10 predicted proteins | sample CryGey13umfilter_2_FD_183959 | JGI IMG/M metagenome (GOLD analysis project Ga0210044, IMG submission 183959) | Groundwater microbial communities from aquifer in Utah, USA - Crystal Geyser 4/9/14 3 um filter (SPAdes) (version 2) | ecosystem: Environmental > Aquatic > Deep subsurface >... | reverse complement strand
CGCCCTGAATGAGCTGGATTTCATCGAGGAGTGCGGTACGGTTGAGAGTCAGGTCCATGCGGAGCTTCCCCCTACGGTGAGACATGAAAACAAAGAGAGTATACGTATTGAAACCGAAATCGTCGAGCCTGTGGGTGTTGTGGATGAGGAGAAGGAACGTACTGAACGTGTGAATGTTCGAGGGATGCCAGGGTGCGGAATGGGAGTGTGGAAGGAATGTGGTGGGATGGGGACGAGCGGGAATTTTGAGGAGTTTTCCACAGGCTAGCGAAAATGTTCCACAAAGGTCGTGAGAGTGGAATCTAGGGAGGGGTTGGAACGTCGTTCCCGTGCAACGGCATCGACCGAATACATCACTGTGGAATGGTGCTTACCAAAAAGTTTCGCAATCTCGGGAAACGAGAGTTCCAGGACCTCTCGAAGGAGGTACATGGCGACCTGGCGGGGAAATGCCACCGAACGGCGATTGTCACGACCCTTGATATCTGCGACCTTGATTCCGTAGTGATGAGCCGTGAAGCGAATAATATCGGCGGGAGTAACCGTTCGTTCATCCGGGAGAACAGACGACAACGCGGCCTTGGCGGTTTCCAGGGTGGGAGGTTGGGCGGTCAGGCTCGAGTACACAATGAGGCGGTTAAGGAGTCCTTCGAGTTCACGCACATTCTCGCGAACCCGACGGGCAAGAAACAGAACCACGGCGTCGGGTAGTTCAATTGCCTCGCTGTGAGCCTTGGCGCGCAAGATTGCACACTTGGTTTCGAGGTCCGGAGGTTGAATATCAGCGACGAGGCCCCACACGAAGCGACTACGCAGACGTTCTTCGAGACCCTGAATCCTATCGGGTGCGGTGTCGGACGTCAGAACGATCTGATGCCCGGCTTCATGCAGAGAGTTGAAAGTGTGGAAAAACTCTTCCTGAGTGCGTTCCTTGCCGGCGAGGATGTGTACGTCATCGAGAAGGAGGACTTGAGCGGTTCGGTAGGAGTCGCGAAACTCGGCCATTCGCTGGAGTCGAATCGAGGTAATGAGTTCGTTGACGAAGTGCTCGGTCGGGACATAGCAAATCTGTGCCTGGGGTTGGTGAAGCTGGATTTCATTGCCGATGGCGTGGAGGAGGTGGGTCTTGCCGAGGCCGGAGCCGCCGTAGAGAAAGAGAGGGTTGTAGGCGCGGCCCGGGTTGTCGGCGACGGAGGATGCGGCGGCACGGGCGAATTGGTTGGAGGGTCCGGTGACGTAGGTGGTGAAGGTGTACCGAGAATTGAGAGTAGTCTTGGGAGGGGCCTGGGATGATGGCTCGGTTGCGGAAAGGGCGACGAGGTGAAGGGCAATCGCGCGACCCGCTGCCTCACCGAGAAGGCCTCGAAGAAGGTCGAGGTAGTGATCGCGGACATACTCGAGGTGAACCGAGCCAGGGAAGGTAAGCGTGAGGGCGCGGGCGGTCGAACGAGCCGATACCTGGCTGAACCAGACCTCGAAGTCATCGGGCGTGAGAGCCTGTTGGAGCAGGGGGAAAAGTCGTTCCCAGTGGTCGGTCGTCGGCATGACGTGTCCTTCCCGCGAACGGAAAAGGTAGCACAGATTCTGAAAGATTGACCCTTGGGCGCTGGCGTTCTAGACTGTCGGTTCGCGCGTGGTTCCGAGGAACCCGTAGTGATGTGAGGTGAACGATGAAGCGGACATTTCAGCCTAATAACCGGCGACGCAAGAAGAACCACGGTTTTCGTGCCCGGATGGCTACTCCTGCCGGCCGACGGGTCCTAGCGGCGCGACGACGCAAGGGGCGCAAGCGCCTTTCGGCGTAGGTGTCTCTGATTGAGCGGTTGCGACGACGGGCGGATTTTCAGAGGGTCTACCGCGAAGGCAGGAAGGCGGTAGGCCGTTTTGTCGTCGTGTTCGCGCAGACGGGTGAGATTGGGGTCAGGATCGGGATTACGGCGTCACGGCGGATCGGCGGCGCCGTGGTGCGAAATCGGGCACGGCGAAGAATCCGGGCGCTGGTCAGGCAGATGGAAGGGACCTTGGCGAACCTGCACGGCGAGGTCGTCGTCAACGTCCGACGGGGCTGCGCGGAGGCGCCGTGGGATCTGCTAGTGAGGGATTTTGCGGAATGCCTGGCAAAGGCGGTCGGTCGACGTGGATCGCCCGGTGGTTGATGGCCGTCCTTCGGGTTTACAAGCGGTGGGTCTCCCCGCTGCTGCCTCCGTCGTGTCGATTTCACCCAACGTGTTCGGTGTATATGGCCGAAGCGATCGCTCGCTTCGGGGTGATGCGAGGGGTGTGGCTAGGCGTGCGTCGCCTGTCACGTTGTCATCCGTGGCATCCCGGGGGTTTTGATCCAGTGCCCGACGAGGGCGGGGAGTTCGATTCATGGAAAAGCGTGTCCTGATAGCGGCCTTGCTGTCCGGTGTGGTCGTGGTGTTGTGGTTCGCCCTGATGGGGCCGACTCCCCCTGTTTCGACTCTCGGTCAACCGGCGATTGCCCATACGCCGGTACCATCTCGCGCTGCCGCGGAGGCGACGAATGAGGGCGCTGTGTCAAGAGCTCCGGAGGCGGACGCTCGACCGGCAGTGCACGGCGACCAAGCCGAAGTTATTACCGTGGAAGGACCCGGGGTTTCGGTGATGGTCGATTCGCGGGGCGGAGTACTGCGCTCCATCGTGCTGCCGGAATACAAGAGTGACACTGGGGGAACGTTGGATTTGGTGTCCGCGGGCGGTCCTGCGCCGCTTTCGCTCGCCGCGGCGGGGCCTTGGAATGACGAAGTGTACCGCGTTGAACGCGTCGGTGGCGGTGTCGTGCTGTCGTGGAGCGACGGCGCGGGTAACTGGGTGGAGAAGCGGGTGGCGCCGAACGGGAGACGGTTTGGCCTCACCGTGGCGGTCAGTGGTGGGGGTGCCGGTTTTCGCAGCGGCGTGGTGGTGGCGAGTGGAGTCGGCGTGGCCGGCGGAAGCGCGGGAAGGGGTCAGTTTGCCGGCGAGGATGCGGTTTTTCGGGCCAACGGCAAGCTCGACCGAGTGAAAGCGGAAAAGATCGAAGGCCGGCGCGAAATTGAAGGCGGATTGGCCTTCTTGGGGGTCGAGGATCAATATTTCATCCTCGCGCTGCTGCCTGATGGTACCGATTGCCGGGGTGTCCTGCGCGCGAGGGGCGAGGCCAAGTCGATCGTACCGGAGGCGATCGCCCTGCCGCGGGGAGACAGTCTTGGCGGTACGTTGTACGCGGGGGCCAAGGAGCATCGAACTCTTGCGGCAGCGGGGCGCGGGCTGCAGGAGACCGTTTCGTTTGGAATCTTTGGCGTCGTCTCGGTCGGTTTTCTCGCGTCGCTGCGTTGGATCTATTCGTGGGTTGGCAATTGGGGGCTGGCGATTATCGTCTTGACGGCGGGAATCAGGCTGGTGCTGTTTCCGCTCAACCACAAGAGCACCACCTCCATGCGCAAGATGCAGGCGGTCCAGCCCAAGATGAAGGCGATTCAAGAGCGGTACAAGGACCGCGCCAAGAAGGATCCACAGGTTCGCAACCGAATGAACCAGGAAGTCATGCAGCTCTACAAGCAGGAGGGGGTCAACCCGATGGGTGGGTGCCTGCCTATGTTGGTGCAGATGCCGATCCTGTTTGCGCTGTACACGCTATTCGCCTATGCCATCGAGCTGCGGCAGGCCCCGTTCATATTTTGGATCACCGATCTATCCCTGAAGGATCCCTATTACATCACGCCGATTCTGATGACCGCGACGATGGTCCTGCAGCAAAGGATCACCCCGCAGGTGGGCGACCCGGCTCAGCGCAAGATGTTCATGTTCATGCCGTTCATCTTCGGGTTCATGTTCCTGCAATTTCCGGCGGGACTGGTGCTGTACTGGCTGGTCAACAACATTTTGACGATCGGACAGCAGTGGGCGACGGACCGTTTGACGGGCGTGGCTGCGGCCAAGGCAAGCTGACGGTCGCGGATGGCCGGGGCGAGTTCGGCTCACGCCTGGACGCCTATCGCGCGCTGCTGAAGCGCTGGGCACGAGCGGCGGATCTGATCGGTCCGGGATCATCCGTTGACGCGTTGATCCGGGATTCGCTCGCGGCGTGTCCCTGGTTTGCCACCCCGGGCCGGTTCTTGGATGTGGGCAGCGGCGCGGGTGTTCCGGCGGTGCCGCTCTTGCTCGGGTGTCCCGGGTGGACGGGTGTGTTGCTGGAGCCGAGGGAACGCCGGTGGGCCTTTCTCTGTGAGGTGGTGCGGGAGCTCGGGCTCGCGGCCGAAGTGCGGCGCGAACGACTCGATGCCCACGACGGGAGCGGGTACGAGCGAATCACTGTGCGGGGCGTGACGGCCCGGGTTTGGCGCGGCGAAGTGGGGCGTCGACTCACCGCGGATGGTGTGGTGCTGTGGTGGACCGCGGAGGACGAGGCGGCCAGGTTCGAACGGGCGGCGGCCGGGCGTGTGATACGCTCGATTTTGCCTCGAGGGCGGGGAACACTCGTCGCGTGGCAACCATGTTCCACGTGAAACATCGGGAGAAATATTGAGTATGCAACGAGTTGTAGCGGTCGTGAACCAGAAGGGCGGAGTCGGCAAGACCACCACGGTGATCAATCTTGGCGCCGCGCTGGCGGCCAACGATGAGACCGTACTCGCCGTCGATCTCGATCCCCAGTCCAACTGTTCGTCGGGCCTTGGCTGGGCTGGTGGTGGCGCGACCACCTATGAGGTTCTCGAGGGCGCCGTTCCCCTGGCCGATGCGGTGGTGCCGACGCGATTTCCGCACTTGGATTTGCTACCCGCACGGCGGGACCTGGTCGGCGCGGAATTGGAGTTGATTGCGGTCGCTGACCGGGCCGAGCGGTTGCGCTCCGCGCTCGCCAGGGCCGAAGACGGACATCGTTGGGTCCTGATTGACTGCCCCCCCTCGCTTGGACTCCTAACGGTCAACGCCTTGACCGCCGCCGACGCCGTGCTGATTCCAGTCCAGTGCGAGTACTTTGCGCTCGAAGGGGTGAGCGAGTTGATGCGGACCCTGGAGCGGGTGAGGGCGGCCTGGAACCCTGAACTGGGTATCGAAGGAGCCCTGTTGACGCTGTTCGATGAGCGGCTCAGTCTGGCGCAGCAGGTGGTAAGCGAAGTGCGGCGGTTTTTCGGTGATCGGGTCTTTGACACCATCATTCCGCGCAACGTGCGCCTCGCCGAGGCGCCGTCCTTTGCCCAAAACATCCTGGAGTATGACCTTCGCAGCCGTGGCGCCCAGGCGTATCTCGCTCTGGCCGATGAGATGCTGGTTCGACGGAGGAACTATGAAGCGCGCCGCGCTGGGTAAGGGACTCTCCGCGCTGTTGCCTGACACGCCCACCTCGCGGGGCGGCAGCGCGGAACTGCCGATCGACGACATTTGCCCGAACCCGTTGCAGCCGCGGCGGGTCTTTGGCGCCGCGGCGCTCGACGAACTGGCGGCATCGATCCGACAACACGGACTGCTTCAGCCCCTCGTCGTGAGCCGCGCGCAGCAGGGCGGGTACGTCCTGATCGCCGGAGAGCGACGGTGGCGCGCAGCGCGTCTCGCCGGTCTCGACCGGGTGCCGGCTGTGATCCGGGAAACCGACGGCGACGAGGAGATGATAGGCCTAGCGCTGGTGGAAAACTTGATTCGCGAGGATCTCACACCGATCGAGGAAGCGCGCGCCTATCATCATCTCCGCGCTGAACTCGGCTTGTCGCAGGAAGAGATCGCGGCCCGCGTCGGCAAGGATCGCTCCACCGTGGCGAATTCACTGCGCCTCCTCACACTGCCGATCGCGATCCAGGAGCTGGTCGACGCCGGGACGCTGTCGGCCGGACATGCCCGCGTCATTGCCGGTCTCGTTGGTGCCGACACGCAGCAGCGGGTCGCCCAGGCAAGCATCGCGGGCGGGTGGAGCGTGCGGGATCTCGAGCGCCGGTCGCAGGCCCGTACGCCGGCAGTGCGCAGGGCCGTCGACCCCGAAACTGCCGCTGCCACGGACCGACTATCGCTCGCACTCGGAGCACGCGTTGAGATCCACCGGCGCCGCCGCGGCGGTGACCTTCGCATCGCCTTTACCAGCGAACAGGAGTTGATTCGGCTGTTCAAGGCCCTTTGCAGGGAGGACGCGTGAAACTCTCCAAGCCTACACTCAACGGGTTTCTCGACCAGGGCTGCGCGATCACGGGCGAGGTGACGTTTGTCGACCTGTTGCGGGTGCACGGGCGCGTGACGGGTACGGTGCGCAGCGACCGGGAACTCTTGGTTGGCGAAGGCGGCGAAGTCGACGGCGAAATCCTGGTTGGCCGTCTGACCGTGGCGGGAACGGTCCGCGGCACGGTCCACGCGAACGACCGGGTCGTCGTCCACACGACCGGGAGGATCCTGGCCGAGGTCTTCACGCCGACTCTGGTCGTGGACGAGGGTGGCATGATCGAGGGGCAGGTGCATATGACTGCGGCGGCCAAACCACAAACTCCCACCGGGCAACCCTCGGGCAAGCCGGACGCTTGACAGCGTCGTTGTCTCGCGGTAGCGTGCCATATCAGGTGATATTGAGACGCGTATCGGGAGGCGACGATGAAGCGAGCGGAAAAGTACTTTATCCAATATCTGCGGGATAACAACCAAAAGGTGACCAAGGAGCGACTCATGCTCCTCGACGAACTCTTTAATTCCACCGGTCATCTCGACGCCGACTCCCTGCTTTTCCAGCTTCGCAACCAGAGCAAGCGGGTGTCACGCGCCACCATCTATCGCACGCTCGATCTCCTGGTTCAATGCGGACTGGCCCGGAAGTCGCGACTCGGGCGCGAGCACTACGTCTACGAACGCGTCACCCCTGGCAAGCGTCACGACCATATGGTCTGCACCGGCTGCGGCAAGATCCTGGAGTTCTACGACTCCGAACTCGACGAGCGCCAGCGCCGGGTCTGTCTCGATCGCGGATTTCGGCCCAGTTTCTATAGTCTGCAGATCCAGGGTCTGTGCGCGGAGTGCCAGCAAGGCGAATGACCCGATCCATTGCGCGACCGAGGTGATGTCAAGTATAGTTGACGCGTAATGAATTTAGACTTAGACTCTGTCCCGCCAGGTGAGCGGTTGGCATCGGCGAGACCATGACGACACAGGTCCGTACCACCCCGTCTCCAGTCCTGCTGGTTGGCAACCCCAACGTTGGCAAGAGTGTGATCTTTGGCGCTCTCACTCGGCGCTACGTGACAGTTTCCAATTACCCCGGAACCACCGTCGAAATTGCCCGTGGCCGGGCCGTCGCCCTCCCGAATGCTCCGGAGCTGATCGATTCGCCCGGCACGAACTCCCTCACCCCGCAGTCCGAGGATGAAAAGGTCACCCGCGACTTGCTCCTCGCCGAACCCTCTGCCCCAGTCATCCAGGTCGGCGACACCAAGAATTTGGGTCGCGTCCTCTACCTCACCGCCCAACTCGCTGAACTCGGGCGTCCGCAGGTCTTGGTCCTCAACCTCCAGGACGAGGCGGGAGACCTCGGCGTCAAGGTCAATGCCGGTGCCCTCGAGGTGCGACTCGGCATTCCCGTGATCCCAGCTACTGCAACCCGCGGGAGCGGCCTCGACGACGTCGCCGCCCGCCTCGCCTGTTCAGCGCCGGCGAAACTGGCCGTGACCTATCCTGCCTCGGTAGAGGACTCGGTCGCCAAGATTTCCGGCCGGCTTCCAGGCTCGCTCGGACCGATGCGTCGCGGCCTCGCTTTGATGCTTCTCGCCCGCGACCGGACGCTGGGCCGCTGGGCGGCCGGTCAGCTTGACGCCGAGGCGCGGGCGTACTGCGATCGAGTCATCGGCGACCTCGAGGCGACCCTTGGCCAGCGCGCCGCCGGCGTGATCGCGCGCTCGCGCCACCGCGTCGTCGGCGAGCTTCTGAGTCAAGTGTTCAGCGTCGATCGTGCGTCGAGCGGTTCGGTCCGCGACCGCCTCGGGTCTCTCGCCATGCATCCGGTCTGGGGTGTTCCAGTACTCGTTGCGGCCCTTGCCGTCGCCTACCTGTTCGTCGGGGAGTTCGGGGCCGGCACGCTGGTTGGCTGGGTCGAGAACGGCGTGTTCGGGTCGTTCATCAACCCTGGGGCGACAGTGCTGGTCACCGTACTGCTCCCGGCCGGCTGGATGCGCGACGTGCTAGTCGGTCCTTATGGACTTGTCACCATGGCGCTGACCTACGCCGTGGCCATCGTTCTCCCGGTGGTGGGCACGTTCTTCATCTTCTTCGGCGCGCTCGAAGACTCCGGCTATTTGCCTCGCCTCGCCGTCATGGTGAACCGACTCTTCCACGCCATGGGACTGAACGGCAAGGCGGTCCTGCCGATGATCCTCGGTCTCGGCTGCGACACCATGGCGACGCTGACAACGCGGATTCTGGCGTCGCGCAAGGAGCGGGTCCTGGTCACACTGTTGCTCGCCCTCGGCGTGCCGTGCTCCGCCCAACTCGCCGTCATTCTCGCGATCCTCGGCTCGGTCTCGTTCGCCGGTACGCTGATCTGGCTCCTGGTCATTGCCGGAACGCTGTTCGGCGTGGGCTGGGCGGCCGCCCGCCTGGTGCCGGGCCGCGGTTCGGACTTCCTGATGGAGGTACCGCCACTGCGCTGGCCGAGTCCCGTCAATATCGTCGTCAAGACGCTCGCGCGCACCGAGTGGTACCTCAAGGAAGCAGTTCCGCTCTTTGCGCTCGGAACACTCCTCCTGTTTGTCCTCGATCGTCTCGGCGCTCTCGGACGAATCGAGGGTTTTGCCGAACCGCTGGTGGTCGGGTTGCTCGGCCTTCCGGCGCGCACGACGGACGCCTTCCTGATCGGGTTCCTGCGCCGCGATTACGGCGCCGCGGGTCTCTTCGCGATGCGGGAACAGAACCTCTTGTCCGGTAACCAGGCCGTGGTTTCGCTCGTGGTCATCACATTGTTCGTGCCGTGCATCGCGAACTTCCTGGTGATGCTCAAAGAACGCGGATTTGCCACCACGTTGGCCATCGTGGCCTTCATTGTTCCCTTCGCCTTTGCGGTCGGAGCCGCCTTAAACGCCGCGCTGGGCGTGCTGGGGATCCTCCTGTGATGGCCACAGATGCCACCTGCCCGCTGTGTGGATTTCGATTCGCGCGCCAGGACGCCTGCCCATCGGGATGTCCCATGGCCGGGCACTGCAAGACGCTGTGCTGCCCCAACTGTCATTACCGCTTTGTCGAAGAATCGAGCATCGTCAACTGGCTGAAGCGTCGGTTTGGGAGGTCAACGTGAACATGGATGTCGTTGCGTCCCGTCCAGCATCAGTCGCGCGCGAGGAGGTACTGGAAGAACTCTGGACTGCCGCCGAGGCCGGTCGAGCGTGCACCCTCGCCGAACTGTCGCGCACCATCCACGCCGGTCCCTCGGAGGGCTGGGGCGGAGTCGTCCAGGACCTCGTCGAGCGCGGCCAGGTCGAAATCAACGAGGGCGTTCTCCTGCTCACCGTCGAGGGAAACCTCGAGGCCCGCGACATGGTGCGCCGTCACCGCCTGGCAGAAACGTTGTTCCATCAGGTGTTGGAGATCCCGATGGCCGAGACGGAGACCGAGGCCTGCACGCTCGAACACGTCCTGACCCCGCAAGTCACCGCGGCCGTCTGCTCGTTTCTCGGTCATCCCCCCCTGTGCCCACACAATCGCCCGATCCCGCCGGGCGATTGCTGTTCCACGCTCGACCGCCATGTTGCGACCCTGATCTGCCGCCTCATCGATCTGTCCGCCGGCGAACGCGGCAGGGTCGTTCTGATCGCACCCCGTCACCGTGATCGGCTCGAGCAGTTAACGGATCTCGGCGTGATCCCCGGCGCGATCCTCACCTTGCGCCAGCGCAAACCATCGCTGGTCGTCGAGGTCGACCGTACGCTGCTCGCCCTCGAGGACGAAATTGCCGAGGGCATCTACCTGCGTCCGCTGCAGGAGCGGTGATGGAGTCACGCACCCTGGCGGGCGCGAGCCGGACCCGGGGCATTTCCTTAAAGCGGGTGTGGCGAGCGTTCGAGACCAATGAAATCACCCATTCCGGCGCCCACTACCTGCTCGCCATTCACGAGTTCTCCCGCCGTGCGGCCGCCCCCCGGGCGGCCGACATCGCCCGCAGTCTCGGTGTCACTCGGGCGGCCGCGTCACTTCAGGTGCGATCTCTGGTTGACCACGGCCTCATCGAGTATGGTCCGAGCCGGAGGGTTCACCTCACCGAACGCGGTGCCAGCCTGGTCGCCCGAGTGTCCTCGAAGCGCGAGGTGCTGCGCGTATTCCTGAGCGAGATTCTCGGTGTTCGCGGGGAGATCGCTGCGCTCGACTCCTGCAAGGTCGAACACCTGCTTTCTGAGGAGACCGGCGCGGCCCTGGTTCGCCTCCTCCACTTTCTCCGCTCCGATCACCCGACGGCGCGAGCGTGCCTGGACGCGTTTCACCAAGTGTCCGCCGAGTGTCCGGGAGGCCAGCGCTGTGAGCTGTGCTCTTCGGTGTGCTTGATCGCGCTGGCGCCAGAGAATCCGTCGGACGAGACGGCGGCCGCAGGCGCTCGCAGCTAGTTAAAAACCAGCCGAGCAAAGCGCCGCTTGCCGATCTGAACGAGGCACGTTCGCCCCTCGCCGGGGTATACGGTGGCGTTGATATCGGGGACCATTTCTCCCTCAAGCTTCACGGCGCCTTGCTGGATCAGGCGACGGGCCTCGGAGTTCGAGGGCGCCAACCCGGCCTGGTGGAGAACCCGCGCCAGCAAAACCGGCTGGACCCCGGCCTGGAGAACAATCTCTTCGACTTCGTTTGGCACTTCGCGGTGCTGATGAACCTGGCGGAAATAAGCCTCGGCGGCGAGGACGGCGTCGGCACCATGGAAATCGCCAGTCACGGCGCGCGCGAGGGCAAATTTGGCCTCCATGGGGTGTTTCTCGCCGCTGGCGACTGCCTTCCTCATAGTTTCGACCGCGCTTGCGCTTAGATCTGTAAGCAGGGTCCAGTACCGCCACATCAGGGTGTCCGAGATCGACATCAGCTTGCCAAACATGTCCTCGGCCGAGTCCTCGACTGCGATGTAGTTGCCCAGGGACTTCGACATCTTTTCGACGCCGTCGAGCCCCACGAGCAGCGGAAGCGTCATGACGATCTGCGGCTCCATGTCCAGCTTGCCCATCAGGTCACGGCCGACGAGCAAATTGAAGAGCTGGTCGGTGCCGCCCATTTCGACGTCGGTTTCAAGGGCCACGGAATCGTAGGCCTGAGCCACCGGATAGAGCAACTCGTGGAGCGAGATCGGCTCCCCCGCCGCGAGGCGCCGCGAAAAGTCATCGCGCTCGAGAATCTGCGCCAGAGTGACTCGCGCGGTCAGTCTGATCCACTCCTCACTGGAAAGTGCCCCGAGCCAGCGCGAATTGAAGTCGATCACCGTCGTGGCAGGATCGAGGAGCTTGAAGATCTGTCGCTTGTAGGTCTCGGCATTGACCGCGACCTGCTCCCGGGTGAGTTGCGGCCGAGTCGCCTTTTTCCCAGTCGGGTCGCCGATCATGCCGGTGAAATCTCCAATCAGGAAAACCACCCGATGCCCGAGTTGCTGAAAGTGCCGCATCTTGCGAATCACGACCGTGTGCCCGAGGTGGAGGTCTGGCGCCGAAGGATCGAAGCCGACCTTGACGGTCAAAGGGCGGCCGAGCCGAGCGGCCGCGACCAGTCGCGCCTCGAGATCCTCGGGACGGACGACATCGACGCACCCTTTCAGCAGGAGATCGAGCTGTTCCTTGACCGGTCGCGCGTTGATCATCACCGCCTCCGAACCGCTGTCACCCGAGGGGACGCGGAGTCGGCGATTGTCGCACAGGCGCAGGAGCGCGAAGCGCTCGGGCGCCAGGCGGTGCGGCCGGCGCCTGTGGACCGCGGCCGAATCGGCGGGCCTGCTGCCAGTCGCCGAGAAACGAGAGGACCTGGTCGACATCACCGGCGGAAACGGCGAGCA
>Ga0210044_10009326_pt1 | contig 11972 bp, 8 predicted proteins | sample CryGey13umfilter_2_FD_183959 | JGI IMG/M metagenome (GOLD analysis project Ga0210044, IMG submission 183959) | Groundwater microbial communities from aquifer in Utah, USA - Crystal Geyser 4/9/14 3 um filter (SPAdes) (version 2) | ecosystem: Environmental > Aquatic > Deep subsurface > Groundwater... | reverse complement strand
TATTTTCTTGCAACAATAAATTTATAACTCAGCTTACGCAAAGTTTACAACATTGTCATTCTGAACCTGCCTGTCGGCAGATAGGCTTGTTTCAGAATCTTCTTTTGTTAAGTTTTTTAGATGCCGAAATAAAACTTGCCTGACGGCAGCATGACAAATGAGTATGGTAACTTTATAAACAATTCGGGTGGTATATTTTGGAAAATTTTTCTTTGTCAGATTATAAACATGTTATTTGGGACTGGAACGGCACTTTATTCAGCGATGTCGAAATTTGCTGTGACATAATGAACTATCTGCTTACTGAAAGAGGAATGGGAAAAATATCACTGGAAAAATACCGCGAGATTTTTACTTTTCCTGTAAAGGAATATTACCGAATCGCCGGTCATGATATCAGTGATGAAAACTGGGAAATTATCAGTCATGAATTTATTCACGAATACGAGAGAAGAAAAAACAGTTGCGGACTTTATGATAAAGCCGTTGATGTTCTTGAACATATAAAATCAAAAGGCATTTCCCAATCGGTTTTATCGGCTTATTCACAGCACACACTGGAAGAGATGATTAATCAGTATAATCTTTCAAAATATTTTATTCGCCTTGTCGGACTTGATAACATCTATGCAACAAGTAAACTTGCAAACGGAATCAAATGGATGAATGAACTTGGATTGAACAACAATAAAGTACTGATGATTGGTGATACCGAGCATGATTTCGAAGTAGCAAACGGAATCGGAGCCGACTGCCTGCTGATTAGTTCCGGTCATCAAAACAAAAATAAATTGCTGAAACAAACAAGCAATGTTATTGACTCAATCAGTGAACTGCTGAATTATTAGTTCAAACAGCATTAAGATTTTAAAGACTTCTTAAACCGTTAAAACGGTTTTATTTGCGTAATCCGTTCTATAGCCCACGAATTAATTCGTGGGCTATGTTGAGATGAAGTCAATTAAATAATGGATTTATTCATTTCGCTCGATAATTTTTATCCAAAGAGTGTCATTAGGGAAAGTTTTCTAATGACAAATCTGGGTTTAATTAATCATCACAAAATCTATTTCACTGAATTGACCAACTTTTCAATTGGCTCAACAATTTTCAATTCAACCTGTCCGACCGGCTTTTTTGAATATTCGATAATTGAGTTTGCTTTATCAAGCCACTTGTTATCCGGACGAATATCTTTCATTATCATGTGAATCGCTTCCAATCCAACTTCAGACAAGTCCGCTAAATTTTGTGACATCGGTTCAATCTCTTTTATTATCGGAGAAGTGCTAATCAATGCTAATAATTCACTGTGATTATTTTTCCACTTCAAAAGCTTCGTGCTTACTTCATCTTTGCATTTTGCGTTTTTCATTTCTAAAAAATGACTGACTTGCTTTGAAAAAATTCTTGCCGGTTTAGAATCGGGTCTTGCTGCATCGGCGATTCTTGTGTACGGTGAATGCTGCTGATATTTAACTCCCTGCGAATGTCGCTGATAAAATTTTACAGGCTCAACAATGTCAACCAAATTTTTCAAAGGTTCAATACTTTTATTATTGGTCAGCCGTCGTAACATCATTTCATAATTTTTAAGATGAAGCAAACCGTGTTCTTCAAGCAGAAATTCAATTTTTTCAAGTCTGCGATACATATCATCAACGTCATTTACAGAAGCCGGCGACCAGAATCTTTCAGCAATTGCAGCAGTTCTTGGCCAAATACGTGAATCGATGGTTTCGGGTGTAATTAATTCAGCCCACATTGTTGCCTCGCCGCCAAGAATCAATTCCTTTTCTGCAGGTAAAAGTTGTGATTCGTTTTCGATTATTTCATTTTGATAATGAAAACTTGTTGGCTGAATCAAATCAATATAATATCCATTAGAAAGAATTCCCATGTAACCTTTTTTTGCAGATGAAACAAGCGATTCTTTTCCTCTCCACGATTGAATGACAATATTTTTCGGCATATCTTCGTGTAAAATTTCATCCCAGCCAATCATTTTCTTTCCGTACTTCGTCAATATTTTCAGAATTCTGTTGTTGAAATAAGCCTGAAGCTGATGATTGTCTTTTATGCTGTTTGCTTTCATGAAATTCTGAATCTGTTCATTTGCATTCCATTGCTTTCCGTTATTCTCATCACCGCCAATATGAAAATATTCATCGTTAAAAAGAGCAGACATTTCACCGAGGAATTTGTCGAAGAATTCATAAACACGTTCATCTGTTGGATTAAAAGTCGGGTCGAACACTCCCCAGTTTCTTTCAATTTTATATGGACCGGGTGCGCTTGCAAATTCAGGAAAAGCAGCAAACCAGCTTGTCGCATGTCCGGGAATATCGAATTCAGGAATCACACGGATTCCTCTTTGGTTTGCGTAACTGATAATATCTTTAATCTGTTCCTGCGAATAAAACAATCCATCCGAACCTAATTGATGGAGTTTGGGAAACAATTTGCTTTCAACGCGGAATCCCTGATCTTCGCTGAGATGCCAGTGAAATACATTTAACTTGACAGCATGCATTGCATCAAGATTGCGTTTGATAACATCAACCGGCATAAAATGTCTGCAAGCATCAATCATCAATCCACGCCACTTAAAACGCGGCTCGTCTCTGATAATCAATGCCGGGAAAAAATATCCTTTTTCATCAACTGACAATAACTGAAGCAAAGTTTCAAGCCCGAACATTGCACCTAAATCAGTTTTTGAATTAATAATAACAGAAGCAGAATCAATTATCAATTCATAACTTTCATCTGTCCCGAGTTTGATTTCTGCAGGTTTCTCACAATTAATTTTCAAAACGGAGGTATTCGGATTTGATTCTTCAGTAATAAAATCCTGCTGAAAAAACATACCCGTGCGATTATCAAGTCGTCGCAGAGCATTGGTTGCCGCCCAATAAAGCCGCTTGTCAAAACCACCTTTTAGTCCAATCGTAAATGATTTGTCCAAATAAAATTTGCCCGGCTTCATTTCAATATTTTTCGGTACAGGCATTAAATTATTTTCAAAACTCTGACCAAACAGATTAATAAATGAAAATAAAACTAACAGAATTAAAATTTTTCTTTTCATCATCACTCCACTGATTTATTTTTTTTGGATTATTGATTTCATGACCAAACCGGAAATTAAATTTAGTTTTTGCTCAGCAGAAGATTTCAGTTGTTCACATTCAGATTTCATCTCATCAACAAATTTCACATCTTTAATATCTTTCAGATTAATGAGCACATTATAAATTCCACCGACAACTCCTGCAAAAGCCATTTGCGCGCCGACACCAACATCTGTAATTGAATTTGGGTTACCATACTTTATCGTAATCTCCGCCATTTCAATTGCTTTCAGTGATAACTTTGCAGTATTGAGCGGAACAGCAACGGCGTTTTTCAACCCATTCTGCATTGCGTTTTGTCGTTTTGTCTTTTCCTCATTTGTGTTCTGCGGAAGTCTTCTTGCTTCCATATATTGATTGAAAGCATTTGTATCTTCATCAACTGCTTTAAGCAATTCATCTTTTATCTTTTGACACTGTTCAGCAGTTTCATTTAATATTTTATCAGCTCTTTCAGTGCCTCTTCTGTTTGCAGTAAGATTACAGACCATCGATGAAAGAGATGCACCAAGTGAACCAGCTAAAGCAGCAATTGAACCGCCGCCCGGAGCCGAAGATTCACGCGATACTTCATCAGTAAAGTCGTTTACTTTCATTTCGACCAGATTATTTTTTTCAAACTTCGGAAGACCGAGAATTCTTTCTTCAATTTTAAATTCAGAAACATCTCGCAAACCAAGTGACTGCAATGCAGTTTCCAGAATATCTTTTATAGGAATTCCTGCTGAGCGATTTTGTTTTTTAAGATAAAACTTACCGGTATCGAGCAAGGCCTGAAAAGGAACCATCCCGACGATTTCACTTCCGGTTACAACAATCCCGCGTTCTTCGGCAAGTTTTCTGGTCGCTTCAATCACATCGTGCATTGATGTAACTTTATAGTCTGTCAGATTTATTGATATTTGTGTGCGGTCAAATTTATCTACCATCCAGCCGATTGCTTTGCAGTTTTTAAACAGTCCCGGCTTTTTAACCGATTCACCAATGATTTTATCAGCACTGATTCCGTTTAATTTCAGCAATTCAATTAAGTCATACTCATGTTCATTTTTGCAGTGCACAACAATTTCATCAAAAGTTTTAGCATTAAATTCACAACTGCCACATGGAAAATTATCTTTTTGATACTTTAATATTTCTTCACCTTTATAATAAAACGGTTTGATATTTCCTCTTCTTGCCGAGCGGCCCTTTTCACGCAGTTCAAAAGCAATATCCGTTGCATGATTTACATCCCGTGTATTCAGATTAATATTATATGCAATTAAAAATTCTCTGACACCAATAATTGTTGCACCGCTTTTAGAGTTGAATTCAGCTTTGCCGAAATCCGGTTTCCATTCCGGCTTAATAATTTTTTCTGCAAGTCCTTCATACTCACCTTGTCTGACGAAAGCGAGATTTTTCCTATCCGGAATCTGTGCTGATTTTTCATAAAGATAAACAGGAATATTCAGTTCATTTGCTACCCGTTCAGCAACTTCTTTTGATAGCTGAATACACTCACTTTCAGTAACTCCGTTTACCGGAATAAAAGGACAAACATCTGTTGCGCCCATCCGCGGATGTGTACCTTTGTGTTTCGACATATCAATTAATTCCGATGCCTTTTTTATTGACTGAAATGCTGCTTCTTTCACTCCGATTGGACTTCCGATAAATGTTACGACAGTTCTATTCATATCAAATCCGGGATCGACATCAAGCAATTTCACTTCTTCAATCTTTTCAATTTCATCAGTAATCTGTTTAATTAATTCTAAATTTTTTCCCTCAGAAAAATTGGGAACACATTCAATAAGTTTTTCCGACATTTCTTCCTCAATCAGTTATTTTTTTTATGAAAAATTACTTCTTTAAGAAATTGATTCCAACTTTTAGAATTACAGTAATTTGAGGGGTTTTAAAACAACCTGAGAGTTTTATGCAAGAGATAAAATGTGTGTCGCTGTTTTGTCAACTCAAAAATTTAATTCACCGCAAAAAACGGAATATTTTTATAAAGGCAAAAGCATTACTCTTTTTGCCCGTCGAGGGGTTTCAGCCTTTCATAATATTTTTCAACTTCATTATCATCAAGAATGGCAAGAATATATTGAGCAAAACTATTCAGACCCACCGCTGCATTTCGCGAAGTATCATTCATTTCAATCTGGTTCAATTTTTCAATAATGTTTCTGTTTACAATTTCAATTTCTTCATAAAGTTTACGCAGACCTAAAAAATCCCAATCTGGTTTTTCGCTTTTCATCAACTTCAAGTATTGAAGAAAAATATACATTGAAAAAACGCGGTACTCAGTTTCATCCAAAGTAGAAAAAGGCAAATGATATTCGACCATTGGACGCAGTTTCCCAAGCATCGGGCAGCCACTTGTTGTCATTATCAATCCAAACAAACTCGAAACGCCCATTTGCACGGAAGTGTATTTGTAAACTATTCTTTCGTTCGTTTCAATAATAATATTTGCGGTTTGCGTTGAAGGAAAGGAATTGAAAAAATTAATAATCGGATAACATTTTACTGCAAGCGGACAGTACTCATTTTTGCTTTCATCCAAAGGACAATTCGGACACTTAAAATAATCCAACTTTGCCCAGCTAACAGGCTTATCCTCCGGAGATGAAACAGCAAGTAAAGTGTTTGGTTCAACTTTTAGTTCGAATGTTCGATATAAATTTTCCGAAAAACTGAATGTATATTTAAAATGTAAAATCTCTTCTGCCATGAAAACCTTTCATTTTTAATTTACTCAAAGATACATCAAAAAATGTTTTGTGCATATAAAGTTTTGTGTCTCAGCAAAAGAAAGAAATATTATCCCGGTTGATTAATCCAGACTGAACAAAGTTGTAAATCGCCTTTGAACTTTATTGTTATTTACAGCAATTGAAACTGCCTGTTTTGATCCAAGCATAATAAGCAGTTTTGAAGCACGTGTAATTCCCGTATAAAGTAAATTTCTTTGAAGCATTATATAATTTTGGGTCACCATTGGCATAATTATGCATGGATATTCGCTCCCCTGACTTTTATGAACTGTAATTGCATAAGCCAAAGTTATCTCATCAAATTCATCAGGTGAATATTTGATCAGCCTGCCCTCAAAGTCTGTGACTAAATTTTTATTTTCGTCATCATATTCAATCAAAAATCCAATATCACCATTATAAATATTTTTGTCATAGTTATTTCTAAGCTGCATAATTTTATCGCCTGCCTTGAAAATTCTATCGCCTTGCGAATAAATAATATCGTTTTTATTAATGCGAGCCTGAAACAACTTATTCAAATAATTAACACCGACATCGCCTTTATACATAGGTGTAATAACCTGAATATCAAGCAGCGGGTCAAATTTTAGTTTCGAAGGTAGTTCATCCTTACAAAGAGCAAGAATTTTTTCCGAAATTACAACCGGCTCTTTCTCATCCAGAAAAACAAAATCCGTATCTTTTGCATTAAATACGGGCATTGCGCCCTTGTTTATCAAATGTGCATTCTTGATTATATCGCTACTTTCTGCCTGTCTGAATATTTTATTTAACCTGACTACAGAAACCGAATTCGAATTAATTAAATCGCGAAGAACATTTCCAGGACCAACAGAAGGAAGCTGATCAATATCGCCAACAAAAACAATTGTTGTTTTCGTATCAATTGCAGTAATTAAATGATACATTAAATAAGTGTCAATCATGGAAACTTCATCAATAATTATCAGGTCTGCTGAAAGTTGATTGAATTTGTTATATGCGAACGAATTATCCGACGGATTAAATTCGAGAAGCCGGTGAATGGTTTTTGCTTCCATTTTTATTACTTCTGCCATGCGTTTTGCTGCTCTGCCCGTCGGTGCTGCCAAAAGAATTTTCTTTTCCATCCTCTTATAAATATCAATAATTCCCTTCAGCGCTGTCGTTTTTCCGGTTCCAGGTCCGCCGGTAATAATTAATATCTTATTGGAAAGTGAATATTTTATTGCCGCTAATTGCTCCTTGGAATATCGGTTTTCAATTGCACGTAAAAGCTTTTCGTAATTAATCTCTTCTTTCGGAATACTTTGAATTAATTTCATCGATTCTTCAATGCCGCGTTCAGCATAATAGAGATCTGCCAGATAAATGTTTTTTTTATGAATAACAATCAAGCCTTCGTTTTGCAACTCTTGAATAATTGTGTCAGATGAAGCTAAATCATAATTTAATGTTTGTGTAACACTTTCAATCAAATCAATTTCGGGACAGTATGTGTGTCCGTTTTTAGAAATTTCATTCAGCACAAATAAAATTCCGGCTTTGATTCTCATCGGGCTTCGCTCTTCGATGCCAAGTTTTTTGCCAATCTGATCTGCAATTTTAAAACCGATTCCATAAACATCGCTAATCAGCCGATACGGGTTTTGCTTAATAATTTCAGGAGCCGTATTGCCATAAGTTTTATAAATCTTCAATGAATATGCTGTTGAAATTCCATAAGACTGAAGGAACAACATTACATTTTTTATCCCTTGCTGCTCAGCCCAGCCTTTTTTTATCATTTCAAGTTTTTTTTCGCCGATACCTTCAACTTCAAGAAGTCTGTGAATGTTTTTCTCTAAAATGTCCAAAGTTTTTGTGCCAAAGACAGAGTAAATTTTCTCCGCTGTAGATTTCCCGATTCCTTTAATCAAACCCGAGCCAAGATAATTTATAACTCCGGTTTTTGTAGTTGGATAAGCGATGGAAAAATTTTCGATTTTAAATTGCTTCCCGAATTTTGGATGAACAATCCAATTGCCCGAAACTTCAATAGATTCACCTTGATTTAACTTTGGAAGAGTACCAACAATAACAGAGGTGTCCTTAAGTTTGATAATAGAATAACCATTCTCCTCATTGAAAAAAATGTAACGATCAACAATTCCTTTTACTGTTTCGGGCATTGTTTATATTATCTTGTTAAATGTCTGTATTTAATTCGATGTGGGCGCAAGGCAGCATCGCCAAGTTTTTCAATCCGTTTTTCTTCATATTCCGAAAAATTTCCATCGAAGAAAACCACCTGACCATCATCTTCAAACGCAAGAATATGAGTAGCAATTCTATCGAGAAACCACCTGTCGTGACTAATAACAACCGCACAACCGGCAAAGTTTTCAAGTCCTTCTTCAAGTGCTCTCATTGTATTTACATCAAGATCATTTGTAGGTTCATCAAGTAAAATAACATTTGCCCCTTCTTTCAAAACCATTGCAAGATTTACTCTGTTTCGCTCTCCGCCTGAAAGTAATTCAATAGGTTTTTGCTGATCGGAGCCGGAAAAATTAAACTGAGCAACATAAGCACGAGAATTCACCTCTTTGTTTCCCAGCATAATAATATCATTTCCGCCTGAAATCATTTCCCAAATCGTCTTTTTTGAATCGAGCTTCTCTCTCAATTGATCTACGTAAGCAATTTTAACAGTTTCGCCAATTTTTATTGAACCTTTATCTGGCTTTTCTAATCCGGTCAGAATTTTGAAAAGAGTAGTTTTGCCTGCACCATTTGGACCAATCACACCAACGATACTTCCTGGTAATAAAGAAAAATTTAGATTTTCAAAAAGAATGTTTTCCTCAAAGGATTTTGAGAGGTTTTCCGTTTCAATTACAACATCTCCGAGACGAGCACCTGCAGGAATATAGATTTGCAATTCTTTCAATCTGTCCTTCTGCTCCTCTTTCAATAACGATTCATACGAAGAAATTCTTGCTTTTGATTTTGCATGACGAGCTTTCGGCGACATGCGAATCCATTCCAATTCACGCTGCAAAGTTTTCTGACGCTGTGATTCTCTTTTTTCTTCCATAACGAGTCGGTTTTGCTTTTGCTCAAGCCATGATGAATAATTTCCTTTCCAAGGAATTCCTTCTCCACGGTCTAATTCCAATATCCACCCTGCAACATTATCAAGAAAATATCTATCGTGTGTAACTGCAATTACCGTCCCTTCATACTTTTGCAAATGATGTTCAAGCCATGCAACCGATTCGGCATCAAGATGGTTTGTCGGCTCATCAAGCAAAAGAATATCAGGTTTCTGCAATAATAACCGGCACAAAGCAACGCGGCGTTTTTCACCACCGGAAATGAATTTAATTTTGGTATCCGGCGGAGGACATCGAAGAGCATCCATTGCCATTTCAAGTTTTGAATCAATATCCCAAGCATCAAGGTGATCAAGCTTTTCTTGAATTGTTCCCTGCTTCTCTAACAGATTATTCATTTCCTCATCCGACATCGGCTCAGCAAATTTCGCACTAATCTCATTGAATTCATTCATCAAATCGATAGTTTCTTTAACGCTTTCTTCTACAATTTCTCTTACGCTTTTTTCACTGTCTAGCATCGGCTCCTGTTCAAGATAGCCAATCGTATAACCAGGAGCGATAATAGTTTCACCATTAAAATCTTTATCGACACCTGCAAGGATTTTCAGCAAAGTACTTTTGCCTGCACCGTTTAAGCCGAGCACACCAATTTTTGCACCGTAAAAATATGATAGTGAGATGTCTTTAATAATTGGTTTTGTATGATAATATTTACTTACCCGAACCATCGAGTAAATTATTTTGTTGGGTTCATTTGCCATTTTTATTCTTTTATTTGTGTGAAAAATTTACAATGCAAATTTACGCCAAATAAATTTTATTTCATTGAAAAACATGTACGCCGAGACACAAGTTGTCCCCATCAGTTGACAAATGACGGACGCGGAATAAAGACGATTTGATTAAACAAAAAAACATCGGAACGCTGATAGCTGACAACTTATTACTATTCAAACTTCCCAGAACTCATAATCATCTTTTCCAAGCGAAAATTTTTTCAGGAAATCCTCAAGTAAATAATCGCGGATAACTATAATTATTTTTGTCTCTTCACGAAGTTCAGCGTCGTTTATCAAAAAAGTTATGACGGGTTCTAATCCTTTTTCGTCAAATTCGAGTTTGCCAAATTCATCGATTATAAGCCACTCGAGTTTTAATGATGCATCAGCAAGAAGTGCGATTTTTGCCCACTCAAAAGTATTTTTATCAAAGATGTAATTGCCGATTGATAATACGTTTTCATTTGCCACAATATTTTGTAATTCAAGTTGACGTATCTCGCCGGTCGAAATACATTTAATGTTTCTGATGTTATTTATGACAGGCTGTAATATTCCTGCGATTGATTTTTGGTTTTCAACCCATGTTGATAATCTTGTTGTTTTTCCCGTTCCAATTTTTCCTGTAACAATAAAAATTTTATTCATAACCAAAAACTCTTTTTTTATTTATAAATATAGATATTTTGCCTTGTAAATTTTATCTTTGTGCCAATCTTTTAACAAATAAAGGGAAATCATAATGTCGAATTCAAAAAAAATAATTTTAGAGGATAAAGAGTTACCCGAAAAATGGTATAATATACAAGCCGATATGCCGAATAAGCCGCTTCCTCCGCTTCATCCCGTTACAAAGCAGCCAATCGGTCCTGAAGATTTGTCAAGAATTTTTCCGATGGAATTAATCAAACAGGAAGTATCACAGGAAAGATGGATTGATATACCTGAAGAGATTCGTGACATTTACAGAATGTGGCGACCGACACCAATGTTTCGGGCGTACAATCTCGAAAAACTTCTTGATACTCCGGCAAAAATTTATTATAAATATGAAGGCGTAAGTCCGGCGGGTTCACATAAACCAAACACTGCTGTTCCGCAGGCATATTACAATAAACTTGAAGGTGTGAAACGAATAGCCACTGAAACCGGTGCGGGTCAATGGGGAAGTGCCTTGGCGTTTGCTTGCAAACATTTTGATATAGAATGCGAAGTTTATATGGTTCGGGTAAGTTATGAACAAAAGCCATACAGAAAATTATTGATGAATACTTGGGGTGCTGAAGTTTTTCCTTCTCCTACAAACAGAACTGAATCAGGAAGAAAAATATTAGCCGAAGATCCAAATTCTCCCGGAAGTTTGGGCATCGCAATTTCAGAAGCTGTCGAAAGAGCAGCAACAACTCCCGAAACAAAATATTCACTTGGAAGTGTGTTGAATCATGTTTTAATGCATCAGACAGTTATCGGGCTTGAAGCAATAAAACAAATGGAAAAAGCTGGAGATTTTCCGGATATAATTATTGCACCACTCGGAGGCGGCTCGAACTTTGCCGGAATATCATTTCCGTTTTTAAGATTGAATTTAACTGAAGGAAAAAACATAAGATGTATTGCTGTTGAACCGGCATCATGCCCGAAATTAACAAAAGGTGAGTTCCGTTACGATTTTGGTGATACAGCCGGATTGACACCGCTTTTGCCAATGTACACACTTGGACATAACTACGTTCCCCCACCAATTCATGCCGGTGGACTTCGATATCATGGTGCAAGTGTTTTGGTAAGTCAATTATTAAAAGACAAACTCGTTGAAGCCGTTGCTATTCATCAGATAGAATGTTTTGAAGCCGGAGTAAAATTTGCGAATACTGAAGGAATTCTCCCGGCTCCTGAAGCTACTCATGCAATTGCAAAAGTAATTCGTGAAGCAAATCAGGCAAAAGTCGAAGGCAAGTCAAAAACTATTCTGTTCAACCTTTCCGGACATGGTTATTTTGATATGGCGGCTTATCAGGATTATTTTGAAGGAAAACTTGTTGATCATGAATTGACAGATGACGAATTATATTCAGGTTTGAAATTTCTTGATACTCCAAAAATTGAGCAATAAGATAGTGTTTATTTGAAAATATGAAACTGTCTTAAAATCTTAAAATTGTCAGCCTGAACTTATCGAAGGCTGACAATTTTAAAATAATATAT
>Ga0210044_10009324_pt1 | contig 11972 bp, 12 predicted proteins | sample CryGey13umfilter_2_FD_183959 | JGI IMG/M metagenome (GOLD analysis project Ga0210044, IMG submission 183959) | Groundwater microbial communities from aquifer in Utah, USA - Crystal Geyser 4/9/14 3 um filter (SPAdes) (version 2) | ecosystem: Environmental > Aquatic > Deep subsurface >... | reverse complement strand
AATTACTAAATGTTCGTATTGGGAAATGATCTGCGAAACCAAATTCCAGTTCTCTCCAAGTACGAATCCTGCATATGTCAAAATTAAGCTCCAAACAAAAGTACCTGCGAATGTTAATCCAACAAAAACAAACACATTCATTTTTACAAATCCTGCTGGAACAGAAATTACAGTTCTTCCTAATGGAATAATTCTAAAAATTAAAACCGTCCAAATGCCATACTTTTCAAACCATTTTTCAGCTCTTTCTAAATCAGCCAAAGAAATAAAAACATATTTTCCATATCTATCAACAAACTGCCTAGTTTTAGGACCATTAAATTTAGATCCCAAATAATATAAAACCAAAGCCGCAATAACAGAGCCAACAGCTCCAGCCAACGAAATTAACCAAATATTCAGTCTTCCTTGAGACGCCAAAAATCCAGCCAAAGGAAAAACAAACTCAGAAGGAATAGGAGCAATAATATTTTCAATAAAAGTTACTGCAACAATTCCCCAATAACCAAATTTAACAATCCAGTCAGAAATTATAGATACAAAGGGTGAGAATATTTGAGACAGCATGCTAAGATTGTAGCATATGGCAACACTGTTTATAGTTCCAACTCCAATCGGAAATTTAGGCGATATTACAAGGCGATCAGTCGATATTTTAAAATCTACAAAAATAATTTTATCCGAAGATACTCGTGTTACTAAAAAATTAATGAAATTATTAGAAATTAATTATTCAGACAAAAGATTTATAAGTTATTTTGAACACAACGAAGAACATAAGATATCAGAGATTATAAATTTATTAGAGTTAGAAAATGACATTGCATTAGTTAGCGATGCGGGAACGCCAATAATTAGCGATCCAGGATATAAATTAGTGAGAGAGGTAAAAAGGGCGAATTGTGCCGATATTGCTGTTCTTCCCGGAGCAACTTCTGTAACTACGGCCCTTGTTGCTTCTACTTTTCCTCCTGATAAATTTACATATCTTGGCTTTTTATCAAAAAAAACGGGTGAAAAAGAAAAATTATTTAAATCTGTGATTGAGTCTCATCGTCATATAAAATCCACATATATTGCATTTGAATCGGGATATAGAATTTTGAAAACTTTAAAATTAATGCAAAATATTTATGGTGAAAATGTTCAAGTTGCATTGTGTCGAGAATTAACTAAACTGCATGAGAGCGTAGAACTTGGCGCGTGTTCGGAAATAATTGATATGATAGAAGTTAAGAAATTAAATTTGAAAGGTGAATTAGTTTTAGTTTTTAATATTTTGGAGGATAAAAATGGATGAAAAATTATGGGAACAAATTAAAAAAGCTTCAGAAGACTCATTAAAAAATCCAGGAGAAAATAAAAAGCCTTTGCCAAAAGACAAAATTGGTACTAACGATAATTTTATAATTGTGTTTAGACATGGAGAAACTGAGGACAATGCAAATAGAATTTTTTCTGGCTGGCGTGATGCAAAGCTTACTCCAAAAGGTATTGAAGGTGCAAAAAAACTTTCTTCTAAAATGAATAAATTGAAAATTGATTTAATTGTTACTTCTGATCAAATTAGATCAAAACATACTGCAAGATTAGCGTTTGAAACGCATCCAAATTTAGAAAATATTAAATGGGAGATTGATGCAAGAATAAAAGAGCGCAATTATGGGGATTTAAATGGCGAAAGCAAAGAAGAAGCCATGAGGATTAATCCCGAACAAGCAATAAAATGGAGGCGTGGATATGATTTTCCTCCGCCAAATGGTGAAAGTATTAAAATGGTAGAGGAAAGAGTTTGGCCTTTTTTAGACGAATTAATTGCAAGAATAAAAAAAGAAAAAATAAATGTTGTTTTGTCCGCACACTCAAATTCAATGCGAGCAATAAGACGATATTTCGAAAATCTTACTATTATTGAAGAATTGACACAAGAAAATCCACTTGGAGAGGATTTTGCGTTGTATAAGATTGGTTAAGAATTGTATAGATTCCCGCCTTCGCAGGAATGACATTTGGTGGAGTCGGGAATGACAAATAGGAATCACTCCTTTTAAGAACAAAACTTTGCATTTTTTAGATGTTAATGAGAAGGAAAGAACTTCGACACCTGTGTTTTTTTGTTGGGGCCACTGAGTGGCCACTCCAGTGGCCACTCAGTGGCCCCATGAATAATTTGTATGACCGACTATTTGTCACTTTTCATTATGAATTCAAGCCCTCGATCGGGAATGACAAAAAATCTTTTCTTTTAAGAGTAAGAAGGAATTTGACCATTAGGATTTTGTGATCTCACAAAGTAAATTTTACCGTTAGGCCGATTTCCATAATTTGGATGTTGGCATTCAAATGAAGTAAATGATGAAATCCACGGCAAATTTCTTACTTGACCTACTGGACCAGTTGCTCGAGGAGCTTTATGACCATTGTATTCAAAAGATGGACCATTTCTACAATCTCCGTTGTTATTTGTTGTAGATTGAATCGGATCCTCAAATGTTTCTTCTTCTAGACTTTCTGGACTTGGTGGAATACACATATAAATTTGGCAGTACGATTTAAATAACTCATAGCCCGGTAACCCCGAGGGTTGTCGGATTATCTTGGATGCAGGATCATGTTATATCAATTACTTTCCAACTATTTCCAATAATCTATTATATTTCGCAACGCGTTCGCCGCGAGCCGGGGCGCCGAATTTTACAAATTCGGCGCCGGATCCTACTGCTAGATCTGCAATAAAATCATCGTTAGTATCGGTGCCTCTGTGTGAAATTATAATCTTCCAAGTTACATCTTGTGCCATTTTAATTACTTCGAGTGTTTCTGTAACACTTCCAATTTGATTCGGCTTAACTAAAATTGCATTTCCGATATCCTTATCAATGGCTTTTCTAAGCAGTTTAGGATTTGTAGTCGTAATGTCATCGCATACAATTATCAACGAAGACTTAATGTCATTTATATACTTTTGTCCAAAAAGTTCCCAATTAGTCCAATCATCCTCGTCAAATGGATCTTCAATCGACGCAATCTGATAATTTTTTAATAAAACATCGTAATCTATTGCACTCCATCCTCCCTGCGTGAAAGAACTCGCTGCAACGTCTATTGCAATTTTTTCTCCGTGTAAATATCCACGCAATAGCGACAAAATTTGATCGTTGTCATATCCGTTTGGCGAAAATGCTCCCTCTGCTCCAACATTTGTTGATTGCCCAAGTTTTACCAATTCATCATGAATATTTTTATAAATTTCTACTCCCCTATCCATTGTGCTTACAATTGCCATAAATTCTTGAATCGAAGCCCCTCCCGATCCGTGTAATCCACCTTCTAACATCAACATCATCATTTGAGGCAAAGCAAATTCAACTTCAGAAATTCCAATTTCAGGATTTAATAAGTTGTGAATATATTTGTACGTCTCTAAATTCATCGACATAGCACTGGCTTTGCAAAATGCGACAGAAAGAGAAAGAATTGTATTTCCGCCCAATTTTGATTTGTCTAATGTTCCGTCTAAACTTATTAATTTTTGATCAAATTCTTTTTGCGAATTAATTTCTGTTCCGATTAATTCATCTTTAATTTCTTCAATGTTTTTTAAAACTTCTTCAATTGGCAACGATGCAACTTCGCTTTTTCCTTTCGAAATTCCCCCAGGAACAGATGCAATTCCAATTGATTCGTCAGAAAGTTCTACTTTTGTTTCAACCGTCCACTTTGACGCAGAGTTTAATATTTTGCGTGAGGATATAGTTTTAATTTTCATATTTTCTCTTTCTTGCGACTTCAAATTCAGACTCCATAACAATTTTTCGAGTTAAATATGCAACATCTGGAGATACAGAAACAGATGTTACTCCCCATTCAACAAGTTTTCTTGTTAATTCTGGATATGTTGTTGGAGCTTGTCCGCAAATTGAAACTTTAATGTTTCGTTTTTTTGCAGTTGTAATAATTTTTTCTAAAGCCCACAAAACTGCAGGATCTCTTTCGTCGTAAACATGAGCTATTTTTTCGTTATCTCTGTCGATGCCTAAAATTAACATTGTTAAATCGTTGGAACCTATGGAAATTCCATCAATTCCTGCATCAATAAAATCGTCCAGCAAAATTACATTTGATGGAATTTCCACCATCATATAAAGTTCAAAACTTCCTTTGCGTGTTAATCCATAGGTTGTCAAAAGTTTTTTAACATCTGTAAGTTCTTTTACTGTTCTCACAAAAGGCAACATTAAGTGTAAATTTTTATATCCAAGTTTATTTCGAACAATTTTTATTGCATCAATTTCGAGTTTAAAAACGTCTTCGTCGATTAAATATCGTGAAACGCCCCGATATCCTATTAGTGGATTATTTTCTACTCCTTCATATTTTTCTCCGCCTTTTAATGATCTATATTCGTTTGTTTTAAAATCTGTTGCACGATATATTACAGGACGGTTTCCAAATGATTTTGCAAAAACGACCAATCCTTCTACTAATTTGTCGGTAAATTGTTTTTGTTTTTTTTCTTCAATAAATTTTCTTGGATGTTTTCCAATTTCGGCAATCATAAATTCGGCGCGCAAAAGTCCAATTCCGTCTATTCCCATTTCGCTAACTTCTTTTGCTCTTGCTGGCTCTCCTAAATTTACATAAACCTTTGTTGCAGTTTTTGCATTTCTATATTCCGAATATTCTTTTTCTGGTTTTACTGATCTTAATTTCTCGGCATAATCTCCTATGTAAACTTTTCCATTGTAACCATTTACTGTAATTACTTCGCCGTCTTTTAACATTGACGTTGCAAAACTTGTTCCAACAATTGCTGGAACTCCTAATTCTCTTGAAACAATTGCGGCGTGAGAAGTTACTCCTCCTTCGTCTGTAACTATTGCTGAGGCCTTTCTCATTGCAGGCACAAAATCTGGATTTGTCATTTGTGTTACTAAAACCTCATTTTGTTTTATTTTATTTATGTCTTTTGCAGATTGTAATATTCTTACTTTTCCACTTGCATATCCTGGAGATGCAGGCGATCCTTCGAGTAAAATATTTTCGATTGGAATATTTGCTTGTGGAATTAAACTTTCGTCTTTATGTACTTTTTCATTATTTGACGTTGTAACTGGTCTTGCTTGAACTATATAGAGCTTCTTTTTATAAAGTGCCCATTCAATGTCTTGTGGCTTTTTATAATGATCTTCGAGTTGTTTTCCAATATTTGCCAATTCAATTATAAATTTGTCAGAAAGTTTTTGTTTTTCTTTAAATGCCTTTGATATTGTAATTCTACCTTTTTGTGTAAGTTGCCATGTTTGTGGAATAATGTGCTTTTCTTTAATTTCGTATCCTACTTTTGAGACAATATATTGATCGGGAGTTAATTCTCCAGAAACAATTGGTTGGCCAAGTCCATATGCGGCTTCAATTGATATTTGATCTTTATTATTTGTTAGGGGATTTATTGTAAACATTATTCCCGATACTTCACTTTGAATCATAAGTTGTACTGGGACTGCAATGCCGACTTTAAAATGATCAAAGCCTTGACGTTGTCGATAGTAAATTGCTCTTGCACCAAAAAGTGATGCCCAACATTTTTGAGTTGCAACTACAACTTCTCTCCAGCCTTTAATATTTAAATATGATTCTTGTTGACCCGCAAAACTTGCGTCGGGAAGATCCTCCGCAGTTGCTGAAGATCGAACCGCAACTTGTAAATCTCGATTTCCGACTAAAAAGTGATATGAATTTTTAATTTGTAGTTCAACCTCTTCGGGCATTTTTTGTTTTAAAATTGCATCCATAATTTTGTCAGATGCACTTTGAAGGTTTTTTGAATTTTCAATATTTAGGCCAGTAAGTTCTTCTTTAATTTTGTTTCTTAAGTTTTCACTATTAAGAAATTCGTAATATGCGTTTGAGGTGACAACAAATCCATCGGGAACGGGAATTTTATGTATAAACATTTCGCCTAAATTGGCGCCTTTGCCTCCTGCAATTGCGATATCGTTTTTATTTATGTCAGAGAATGGTTTAGTAAATTCAAGAGGACGAGAGGATTTGGGCATATATAAATAGTATCATAAATCGGAAGTGAGAGGATGAGGTTTTAAATTAGGTTTTGGGAGCGGGGTTATCCCCGATTTATCGGGGTAACCCCGAATCCGGGGTAGCCCCGAGCTCGGGGCTACCCCGAACAAAACTTCTCTATCCCTTTTCTTATATCCTTATAATGACTCAAAATCTGACTCGTTGATATCTTCGGATTTATTTCGTGGGCTAAAACATTGCGAGCTTTATGCGCGTCCCAGATTTTTTGATAGTCGTTTTTAGAAAATAATTTCGATGCATTTTTAAGTCTTCCTCCCATATTTTCTCCTTTAATCCCTTTACTTTTTAAAACAAAATCCAATAATTTATCAATTTCTATTAGCAAAGATTTAACTTCAGAAGCATTTTGCGAATTTTCTTTTTTCGAAAGTTCTAATAAATTTTTGTTAACTATAATTTTCCATTTATTGCCAGATGATCCAACTTTCCACTTTGCAATAATGATAATTGTTATAGCAATTATTAATGCGACAAAAGACAATATTTCATCCATGAATATAATTTACCATGATAGAATAAATTTGTGATTACTGAATTACTTTCCAATCCAATATTATTGCTTTTAGCAGGACTTGTGTTGCTACTTGCTGGCGCTAGATCTCTTGTTGATGGAAGCGTTTCTATTGCAAAAAAGTTTAATATTCCAACAATAATTATTGGAATGACGATTGTTGCCTTTGGAACATCATTGCCCGAACTAATTGTTAATATTCTTTCGAGTTTGCAAGACAAGGATGCTTTAGCTTTCGGCAACATAATTGGAAGTAATATTTCTAATATTTTATTAATTCTTGGATTAACGGCAATAGTTTATCCAACTACAGTCGACAAAATTAGTGTAAAACGAGATTTACCATTTAGTATTGCAATTACATTTTTTGTTCTTTGGATTGTTTCGAAAAAACCGGTTATTTCACTATCCGATGGTGTTGCCTTGTTATTTATGTTTGGAATTTTTCTGTATTTCACGTTCTTTCTCAAGAATAAAGGAGGTTCTTTTGATGATGAAGTTGAAGTTATTAAATCAAAAAAATTAAATAGTGTTAATTCTATAGTTTTTATTATGTTTGGAATTTTTGGACTTTCATTAGGAGGACGATGGGTGGTTGATGGCGCTTCAAGTATTGCAACGTCTTTTGGAATAAGTGAGAGTGTAATAGGTTTAACTATTGTTGCAATTGGAACATCTTTGCCAGAATTGGCTACGTCCTTGGTTGCTGCTTTCAGAAAGCAATCTGACATTGTGATAGGAAATATTATAGGATCAAACATTTTTAATTTGTTATGGATTTTAGGGCTTAGTGCAGTTATTAATGCTCCAATTTCGATTCCGCCAAATGCTTATATTGATGTTCTGGTTGCTGCGCTCGCAACTATTATATTATTTTTGATGCTCGCGCATAAATCGCCTCACGAACTCACCCGCAAGGGAGGAATAATGTTTGTTTCAATGTATATAATTTACGTGGCAACGATAATTATGAGGTAGAAAGTTCTAATATCTTTTTAATTAGAACTTTTGTTTCTTCAACGTCTTTAATTTGTATCGAATCAATTCCTATTAGTGAAACGGGTTCGTCGTTTCCACCTTCCATTAATGCGTCGCCTATGAATAAAATTTCATCTTTTGAAATTCCGTATCTTTGCATCAATTTTTTCATTGCATATCCTTTATTAATACCTTTTTTTGTTACGTCAATTGATGTAGTTCCTGCCACCTTAACGTCAAGATCATTAATCTTTTCGTCAAGAAATTTTTTGATTAAAAGTCTTTTGCTAAAATCTGGATCATATTGATTTTTGATCTCAAGTGGAGCTGTTGATCCGCAAGCCGAAAATGTTATCTGAGTACCGCGGTCTTCTATCATTTCCCCGTATAGTTGCTGATTTTCGTGATGCGCCATTTTTAAAGCATAATCAAATGCTTCATATATTTTATTTTTTTCATCCTCACTTAATTCATCTTTATATACTTCATTCCAGTTATCATTAAATTCGAAAAATCTGGCTCCGCACGTTGGGCTTAAAGTTAAACTTTTTAAAGAGTTGGGATCTTTTGTAATCTGCGAAACTATATTGTCAAAGAATATTGAATATTTGCCACCAGAAACTATATTCACTATAAATCTTGACGCTAAAAGATTGTTAAATATATTGACCATTTCAGTATCCATTTTAGTTTTGCTTAAAACTAATGTTCCATCTGCATCGAATGATATTAATTTTTTAGTAGAAAGTTTTTCGTAAGGAAAGTTATTAATGTTGTAAATCATATTCTGAATTGTTGCGTATTTGGATAATAGTGTCAAATCCTTCCTTTATGTGATCAATCAGATAGTGGCCACAGTGTTTTTGATTTAGGCACAACAAAGGCACACGCGCGTGGGCCTAACTTGTGCTTTGCGAAAAATCGCGCACACCTCCGAGGTGTGTAATTTGTCTACAGAGGAATCACAAAACCTTCATGTTAAACTCTTTGCAAGATGAATGAAATTTTAAATATCAACAAGCCTTTGGGAATTACTAGTTATGACGTTATTAGAATGCTGAAGAAAAAATATCCGGGTGAAAAAATTGGTCATGCGGGAACTTTGGATCCTTTGGCAAGTGGCGTTTTAATTTGTTTGATAGGAAAAGATGCAACAAAAAGACAAAGTGAATTTATGAATGTAGATAAAGATTATGAATTTGACGTTTTGTTTGGATTTGAAACGGATACGTATGATGTTTTGGGGCTGGTCAAGGAGGTTGGAATTTATGATTGTGATGTTTTAGTGCAAAAGGTTAAGGGTTTAGTTAATGGTTTAAGCGGGGACCTTGACCAGCCGGTTCCTAGTTTTAGTGCCGTAAAGATAAGCGGCAAGCCGCTGTATCGTTGGTATTTAGAAAACAGGATTAATGAAGTTGAAATTCCTATTAAACAAGTTCATATAGACTCAATTGATATTCAAAATGTTGAGATAATTAGCAAGGCGGATATTGAAGTTCGAATTTTAAATGTTTTGGATACTGTTAAATCTGGATTTAGACAGAATTCAATAGTTAGTGGATGGAAAAATGTTTTAAAAAAGGTTAAGCAGGATAAGTTTTTGGTTGTACGAATAAGATCTACGGTTTCAAAAGGAACGTATGTTAGAGCAATTGCACACAAGTTGGGACAAGATGCAAAAGTTGGTGCGTGTACGATAACAATTAAAAGAACACGTGTTGCGGGTTTTTCGATTCTAGAATCGAAAAACCCGCCTACAATCTCCCCTTCTCCAATCTCAACTTAATTTCTAAGTCCTCTCATCATTCCTTGTCCATTTTTTAATCCTCCTCTATTTTCATATCCTCCTACTCCTTCTGCATGTCTTTCTTCCATATTCTTTTTCATTAAGTCGTAGGTTTCTTGTGAAATTGTTCCTGTTTTTAACATTTCATCAAGTTGTGCTTCTCTTTGCTCGTGCATTTGTGATCGAAAATCTTCTTGTGAAATTCCTTTTTCTTCTGCAATTTCTAAAATTGTTTTTGATCCTCTTAATGCAGTTAGCTCGTCTGAATTCATTCCAAGTATTTGGGCTTTGGTTTTAATCATATCCATAAATCCAAGTCTTGTTATATTTTCTGTGTCTGCAAATACTGGTGTTGCTATAACTGCCCATGTAATTGCGACTGCGAGTATTGTTATTAATGTTTTCTTATTCATATTTAGTCACCTCCCTTTCGATTATTTTGCGATATTTGCGCATCTAAGTTGATATGTAGTTGAGACAGGAGGGCCTCGCAGACCCGATGCTTAATACCTTTGGATATTTCATATATCTTCGGTATCGGGGCGAGAGCCAGGAAGTCGATTCGGCGAACTTCCGTACTCATGGCGCAACTACATATCAACTTATTAACAAAAATCAAACTAATTACTAAAAATATTGAACTTATCTTCTTCTGTTATGTAATACAATTTGTTTTGAATTTTATTTCAGAGGTTTAAAATGATGTTAATATCGGTTTCTCATCATCCCATTGCCTTGATACATTTTGTTTATCATTTGATGGCGCGGAAATCTTTCTTGTATTTTTTCGTTTGCTTGTGTTTTCCAAATTAAAAATCCTATTATAATTGCTAATCCGATTAATATTGGCATTAGGTGTTTATATCTTTCTTTGTACGAAATGTCGAATGTTTTCCAAATTATGTTAAATAATATTAGTGTTGCTAGAGATATAAAAACGTATGTATAAGGGAAACTTTGAAGTAATAAGTTTGCGCCAGGAATTCCTACGACCCTATAATTTTGTGAAAAGGTGTATAAGGATAAGTTTATACTAACAATTGAGATTATTAATAATATTCCAAGTGCAGATTTTAAGCTTATTTTTTTTGCCTCAAAAAGATATTTCGGGGTCATTTTTATTTCTCCTTGTTTAACTTTTTCCATAATATCTTTTTCTATTTTTGATTTTGACATGTTTTTTTTAGTTCCTTTATTCCCCTTTGGATTAATGTTCCAATGGATGATATTGGTTTTCTTAAAATATCACTAATTTCTTCGTATGATTTTTCTTCCATATATCTTAATAATATTGCTTCTTTATATTTTATATCAATTTGGTTAATGCAGCTTTTTATATTTTTTAATCCTTCTGAATGTTCCATTTTTTCATAAAATGTTTTTTCGTTTGAATTTATGTCTTTGTCGTGATCCATTATTTCAAGCAAATTGTCGTTTTTATATTTCTTTATCCAATTTAATGTTTCGTTGTGTGCGATTCGATATATCCAAGACGAAAATTTTAAATTTGTATTAAATGACTGCATATTTTTATACGTTTTTATGAATACGTTTTGTAATATGTCTTCTCGATCGTCTAATGATCTAACCATTTGCCATATATATCGACTAAGTTTGTTTTCGTATCTTTCAATTATTATTGTAAATAGTTTAATGTTTCCGGCTTGTATTTGTTGTATTATTTTTTCATCCGACTCTTTTAAAGAATTCATTATATGTATAGTAATACAATTTTTTACATAAGATATTTCATGTCTTTGCGTATTAATATGATTTCGTATAAAATTACAGCGTTCGAAAGTATTTTGGGCCAGTAGCTCAGGGGTTACGCTCGCCAAAGGCGAGGGGTAGCCGAAGCGTAAGCGGAGGCGTTCGAGCACCTAGTTAGAACATTTTAATCTCGAGATTTGATAAACGTAATTTACGGGCCAGTAGCTCAGGGGTTAGAGCACCTGCCTTTTAAGCAGGGTGTCGTTGGTTCGATTCCAACCTGGCTCACCAAATAATGGTATATTTATTTTATGAAAGACTTTACATTAAAATCAAACTTAATAGGAACTGTTGGAGTTTTTGCTAGTGCTTTTATTGCGTTTTTTCTTGTTCCTAACAACCCAGAACATTTCCCGTTTTTAGGGATTTCTTTATCATTTTTGATTCTTAATACCTTTATTTTTATCTCTATTCAACAAAAAACTAATTTTCACAAAACTCTATTTATATTTACAACCTTAACATCATTATTTATCGTTTTTCGTTCGAACGAATTCTTGACATTTTTAAATATTCTTACAAGTTTGTACTTAATTAGTTTTTACAACTTAAAGAAAATCAATATTTTGGAAGTTTCACTTTCGCCACTTTTTGCTCTTTTAAATGCTGTTGTTTCTATCAATCAATATAAAGTTGATAAAAATAAGTTTCAATTTACTAAACAAAAAATCAATGAAAATACAGTATATCCTATACTAATTACAATCGTCGTCCTAGCTTTAATACTACCTATTTTGGCATCGGCTAATCCAATTTTTGAAAATTTAGTAGATAGCATAATTAAATCTTTAAGACTAGAAGAACTGTTTAAACTTGAAAATCTAT
>Ga0210044_10009322_pt1 | contig 11973 bp, 6 predicted proteins | sample CryGey13umfilter_2_FD_183959 | JGI IMG/M metagenome (GOLD analysis project Ga0210044, IMG submission 183959) | Groundwater microbial communities from aquifer in Utah, USA - Crystal Geyser 4/9/14 3 um filter (SPAdes) (version 2) | ecosystem: Environmental > Aquatic > Deep subsurface > Groundwater... | reverse complement strand
CCGCCGATTCCGGCGCGAAAAGCGAATGCGCATTGGCGCTTCCACCCGAACCGACCAGTTCCGCGAGAATCGTCGCGCCTCGCTTTTGTGCATGTTCCAGTGTCTCGCAAACCAGAACCCCCGCACCATCCGCAAGCACGAAACCAGAACGATTCTTATCAAACGGTCGGCTGGCGTGCTCCGGATTCGCTGCGTGAGCCGAAAGCGCCTTCATCGCATTCAATGCCCAGATGCCGTTCGGCTCAATCACACACTCCGCACCACCCGCCAACACTACATCGCATTGACCACGCTTCAACCATCGAAACGCTCGGTCAACCGCCCTCGCCCCGCTTACACAGGCCGTACTTATGGAAAAACGTGGCCCGAGCGACCCGATACGCTCTCCCACAATATCCGTCGCCGCCTCATTGCTCATAAGTAGAAGCATGCGCGGTCCAAACGCCGATTCCTCAAACGGCGGTTTTCGCCACGTGGCAATCATTTCCCAACCGTGGCGCAGCGATTCGTAATCATCTTCGAATCCGTATTTGTTCCGCGCATCCTGCCCCACCTGTTGCAGCATCCAGCCCACGCCATGCGCATTGGCGATGACTACGCCCGCATCCGTCAGATCATCCTCGTCCGGGTCCAGCCCCGCCTGTTCGAGCGCCTCAAGCGCTGCCGCCAACCCGTATTGAACATATTGAAACCCACGTCCAGCCCATTCCTCGCCGAGCCGGGCCACTGCATCGAATCCGCGCACTTCCCCGGCCACCTTAATAGGACAGTCCCCCGGATCAAAATAACTGATCGATCGAATTCCCGAGTGCCCCGCCTGCATGTTCTCCCAGGTTTCGACGGCCGTATTTCCCATGCATGAAACCGCACCCACGCCGGTTACGACCACCCGATGAACTTTTCGGTTCGCTGAAGAAGACACGCATACTCGCCTTTCCGTCATTGGGTCCAACCAGTTCCGGCCACCATCGAGTAAATCCTAATCGTTTCTGTCCCGCCCGGCTCTCGGAAGGTGATCGCAACCGCGTCCGTGGATTCCGCCAATCCGTCAGCTCACGAACCGGATCGCGCTCCCGGAGGTTATCGGCTACTCAGAACCACACATTAGCACGATTGGTTTCTCGGTCGTGATCATTCGACTAATTCTGCCTTACAACCCACCTGCAATTCATTCCCCGCAGCGTTTTCTCGATCAATCCCCGAGGCGACCAATTCGAAATGGGGGGCCTACTATACGCCCAAGCGCATTGCCGTCCATACCATCAGACCGCTGCGGGCCAGGTTCTCGGGAGCGGGGCCAAACCGAGAGATTGGGCCGAACAGCCGATTTCTCGACGGTAAGAGGTGGATTGGCCCCCGCAGTGAATCGAATGCTTGGAATGTCCGACGATAACCGTAAGGATTGGTGCGCTTTATTCACTATTAATGAGGTGTATTCGGAGTAAGATTTCCGAATCGTCGGATATCGCGTAAAGGTGGGAATGATACGGTTCTTACCGGACTTTTGAGACAGGAGCGGGGGGGCGGCGCAGGCACTTGATCGCCTCCCCTACAGTGGACCCGAATGAGCAATTTCTGGAAATTCTTCCCGAATATTCAGCGATACCGCCTCCGATTGGCGGTCGCGATGTCCTGCGCGCTTCTGGCCGCCACCCTCTTCGGCACCGCCATCGGTTTGACTCGCGCTGCCTTCAAAGTCGTATTCAAGCCCGAATCCACTATCCATTATTATATATTCAAGCCCGAATCTTCGCTCCGACATTACATTCGTTCCGTCAATAACGGCGATTACGGCTGGCTCATCCCCGATCGCATTGTCGATATCGTGCCAAACGACTACATGACCGGGGTGGTCATTCTGGTCCTCATACTCGTCGCCCTGATGGCTCTCAGCTCCGTCCTCCGTGTTGCTCACAATTACCTCTCCGCCGTCGTCTGCATCCGCGCCGGCCGGGATATTCGCGTCGAACTCTTCAAGACGCTCATTTCAGTCCCCCTTCTGACCCTCCTCGATGAACCCGTTACCGAACGGGTCAGCCGAGTCATGCGAGATACCCACCAACTGATGAAGGGGTACGTGAATCTGCTCGGCCGAAGCATGGGTGATCTCCTCAGCGGTATCGCGGCCCTCATCGCGGCCATCATGATGGAGCCGATGGTCAGCATCGTCGCGATCGCGCTGGCTCCGATCCTCGGCGCCTACTACTGGCGGCACGGCCGTCTCGTCCGACGCGCCGGACGACGGGTGCTCCAGCAATGGTCCGTCGTGCTCGGCTCCATCGTCGAATCCCTCCAAGGCATGCGGGTCGTCAAAGTCCACCATGCCGAACGATTCGAGATACAGCGTTTTCGCAAGGTCAATCAGAAATACGTCAAGGCCGAATACCCCCTTCGCTGGCGCAAGAGCGTCGCCTCGCCTGCCATCCAGATCATTATCATGGTCGGCTTCACCGCTGTCGCCATCGTCGCCGCTTATCGCATCGAACTCGGACTGAGCGAACCCTCACAAGTCCTCGGCGCGCTCATGGGCCTCCTCTTCGTAGCCCAAAGATTCAAACCACTCACGATGGTCTATTCTGAGGTCGCCGAGGCATCCGCCGCTGGCGAACGCCTCCTCGAAATCCTCGCTCTCCAACCGGAACAATCACCCAAAGACGGTGCCGTCGAACTTCCTCGCCTCCGGGAATACATCAAATTCAAGGACGTTTCGTTCAAATATCCGACGGCCGAGAAACCGGCACTCAATAACATTAATCTCGTTATCAAACGCGGCACCACCGTCGCATTCGTCGGACCCAACGGCTGCGGAAAAACCACCCTCCTCGCGCTCGTGCCGCGATTGTTTGATCCGACCTCGGGATATGTGAGCATTGACGGCAAGCACCTCGAGGATGTCGCACTTGCATCACTTCGCGATCAGATCGCAGTCGTTACGCAAGAGACCGTCCTCTTCCGAGATACCATCGCGGCGAATATTGCATACGGCCTCGACCTCGCCCGAAACGTCGGAGAAGAAGCCGATATCGAGACACGAAACAAAATCAAAGACGCCGCCAAACACGCCTACGCCCACGATTTCATCAAGAACAAACCGGACGCCTACCTCACTGACGTCGGCGATCGTGGTCAAACACTTTCCGGGGGCGAGCGCCAGCGAGTCGCCATCGCCCGCGCCATCCTCCGCGATCCCGCCATCCTCATTCTTGATGAGGCCACCAGCATGATCGACGCTGAAACGGAGTCGTTCATCACCGAGGCGCTATCCAAATTCTGCAGGGAACGAACTTCCCTCGTCATCGCCCACCGTTTGAGTACCGTCGTCGATGCCGACTGCATCGTCGTGATGAATGAAGGGCGTATCGTTGATCAAGGGACCCATTCCGAATTGTTGAAACGCTGCGATCTATACCAGCAACTCTGCCGAACTCAACTCGTGAGCGAGAACAGCGGATCAAACGCCGCCAGAATACATGCCGAAACCAAAGCACAACCAAGCGAACGCAAGAACGCCGCTTCCAAGGAATCAGTGATCAAGGCCATGGCCGCCGACGCACTCAGTACGAACGGCGATTCAGTTGACGATCTGAACGATCTCGTCGAGGAAATCTGAACGCATACTACACTGAAGAATCCGGCTTCCGTACAAACCCGCTTCCGGTCCTTCCGATGAAGCGCGATCGATCTAAGACAAGCACAGCGGAGCAAACGTCATGTCCGAACGCGAATATAACTCACATTCTCCCTCTTCCCCCGCTGGAGCCACAGACGCCATCTCCACCGCCGTCAAAATCAATCCCAAAGAGGTCGATATTCGTATCTACTCCCGCGAGGACCTCGCCAAACTTCCCGCGCTGCTCGAATCGTGTCTCGGCCGACGTTCATCGCAGTCATGGGTTGAATGGAAGACCTTCAACTCGCCCTATCAGATTCAAATGATGTTCATGGTCGCTTACCACGGGGATGATCTCGTCGGCTTCATCGGCGCCAATCCCGTCCCCTTCTCGCTCGACGGCGAACTGACCGTCGTTTATCAGCATCAGGATACCGCCATTCGTGAAGACGCACGAAACCTCCGTTTATTGATGAACATGATCGATAAACTCGAAGATCGGTTCGAAGCCCACCCCGATATCAAACTCACCTATTCCATCACCGCCCCGCATCTGCGATCCCTTGTTACCAAGCGAATGAAATACACCGTCGTCTGGGAGAACCTCAAGATGGTGAAGATCATTTCCCTCCGCGGGTTCGTCAGTAAGGCCACACGATCCAAAGCCCTCGCTTCCCTCATCCCGGGGCCAAAGGGAAAATCATGGAAAGCGCCAGGTTCCATGACCGGAGAGATACGACAAATTGATTCCTTCGGACCGGAGTTCGACGAGTTCTGGAAAAACGCCAATGTTCCCGGCGATAAAATCGGTCGCGTCTTTCCCTGGCAGGATTCAAAATGGCTCAACTACAAGTTCTGTCAGGATGAAATGGTCGATTTCCTGAAGTACGCATACGTTGAGAACAACGAAGTCCTTGGCTACGTCGTACTTAACATCACCAAACTTGACGTGCGCGTCGGGTATCTTGAATCGCTGTGGACCGTCCCCAGTCGGGACGACATCATCGAACTCCTCACCGACTTCGCCCTTCACGAATTCCAGAGCCGAATGTGCGATCAGGTCAGCTGTTGGACTCGACCCACCGCGCCCGTCGGAAACGCACTCGCCAAACACGGCTTCGTCCGCCGACCCACTCCGCAGTGCATCTCTGTCAAACAGGGGCGGGAAGGCATGGGGGACCTCGCCCTCAAGGAAGAACACTGGAACCTCCAGCGTGGGCACACGTATTACACTTCGCTCGGCCACCTCGCCGCTTCGGACGGAACCGCAGAACGTCCCGCGATCGCCAAAGCCATGCGCGACAAGGCCCGACGCGACGCACTCCGAGCCAAGGGCCACACCGGCGAGTAATCGCCGCCCACATATCGCCGCCCACATATCGCCGCCCGAATCGCCTCGCGCACCGCGCTTTCTTCATCATCGTAAATCAAAAAAGAACGACCCCGAATACGAGGTCGTTCTTTTTCGTCTCGTTGCACATCACAATCTTCGTGCAGTCATTCTTGCGCTGGTCGGGATGGTGATCAGCCGCCCGTCCTGTCTTATTTACTGGATGACCGCTTCAACCAGATTCGACATACATTCGTCCGGACACGTTCCATGCTCCGCACTTTGGAAGAATACGGTTTGCCCGCCGGTGCCGCCCGGTATGGGAATATTGAATCCGATTGTACCGTTCGCGTCAAACGAGCGATTCAATCCGCCGAGCACCTTGCTTTGTTTGACGCCCTTGATGCCGAAGGTCGCGCAGTAACCCGCCACGCCGTTCACGACCGTTTGGCCGGGTTGGGTTCCGTACACCGTGACCGCTTTGGCGCCGGGGGTGCCGTTGGTGATGGTGAAGTTCGCCCGTTCCCCCGCGACAAGGTTCTGAACATCAAGCGTAAGGCAATCAGCCGCTCCGCCGAATTGAAACTCGCCGGACAAACAATTGAATCCTTCCATGCCGGGTACGGCAATCCGATTGAGTAACGTGCCGTCCTTGCTCCATTGCTCATAGGTTCCCTGTGTCGTTCGATCATGAAGCCAGAGCGTGTCGTCCGCCGGATCGAGCGCCAGTGCCATGTTCTGACTGTGTCCCGTTGAGAACGAACGAATGACGGTCCCCGACATGGAATATTCGGTAATCGTCGTGCTGGAGAATTGGCTGACCCAAATTGAATCGTTGGCTGCGTCGTAGGCAAGCGCGCCGAGGCCGTTGGTGTCGAACAGGAGCACCGGATTGCCCCAGTTGTCATTGCACTTATAGACGCCTCCGCCGGTGTCGATCGTATAAAAATTCGTTCCGTCCGTCGCGCCGTCCCACGACCTGCTGGGCCCGGCCGGGTGTGTGTAGCGTGGGCCGAGGTCTCCGCCCGAAAGGTCGTACTCGCCGCCAATGTCGCCTTCATTTGCCCCCATCGTTCGGATCGTGTCTCGAACGACCATTGGATACTGGTACTGGGCCGTATCGCCGGGCGGAGTCCATGATCGAACGATGGCTCCGTTCTGGATAACGATAAAGGTGTTCTGGTCTCCCGTGTGCAGGTAATACTCGCTGGTCTGACCGTTTACGGGCGTGGTTCCCGTGCCCAAAACGAAGCCAAGCGTGAGTGCCCCAAACGCAATACGCGGTTCCGTAATCATCTTCTTCACTCCTGATTCCAAAGAAAAATAGTGATGCGTGTAATCAATGAGTGGCCCAGTTGACCACCCGACACGTACATACACCCGTATTTCGCAGTCGCCGCCGTCGTAATCGATCCGAGTCGTTGATCGCACGGCAAACTAAATAAATAATATTACTGGAAATGCGTATCAGATGCAAGAAAATGAATCGAGGCCGGCTGTTGACATCGATCAATCCAGCATTTCGACGTACGGCCCGCGGTGTGTTGTCGCTCCTGTGTCGACTTCGGTCTGATCTTCTCCCCGACCCCTCTTTCCTTGCCGACAAAAAAACGCCCCGCACTCGGATCGAGTCGGGACGACGGTTTCGGTTTCTTTACTTTCGTTGTTCGGATTGATCGTGGCGTTCGAACGTTTGCTACTGCGTTTGCTGCTCGTAAAACAGGAACATCGGCCCGCCGGAGTAAGGGTCGTCCGTGTCAATCGGTGTGATCGCCGAGTGGCCGTCCAGATACGCCGTGGCATACGCATCCTTGGTCGTGTGATGAACCTGCGGGGCAAGAACCCGCGTTGAAATCGCTGCGTCTGCGGGATCATCCCAGTACGCAAGGAACTGGCTCGGATACGCCGTCCGCGCCCGCTTGAAGTACCGCATGCCCGTATTCCAGTCGATTCGGTCCGAAACATCTGAATACTTCGAATTCAAGAGCCACGCCAGATTAAACATATACGTCGTGCCGATTGCATAATAACAACTCACATCCAGATTCAAATTGGGTTTCTGCGAACTCCAGTCAATCTGATAATTGAAATACTTGTCCGAAGGGCATTCGAAAATCGGGAAATTGAACTTGTCCGGGTTGCGGAAATCGGAATCCGTTACGCCGTTGTCCATCTTGCCGTCAAGTTTGTAATTTGTTGAAGGCGTTCCACCGTCGTCGATATTCGGATGCGCGTATTTGTTCAAAGGTCGATCGAACGGATATCTTACCCACATCGTCGACTGTCCCGCATCGAACGCTGCCTGCGACGGATATCGACCGCCGTGGTTGTAGTTGCTCCAGCCGTTGTCGTTCTTCAACTTGTTGACGGGTATCTCGTCGTTGTTCTCATCCGAATACATGGTCGTCGCCACCATGATCTGATGCAGGTTGTTCAGACACCCCGCCATATGAGCCGACTCTCGCGCCCGTCCCAACGCCGGCAGCAGCAAACCAATCAGAAGCGCAATAATCGAAATCACCACCAATAACTCAATCAGTGTGAACCCACGCTCGCATCTCGTTTTTGACATGGTTTTCTCAACAATTCGAAAAAAGAGGTAGATTGACCAACAAGTCGGCCGAAGAATCGGTCCCGGACGATACATCATTCTACTGCCATTTGGGCCACGGCCAACGATAAAATGTCGTTCAATTCCATAATTTCCTAATCAAGACCCGCCAAATGCCAGCAATCTTTTGGCTCTCTGGCGATTTCTTGCCAAAAAACGGTGGAATCCTCCGCCGACGGCCTCCTTCATCGCGGGATGCCGACAAATAAAGTCTCGCCGACGACGGCGAGACGATCAGGTTCGGAAACGAAACATCAAGTAAACGATTTCAGTGAATCAGTTATCGACTTCCGGGAAAATCATGTAATAGCGATCCGTGATGTATGAATCAACCGACCCTTTGCCGTCCACCTTGACCAGATCAGCATGCGCATCGAGAAACGCCAGCGTATTCATTTCCTTCTTGCCGTGATCCGGGATCGGCGGAGAAATCTTCATCCAGAAGGTGATGTCCGTCGGGTCGTCGTAGAACGCAACCATCTTGTCCGCGTAAACCAATCTTGCGCGGTTGAACATCAATTTCCCGGATTCCCACGGCATCGCTTTGGGGTGCCCCGAGAGGATGTTAAACCACAGGCAGTTGAACAAATAACTTGTCCCAATCGCCTGATAAGTCGGCATTCCGGGAGTGTACTTCGGATAATGTTCCTGATAATTCCCTTCATTCCCAGGGCATTCGAAGATCGGGAAATTAAACTTATCCGGATCTTCAAAATCCTTCGCGTCGACGTTCTGATCTTTCTTGCCCGCATTTCCGTTCTCCCCGGGAGTGCCCCCCAGCGGTAGATTCGGATGCGCGTAGGAATTCAACGGGCGATCGTACGGGTATTGGCACCAACGCTTCAGCGTGGATTTTTCCACGGGATAACGCCCGCCGTGGCTGTAGTTCGACCAACCCGATCGCACGACTGATCGAATGGGCATGTCGTCGTTGTTGTCATCCTGATACATGCTGTTCGAAAGCATAATCGAGTGTAGATTGCTCAAACATTGCATCAGTTTCGCGGAATCACGCGCCCGACCCAAGGCCGGCAGCAGCAAACCAATCAGAAGCGCAATAATCGAAATCACCACCAATAACTCAATCAGTGTGAACCCACGCTCGCATCTCGTTTTTGACATGGTTTTCTCAACAATTCGAAAAGAAGTAGATTGGCAAACTAATCGGCCGAAGAACCGACTTCGAACACAGAATCATTCTACGGTATTTTCGCCACCCCGCAACCCCAAATTCGCACCAAATCACTAATTCCTCACAATAAATTGACCCAAGACTGCCGCCAGCTCATAGATTTCCATCTCCCTGTATGGTGGAGAATTTCGCCTGATTTTCACTCGGATCCGCCCGAAACCCTTCTCAGAGCCGTCTTGAACAGGGGTCGGTGATCGATTTTCTGCCAATCTTGGCCGCGATTCCCCGCTGGGAATGACGTGTGGCGCTCGATTGGCCGATCCTGTGACAATCTCCGGCTATTTTCGTTCGACCAGCGGCCGAACGACCGAATAATCGCACGCCCGTGGTGGGTAGAGGATTCGAAATCAGGAGAATCGCTCCGAGGTCATCGACGAGTCGAATCTGAGCCCGGTCGATTCCATCGCACACGATCTGAAAGGATCAGGTTCATGCATCTGATAATGATCTTGTCAATGTCGGAATCCCGACTCGAAACGTCCGCGAACGGACAACGCCCACGGGCATTCTCAAATTTTCTGATGGCGATCATCGCGATCGCCCTTTCGCTCCCTGTTCTGCACGCTTCGGGACAAGTCGTACCGCATCGCGATCCCGAGAAGGAACTTCAGAAAAAAGTCGCCCCATCCATCGCGCCGAAACCGGAACGCCCCAAACGGCCCATCGGGCCTGAAATCACCTTCGAATCCTTGATCTGGGAAATCGGTGTCCGCGATGATTTCTCCTATTTTCCCGATCCTGCGTTTCGGCTCATCGAAACAAGCAGTCACGACCCCGCTTCAACCACTCCGAGCGATGCTACAACCTGGTTCAGCCATGATGACATCGGGAACTATGTGCGCGATATCGAAAGAGACGGGCGAACCGAACACGTCCTTCTCGATGCCGATGGTCCCGGGGCCGTCGTGCGAATCTTCGCTGAACATCCGACCGGCCAAATCCGAATCTACCTCGACGGTTCGGAAATCCCGATTATCGACGAGGACGCATCCGACTTCCTGTCCGGCCGGTCCATCTGGAAATCCCCGTTAGGCGCGCAAACGGCGCACGGGTGGAATTGTTATGTACCCATCCCCTATTCCGAAAACTGCCTGATCACCTACGACGGCGAACCGATCGCCTATGAAATCGATCATCGACAGTATGAAGCCGACGCCCCCGTTGTTACCCTCACCGCTGACCAAATGCAAAAGCACGATCGATTGCTCGGGGCGCTCGGCCGCGGAATCGTCGCCGCGCGCAACCCTCAATACGGCAACAACGGTGGTATGGATAACGAAAAGAAAGTCATCCCCGTCGGCGAATCGAAAGTCGTTTGGACATCCGAAAAGCCCGGCATCATCCTTCAACTCGGATTGAATGTCGAAGCGCAAAATGGGAATCTCGAAATGGCTCTCCGCGGTCTCGTCCTGCGCATCGAATTCGACGGCCGCGAAACCGTCTACTGCCCCGTGAGCGATTTCTTCGGCGCCGCCCCCGGTTTCTCCGAGTATTCATCGTGGCGAGTCGTCAACGACGAAGCCAAATGGATGCAGGCGCGATGGTTCATGCCCTATTCCGAAACCGCGCAAATAACCCTCGAAAACCTCAGCACGACCTCCGTCCGCGTTCGATACAGCATCATCCACCGGGAAGATTATAAATGGAATGATCGATCCATGTATTTCCACGCCGATTGGAGAATGGCCGACCGAGTGCCCGCCAGACCCGAACGCGACTGGAACGTCATCGAAATAACCGGCAAAGGCCTGTTCCTCGGCGACGCCCTCAACGTTACCAACCCTTCGCATGCCTGGTGGGGCGAAGGGGATCCGAAAATCTACGTCGATGGCGAAACCTTCCCCTCAACGCTCGGCACCGGGATGGACCACTACTACGGCTTCGGAAAGGCCTCCAGCCGACCTTTCAACACACCGTTTCATAGCCGCCCGCGCTGCGACGGACCCGGACACTACGGCCAAACCTCACTCAACCGATATCGCGGTCTCGACGCCGTCCCCTTTACAAAGAGCTTCAAAATGGATTTCGGCTTGGGTCACGCCGATGAAAACTCAACCTATTCATACGCCGCAACAATCTTCTGGTACGCACTCGGTGACGCCACCACCAACATCGAACGTCCTTCCGCCGAAACCCTCCAGAATCTACCGCGCGTTCGACCCATTGCACCGTCGTTTGTCCTCAATGGTGTAATCGAAGGTGAATCCCTCGCGGTCGTCAAATCCCGACCGAAGTTCGACGTCGGCCCCCAGCATTTGTGGCGCGAAGGTATGTTCAGTCAGGATTTGCAAATGTTCGGCAAAGCGCCATCAATCGGGGCTCGCGCCGATCTCGCCGTTCCCGTCGAAGGCCCCGGAACCTACCGCCTTACCGCCTACATGACCAAAGGCCCGACCTACGGCATGATTATGTTCTGGGTCGACGACACCGAAACCGGTATCGCAATCGACTTCTTCAACGAGCACGATCCGTACGACATTGAGCCGTACGGACCCGTGGACCTCGGCGAATGGGAAGTGGGTAAGGATCAGGAGGACATTCTTCTCGGTTTCGAATCAATCGGCACGAACGATAATGCAGAGTTCCCCTATTACAACTGGGGGCTTGATGCCGTCAAAGTCGAAAAAGTCGATCAATAATCAACGGTCGTGAACGAACCACGCCATACAAGAATCAGAATCGGTGCTGCCGGGCGGATCACCGCGCTTTGCACGGGATCGCTATTCCTTGCAGGTTGCGCATATCAACCAAATGCAACCCCGGACCAATCTGAAGCACGGCCCGAATCAAACCCGCCGTCCACCGCCCTGCGTCGAATCGCCGACGCGGATCGCGCGCGCTCGATCATCAAAGCCGCCTTCTCCACCGCGACGGTTGGCGACGATACCATCGACGACCGCTCCCCCGATTCGCTTCTCACCGCGGTCCGTCAAAGTATGGCCTTGTTCACGCAGCCGCAACACTCCGCACCGAATGCGTCGCGGAATCGCAGCATCTCATTTCAAGATGCCCGTCAATCACTGCATACCTTTCAATACATCATCACCAAAGACCATCCCGATTCCAAAAAGATCGAGGCCATCCTCCGCGCATTCGATCTATACGAATCAGTCGGCTCGGACGACTTCGGAACCGTTCAGTTCACCGGCTATTTCGCGCCCGAATACGATGCTTCATTCGTCAGAACCGCCCGCTTCAAATACCCGATCTACCGCGCGCCTGCCGACTAT
>Ga0210044_10009319_pt1 | contig 11976 bp, 9 predicted proteins | sample CryGey13umfilter_2_FD_183959 | JGI IMG/M metagenome (GOLD analysis project Ga0210044, IMG submission 183959) | Groundwater microbial communities from aquifer in Utah, USA - Crystal Geyser 4/9/14 3 um filter (SPAdes) (version 2) | ecosystem: Environmental > Aquatic > Deep subsurface > Groundwater... | reverse complement strand
CTACGGTTGAGACAAAAAAATCATATTTGCTCTCATTTGTCATTGCGGCATATCCCTCAATTCTCGGTATGATTCTTTTAACTTTGATGAGGTCGGGGCAAATGTTATTGCCTTTTCAAAATATTTCAAACCTTCCTCTTTATACTTTTTTTCGCCGGTATCGATGAACAATTTTTTATACAACTCGGCTAATTTTGAACTAAGATGATAGTTTGTTGGCGAAAATTCAATTGCTTTTTTTAAATAATCTTCAGCTAACGGAAAAAGCTCCTCATTCTCCGCAACGGTTGCGACTGTTAAATATCCCGATAAATTATCTGGATTTTCCTTTATATAAGCCCCCGCCAACAAATTCGCCTGACCGATTTCATTTTTATGATAAAGGTCTATTGCTTTTTCCATATCAGTCAGATTATAGCTGTCTGTGATCTTGTTCCCGCTAATACCGGCGATCCGGAATAATCTCGCTTTGTGGGTTCCCACATGATAAGTCAGAATATGCTCCGCCCTTTCTATTAATTCGGGATAATCAGTTTTGGCTCTTTTCTCATTACTCTCATCAAGTAATAGATGCGTGATAGGAAATTTCTGGAAAAGGTTCGGGTCAGCTTCCGAAACACCAAACATATGAATCACACAACCCAGTTTGTTATCCTGAACCAGAGCCGGAGCAAGAGGGCCTGATACAACCGCTCCTTCATTTAACATCATCCCCAAATCGCGGCTGTTGTCACGAATGGTAAAAGTTGGATTATCAGCCCATGAAGAATAACTCAATATGCCAAAAACTATATTCGCCAATAATATTAAGCCAGCCAGACCTTTTGATAATTGTGGGAGAAATAGAATCTTTTTATTAATATTTGAACGTATGATAAATGCAATCAGTGACACCAAAATCATTGAAAATATCGCCACCCAGTGCTTGTTATAATCGTAATAAAATTCCCATCCATATCGGTCAGCAATACCATTCCAGATTTGATACAGGGGAACGACAATTATTCCAAAACAGACAGGGTAAAAGAATGTTGGAATTTTTTTGTTTTCTATTTCTTTCCATTTCTGCCCCATCATATTCAAAATTATTGCCGCCGCACCATAAATGGCATAAATCATCGGTAATTGATATCGCAGAGGACGATAATTCCAGATCATCAAAGAGAGATAAAAAGTAATAATTAATGCAGCTATAAATAAATGTCCCGAACCAATCTCATTATTATTTTCTTTCCATAATTTTAAGCGTGTAAACCTGAATAGCACTAACCCTAAAAATATAGCCGATAAGATCGCCCCTGACTGCATTCTGGGAAAGAGTTTTGAATCATTTCCAAAATCGACCATCTTTTCAACAAAATTATCAAAAGATTTCAAGCCGTCGGGAAATCCATACAATGCAACAGCCTGTTCATCATAATAACCGCTAACCTGTGACTGCATGGGACAGTAAGTAAAGAAATACCAAAATAATAATATTAAAACAAACCCACTTGCAAAAAGGGCCGCCCGCGATATAGCTTTCCTTTTATTATCAGAGATTAAAATACTATGCAGGAAATAAATTGTAAACGGCGCCAGGAAGATTATCCCGATCATTTTACCGAAATATATCCCTACCCCCAATGATACTCCGGCTAAAACCATATTTAAGGTATTCTTATTGTAGATTAACAGCACCAGTGCCAGAAAAGCAAAAAAGGTCATACTGTGCTCAAGAAATGGCAAGCGGCCATAGAAAATCATATTATAATTTAACCCGGCCAGAATCAGAAAAATAATACCGGGAATAACCCCTGCAATTTTTCTTATGAATAAATAAAATAAAAATAATGAACCAAAAGCATAGAGAAAACCGACAAAATGAGAAGTCCAGATAGTAATACCAAAAATTTTAAAAACAATAACACTAAGTACGGTGACCATTGATTTCAAAAATACTATCCTGCGGTAATCATCGCTTGGATCAAAATCACCGGTCTGTACAAAATTACGGGCAAACATCGTATATTGGGGCGGGTCGGTATAGACATCAGTTGATACCGATAATTTTAGAGGAGGGTCAGCATCAAGGTGATATAACCTAAGAAATATTAATACGGCAAAAATCAGGATTAGGACTATGAATTCTGTTTTTTTACTTAGGCTCAAATTACTTACCATTAAAGAAATCCCTGATCTTTTCACAGACATAATCGACCTGATCTTTTGTCATTTCAGGGAAAATCGGCAAAGATAATATATCATTACTTAATTTTTCAGTAACAGGAAAATCACCTTTTTTGTAACAAAGATGCTCAAAAGCCTTCTGCAAATGGACTGGGATTGGATAATGTATGATTGTCGGGATATCATTTTTTTGAAGATATTTCTGAAGATCGTCTCTATGCTCAGTTTCAATGACATAGACATGATAAATCTGCTCACAATACTCATCTACCCTGGAGGGTAAAGTAATGGGGAGCTCTTGCAGGGCTTCATCGTACCAACCGGCAACTTTATTACGGGCTTTATTCCATTGATCCAAATATTTTAATTTGACGTTAATAACCGCCCCCTGGATCCCTTCCATCCGGGCATTATAACCGGGGAAATCATGGTGGTATTTCTTATCAGAGCCATGATCCCGAAGCATTCTAACAGCTTTATCTAATTTGGGATTGTCGGTTGTAATAGCTCCAGCCTCACCATAAGCTCCAAGATTTTTACCGGGATAAAATGAAAAAGCGGCTATTTCCCCTATGGAGCCGGCTTTTTTCCCTTTATATACAGCCCCCTGTGCCTGGGCGGAATCTTCGAGGACGTGGATACTATACTTATTCGCTAAATCAATGATTGGGTCCATATCCGCCGTGCGGCCATAAAGATGAACCGGTATAACTGCTTTGGTTTTGTTCGATAAGGCTATTGACAATAAATTAACATCCATATTTCTGCTGATTGGATCAACATCAACCAGAACAGGTTTGGCACCGCTATGATGGATAGCTGCAACAGTTGCTATAAAAGTATTGGCGACAGTAATCACTTCATCACCCGGTCCAATATCAAGGGCTTTTAAAGCTAACAACAGAGCATTGGTGCCGTTGTTCACTCCGGCACAATGTGAGACGCCGCAATATTTAGCGTAATTATTTTCAAATTCCTGAACTGCTGGTCCAAGTACAAAAGACGAATGATCCAGCACTTTGGAAATAGCACTATCAATTTCAGCTTTGATAGACTGATACTGAGCCTGCAAATCAAGGTATGGTATTTTCATTTCTATTCCTTTATCATTCATAACGATAGAAGAGAATTCAGTAATTGTCAAGATTGTTATTTATTAGTCAGGAATTCTAACTTTGTGAGACAGGTCAATAATAATCCTTGATCAGTTAAAGTGATCACTTAGGGAGATGTTGTCAATACGGATTAAATTCGGGAGGTGAATATGGTATTTCAGGTTACCAAATGGATGGAATGAAGGATTGTAGTTTCAGTATGAATTGTCCTCTTAAATATTGAGGATGATAGAGAGGCTTGTAGCGGGGAACTATAGGCGAGATAGTATTTTTTTGGATACAATAAATCTGTTTCCTCTCCATATGACTGTCCTACAAAAGAAGGGAAGTATCCAGATAAACCCAAGTAGGATATCTTTAATCACAATCAGAGGCAGATGAACAAATTTTGTTTCTGTTTTTCCAGAAATTAAAAGCGAACAATCGATAATTATCTTTGTGGCGGAAATGCCTGCTGCAATTATCAAAGTTAAATATTGAGGGAACAAGACAAATAATAACCATGAAGTACAGATTGGATTAGAAATTATTTCCGAAATATATTGCCACAGATTTAGATGCCGGCGCATTAACGCCCAGCGATAATGGCGATTCAGAAATTGTTTGATACCCCAGTTGACGTTTATGTTTTTCACTGATTCAGTAGTAACAACAATTTTCAAACCGAGATCCTTTATTGCCTGGCCGATCAAACCATCTTCAAGTAAAAAATCTGCAAAGCTTTCAAAACCGCCTATCCGTTCCAAAACCGTCCGGTTTATACACATCGATTTTCCGATAGTTACCGGAATTTTAAATACGTTGGTAATGGTAATTGCTGATGCAGCAATATATGTATTCAGGTGTAAATTTTCCAAAATAGAACCCGGAGTTTTGGCTCCGAGACCGTGAATGGTCGAGGTTACCAGTCCGACACCCTCGTTCTGAGAATATCCCATTAAAGTCCGAAGGTAATCGGATGATACGATAATATTGCTGTCGCTGATCACGATAAATTCCTTGGAGGCAGGCCTGTAAATGTTATACAGATTGTTGACCTTGGGATTTATACCTACATGGAAATCACTAACAACTAGTCTGGTTTTAATATATGGATATTCAGCTTGTAGTTTATTAACAACATTGATAGCAGGATCTTCAGCTTCGTCAACACCAAAGATAATTTCATAATCAGGATAATCAATCTTAAAAAAAGAGCGCAGATTTTCAATGAGATTATCATCGATTCCCTTTAACGGTTTTAAAATAGAGACCGATGGAAAGATGTTTAGATTATACTTCTTTTTAGCACTATTATGATAAGCAATAATAGTAATTATTGTACTCATGAGCAGATACAAAGTACCAAGTGAGGCTAAAACAATTAAAATCTCTTTCATTCCAACTTTCATTTCAAGTAATTACTTGTTAAGTCATGATTCAATTAAATTGTTTTATGTTAAGGGTTTGTGAAAAATATATTATAATTGGGTTAATATAGGGGCTATTGAGTAGTTTTTTGGATATAATCGCGGTAAAAATCCACGCTTAAATTTTTTATTCGTTGCATATTGCTGTAATCTACTTTATACAGACCAAATCGAGCATCCTGCCCGATAAGCCATTCATAATTATCCATCAGAGACCAATAGAAATAACCCCTGATATCATGTCCTTCATCGATAGCTGTTTCCATCATTTGCAAATGAGACTGAAGGAATTTAATTCTATTGGTATCATCTTTACAGGCAATCCCGTTTTCGGTAATAATTAGGGGTTTATTTGTACTTTTTAGCCATCGGCATATCTTCAGGAGCCCTTTTGGATATATTTCCCAGTCTAAATCAGATTTTCCCTCTCCTGAAGACCGGCTTATAGAGAGGAGATCAAAAGGATGTTTTAAGTTCATACGAAAACGAACGTGAAGTCGGTAGTAATAGTTAATACCCCAAAAATCAATTTTATCATTTAAATGAATAGGTCGGTTGTAGGATAATAACAATGGGAAATGGCCTTCCAGTTTATTCTGATTGAAAGCATCAATAATCATATAATTGTAAAAATTATGAATAATCCTTTTAAGTTTTCGATCGATTACAGAACCATTCGGTGCTCTTTTAAAATTGATAAAATTATGAGCGATCCCTATCTGACACTTTTTATTATAACATTTAATGAAATTGTAAGCCTCTCTATGGGTTGATAACATGTTATATAGACCATCCATTAAATGGCGGTAGTTTCGTTCACCCGGGGGAAATTTAGCATCTCCATATCCGGCCAGAAGCCAGACCAGGGGTTCGTTAAAGGTTATAATATATGGTATTCTATCTATCAGTTGAGGAATTACTTTTTCAACAAATCGGAGAAAAGCTTCGACCTAACAGCTAAGATGCCAGGGGGAACGTTTATGAAACCAATGTGGATGAGTAAAATGGTGCAGAGTCATCATTGGAATAATATCAAGGCTCAAAAGAGTGTCAATCATACGCAAATATTGATTTATACTCTTCTGGTCATATTGACCCGGCTCGGGTTCAATCCGTGCCCATTCTATTGAGAATCGATAGCTGTTTACGCCCAGATCCTTAAGAAGTTTAAAATCATCTTTCCAGCGGTTCCAATGATCAACAGCCTGACCTACTCTCGGGTTGTAGCCATTTTGTTTAAATTTACCCTGCTGTTCCCAATCACTGATATCATTATCAATCCCCCCTTCAATCTGAAAAGCGGAGGTTGCTGTACCCCAAAGAAAATCTTTTTTAAATTGTCTATTCATAGCGGAGGGAATATATCTAATTTTTACTTGAAAAGCAATTTGGTAATGTTTGATGTCAAAATTTAGTAAAAAAAGCGGGATACTTAATCCCGCTTTTTATATAAGATAAAATATTAATCTCTACCTCTCAAAAACAACCTTCCCCCCGAGGATTGTCATCTGAGCCTGGCCATTGAGTTTCCAGCCGATAAACGGCGAATTATGCGACATTGATTTGAAATTACTGGCAATAACCGTCCATTTTTTCTCAGGATCAATTATAGTGATATCGGCATTATTCCCCGGTTCCAGAGTTCCGCCCGGAAGATTCAGGATTCTGGCTGGATTAACGGTCATCTTGCGGATAGCATCAGCCCAGCTCAGGTAGCCTTTATCGATTATAAAGGTCTTAACCAAACCAAGCGTAGTCTCCAGGCCAATCATTCCCGGAGGGGCTTTATCAAATTCGCAGTCCTTCTCTTCTTCCGAATGGGGGGCATGATCGGAGGCGATACAATCGATCGTTCCATCAACCAGACCTTCGATCACCGCCAGACGATCTTCCTCGGTTCTAAGGGGCGGATTAACTCTCAGGTTGGTATTGAATTCCTTGCCGATCTCTTTATCAGTAAGAACCATATGCTGAGGGGTAGCTTCGCAGGTCACGCGTACGCCCTCTTTTTTAGCCTGCCTGACCGCCTCCACCGCTCTTCTGGTGGTAATATGCTGAATATGCAGACGAGCACCGGTCAAACGGCACAGAACTATATCACGCAGAACAGCAAGCTCTTCAGCCACCGCCGGAGCCCCTTTCAGGCCTAGTCGGGTAGATTCATAAGATTCGTTCATAAACCCTCCCCCGCATAAGAATTGGTCCTCAGCATGCTGCATAACCGGAATATCAAACATTTTGGCATATTCCAAAGCTCGTCGCATCATCTCAGGATTTTGGACATAGCAGCCATCATCGGTAATACCAACCGCACCAACTTCAACCAGATCACCAATCTCGGCCAGTTCTTTTCCCTCGGTATGCTTGGTAATAGCGCCTACAACATACACCCGGGCATTGGCATTCTTGGCTCGATCCTGCACGAATTTGACTGTTTCCTGATTATCGATACGGGGCTGGGTATTGGGCATGCAGCAGATCGAAGTAAACCCGCCGGAGGAGGCGGCGTTACACCCGGTCTCTATGGTCTCTTCATCTTCCCGTCCCGGTTCGCGGAGGTGGACATGAATATCAATCAATCCCGGAACAACTAATTTTCCGGCAGCATCGATTATCTGTTCTTTATCAAATGTTTTTAATTCCTGCCTGATAGGAGCGGAATCAGATTCGACTTTGGCGATCTTGCCGTCTTTGATAAATATATGCCCATCGCGACCAAACCCGAGAGCAGAATCGATAATTCGACCATCTTTAATCACCAGATCATATTTCTTGCTGGTCATGAGAGACTCCCTTCCTCTATATTCCCTCTCATAAGATAGAGAACAGCCATTCTAACTGCCTGGCCGTTGGTGACCTGATCCAGGATGACCGATTTGCTGCTGTCAGCAACAGCACTTGTAATTTCAACCCCTCGATTCATAGGGCCGGGATGCATAATAGTATAATTCTTTTTTAGATGTTTTAATCGTTCCTGGTTTATCCCGAAAAGTTTCGTATATTCACGCTGCGACGGGAACAGTCCCGCCTCCTGGCGTTCCAACTGGATACGCATGACATTTACCACATCGGCTCCTTCGAGTGCTTCATCAAGATTTGTATAAACATCGCAGCCGAATTTTTCCACTTCATGCGGTAAAAGAGTCGCCGGTCCGCAGAGTGCAACTGAAGCCCCCATAGTTTTTAAGCCCCATATATTTGATCTGATGACGCGGGAATGTTTTATATCCCCTACCAAAACTACTCTGAGGCCATCAAGCTTGCCATATTTTTTTCTGATAGTGTACATATCCAGAAGTGCCTGAGTGGGATGTTCATGCGAGCCATCACCGGCATTAATAATATTGGCATCGGAAAATTGCGTCAGAAAAAAAGGAACGCCAGGAGAACTGTGGCGAACAACTACCATATCGATTTTCATCGCCTCGATATTCTGAAGCGTATCCCTTAGAGACTCCCCTTTTTTAACCGATGATGTCGAGGGTGAAAAGCTGATAGTATCGGCTGAAAGTCTTTTCTCAGCTAATTCAAAAGAGATTCGGGTTCTGGTAGAGGGTTCATAAAAGAGATTTAGAACGGTAATACCCCGAAGAGTAGGAACTTTTTTGATGGTTCGATCGAGAACTTCACGAAAAGTATCGGCTGTATCAAGGATAGCAGTAATATCTTCCTGAGGGGTATGTTCAAGACCCAATAAATGTCGAGAACTCAATCGACTCATTTTTTTCCCTCTTTCTTTTTAGGTTTAGCCGTCTTTTTCTTTTTCTCTGCCGGCTGGTTGCTTCCTCTGATGACATATACTGAATCGGAACCCTCTTTTTCAGATACTTCCAAAACGACTTGATCTGTTTTAGCCGTTGGGATATTTATACCGACATAATCAGCCTTGATAGGTAGTTCTCTGTGGCCGCGATCTACTAATGCGGCTAATTGGATCGTACGGGGACGGCCGAAATCATTGATCTGATTCAATGCCGCCCGAATTGTCCGTCCGGTATAGAGCACATCATCGACAAGGATCACATTGCGATCCTTTATATCAAAAAGAATCTCTGTCCGTTGGATAACCGGCTGGTCAAGTTTGGAGTGGACATCATCGCGGTACAGGCTTATATCCATTAAACCGACCGGGACTTTAATGGTTTCGAGTTCTTCAATAATCCGGGCAATCCTTTGCGCCAGAAAGACACCTCGGGTTACAATCCCAATGATAACAAGTGATTCCGCCCCTGAATTATGCTCCAGAATTTCATGAGCAATTCGGGTCAGGGCACGTTTAATTTTTTTGTTATCAAGCATTAAATCCTTATTAGTTGGCAAGGAATCCTCCCTTATTCTATGAAATATTTTTTACAGGTAAGGGCTTATATAAAACCCGTACGATATTTGGAATACACAATTTGGTCGTATGATTACATTTCATTAACAGTACCCTTTAGGATCTCACCGGATCACTTTAAAAGGAATTGCAGTTTAGTTCTTAACCCCTTTTGGAGTTTGAAACTGATTATAAATGATTATTTTGCAGAGTCAAGAAGCTGTTTAAAAATAGTTAAAAATTTATTTAAAATAACTGGCTGACCAGGTCAAAGGGGAAATAATAGCAGCTAATTTTGAATCATTAAAAAATTTATCAGTCGTCATAAGGCTATGTCTTGATTCCTTGTCCATCAAAAGGACGTTATCCGATAACGTCCGGAGAAGATCGCCATCATGGGAAATAATCACAATCCCGATACCCATCTTTTTTAAAAAATTAGCCAGTGCAACAAACCTTCCCACCCCTTCCTGATCAAGTCCACAAGTCGGTTCATCAAAGACAATAATCCCGGGAATCATCGATAAAATCGAGGCAAAAGCCAAACGACGCTTTTCTCCTCCGGATAATTGAAAAGGATCTCTGTTTCTAAAAATTTCCGCTTTTAATCCAACCATATCCAGAAGAGAGGAAACTTCAACGGTACTTAAGGGATGTGCAAAATTGGCCGGACCAAATTCTATCTCCTCGGAACAGGTCGATAAAAAGAATTGTCTCTCCGGTTGTTGCAAAACCGCCGAAACCTTTCCAGCTATTTCATCAGTTCTAATTACCTCGCCATTATTATTAAAGTAAGCGATCTCCCCGTTCGTAGGATTAATTAAGCCGCAGAGCATTAATCCCAGGGTACTTTTCCCCGTCCCGGAACTGCCAGCCACTCCAAGCACCTGACCGACTAATATTGATAAATTGAGGTTTTTTATTATTGGGACAGGTTCATCATGATATGAATAGCAGATATTTTTCAACTCAATTCTCTTGATATAGTCATTGTTATTATTTGTCTTTTGGGAATAAAATTCTGGAAATTTAATTTGATCAGTCAGGTCTGGATTATAAAACAACTTTGCCATATTACATAATTTTTCATTCTCAAAAATAACTTTCGGCATGTTATCGGCAATTATCTCCCCCTGATGAATAATTAGAAGGCGATCATAATTTAATGCCGTGAAGGGATACTGAGATATATGAATCTGAATCATATCCGGGGCTGATTCTCTTAACTTCTTAAGTTCGGCTCTTAAAACAAATCTTCCTTCCTGATCTAAAAATGAATCCGGCTCATCCAATAACAAAATTGAAGGTTCAGCGATCATCACCGACGCCAGCGCCACTCTTTGTTTTTCCCCGCCTGATAATTCCGAGTTTAGTTTTTTCCTGAGATGAGTGATGGAAAACCGTTCCAGGGTTTGGGTAATCCTTGTTTCCATTTCTTTAAGAGGGACGTTCTGATTTTCCAGAACAAAGGCAATCTCTTTTTCGACCGTTACCGCCACCATTTGATTGTCGGGATTCTGAAATAGGATGCCAACTTTGGTGTTGCCATTATGACCGATATCTATCCGACCGCGAAAGGGCTTAATTAGTCCAGCAATCAACCGAGCCAGAGTAGTTTTACCTGATCCATTAGCCCCCATAAGACAGAGCGACTCCCCGCTGTTGATATCAAAAGAGAGATTTTTTACTGCCGGGGTCGGATCATTGGCATACTTGTATGTTACATTTTTAAAACTTATCATAATAAAAAACCGATGCCCCATAAAAAGGACATCGGCTACAAATTACAAGAAGATTGTTTTATTCCGTAAAACAAATATCCGGCTTGCGAGTAGCATTTACTTCATCAAGCCGCCTGACCGGTGTATTATGCGGTGCACTCGTAACGATTTCCGGATTATCCCTGACTTCGCCGGCAATCTGATTTAGTATTGAAGCAAAATTATCAAGCGTCTCTTTGCTTTCAGTCTCAGTCGGTTCAATCATAAGTGCTTCGGGGACAATAAGAGGGAAATAATTGGTAGGTGAGTGGACTCCAAAATCCAAAAGCCGCTTGGAAATACTGGCTGTTCTCACACCCAGTTCTTTCTGGCGATTTCCGGAAATTACAAACTCGTGCATACAATGGACATCGTAGGGGAGTTCAAATTCATCCCGGACCAGTTCTTTAAGATAATTGGCGTTCAGCACGGCATTTTCGCTGACATCTTTCAAACCAGCACCGCCTAATGACCTTATATAAGCATAAGCCCGAATACCAATCCCGACATTGCCATAAAAATTATGAAGGCGGCCAATTGATTTTTTCCGATCACAATCAAAAATAAGATTACCTTTGTTATCTTTTACCAATACCGGGAACGGCAGAAATTGATCCAACTTTTCTATAACTCCTACAGCTCCCGCACCGGGTCCACCACCACCATGAGGAGTTGAAAATGTTTTATGCAGGTTAAAATGCATAATATCAAAACCGACATCACCGGGGCGGAAAATTCCCATATGAGCATTAAGGTTAGCCCCATCCATATACATCAGGCCATCATGCTTATGAATTATTTCAGCAATCTTTTTGATATTGGTTTCAAAAATTCCCAGAGTATTGGGATTGGTCATCATCATTCCGGCTATATCGTCATTCATAACCTCGGCGACAGCCTCCGGTTCGATAACTCCTTTGGAATTTGATTTTACCATCACTGTTTCATAACCGACTGATGTAACTGAAGCTGGATTGGTTCCATGTGCAGAATCGGGAATAATAATTTTCGAGCGCTTATTTCCTTTATCCAAATGATAGGCTCTCATAATCAACAGACCGGCAAGTTCTCCCTGAGCACCCGCCGACGGCTGCAGAGAAACCGATGGAAATCCGGAAACTTCACTGAGGAATTGTTTCAGGTCCCACAACAGAGTCAATATCCCGGTTGAATAATTATTAGGGACAAGGGGATGCAGCTGCTTA
>Ga0210044_10009317_pt1 | contig 11976 bp, 8 predicted proteins | sample CryGey13umfilter_2_FD_183959 | JGI IMG/M metagenome (GOLD analysis project Ga0210044, IMG submission 183959) | Groundwater microbial communities from aquifer in Utah, USA - Crystal Geyser 4/9/14 3 um filter (SPAdes) (version 2) | ecosystem: Environmental > Aquatic > Deep subsurface > Groundwater... | reverse complement strand
TTGGAACCAGGCGAAGCGCCGCGCCGACTCCTGCAGCTCGTGTGCGGTCGTGAACACGGGCAGCGCCGTCTGACCGTTGCTGTTCTGCAGCGTGCGGAACCCGCCTTCGCCATTGGGCTTCCACGTGCCCACGAAGAGCGTGCGCTGGGAGAGGGCCACGATCGCGTCCACCTTGGCCTGCCCGCCGGAGGCGGCCTCGGCGAGGAGGCGCCAGAGAGCGTCGAGTGAAGAGTCGTGTCCGTCCTCTGCCATGTCGCAGCTAGTCTACGAGCAAATCACAGCGAGGCGGCAAATTCCCGCAAGACCCGTGGCCCGTCCGGGCCATGTCGCGAGGCTCGGACGAAGCTCGAATCGTATGAATTGCCGACCAAGACCCCAAGACCGCGCGCCGTCGGCGCTCCCGCGCCACCGGCTCCTGAGCCTCCGCCAAGAGTCTCCCGGACCTGCCCCGACCATGGCGTCCCGAGCTTGACACACCCCGCACCAGCGCTAGTCTCCCGCCTTCCTTCGACCGGCCCAGATAGCTCAGTCGGTAGAGCAGGGGATTGAAAATCCCCGTGTCGGCGGTTCGATTCCGTCTCTGGGCACCTCGAGAGCCCCGCCTTCGCGGGTGGGCACCCAAGAAACCCCGCCACGCGCGGGTTTTTTCGCTTGCGGCGTGCGCGGGCGGCGAGGTCGGCGCGCCACGTCGAGACGCATCGTCGCTCCAACTCCGGGAAGCTCGGGTAGCCTCCCGGCGTACAGGAAGGCGGAGGCAAATCCATGGACGACAAAGCTGTTGAAGCGAGCGCCGCGCGCAGCGCGCTCCTCCAAGTTATCGCCGAGCTCAGGGAGTTCGTGCAGGCGCTGCAGGAGCGCCCGGACATCGACGTGCAGGTCGCCCAGATCGGGGACCCGGCGGAGGAGGCTGAGGTCGAGCAGGTCCGCGAACTGCACACCGAGCTCGCGGATTTCTACGCCCAGATGAACGGCATCCACGTGGAGTGGTTGGGCAAGGGCTGGGACGCCTACGGCTGCCTGCGCATCCCCAACCTCTCCACCTACACGGTCTTCACCGGCGAAGACGATAGCGGAATGGGCTTCGGGGAGGAGTACGAGGCGATGCTCCTGGACGAGGTCACGGCGGAAGGGAACACCTGGATCGTCCGCAAGGTCGACGACCACGACGACGTCCGTCTGATCTTCGCCTCGTCAGGCGAGGGCGAAGAAGGCGTGGTGCCGGCCGAGAGCATCGCGGCGTACCTGCGTCGCGCGATGGACAACGGCTTCTGCGAGTGGTGGCCGCAGTGCTTCATGAAGCACGAGTACGTCACCTACGAGCACTTCGAGGACGCGATCACGCAGTTCCGAGCCGGGGCCAAGGCTCCCGTGGCGATCGAGAAGGGGACTCGCGTCACCTTCCTCTGCTTCAGCGAGGGTGGTCGCGGCACGGTCGTCGACACACGCCGTGTGCCCGAGGCCAACACGGAGACCGAGTACTTCGGCACCGAGCTGGCCGAGGTCGAGTTGGACGTCGGTTCGCGAGCGTGGATCCCGTTTCGCTTCCTCTCCGGACTGGACCAGCCTGACGGCTACGAGCGCCTCCGCGAGCAGGACCTGTCGGCTGGAGACGAGCTTGGAACTGGAAATGATTTCGTCGCGATCGAATCTCGCATGTGTAGCGGCATCGCATCCGCACGCTCGCATTTCGCGCAACTAGACAACGCGACGTCGGCTCCGAGCGACCGCTTGGTATGCGCGAGGGAGTCACAATGAATTCGGAGAGGATGAGAGGTGTCGTCATGAGGACTCGAACGTTGTTCACATGTGAGTGGTTGCACTGGACAGCACTGTTCTTGGGCATGCTGATGTGCAGCGCGTCTTGCGCACGAACCGGGACAAGGAGCGGGGACGCCAACCGGCGCGACGCGACGGAACGAGAATCCGGCGCAACCACTTCGCTGGAGCGAGGCCCCGCCGATGAGGAGCCGACTGACCTGGCTGGCACGCAGTTCGCCGAATGGGCCGCCATACATGGTGAGGAGCTGCGGCAGCGCGAAAGAGACGAAGAGGCGCTGGCCGCAGTACCCGATGAGCTCGAGGATATTTCGACACCAGCTGGCGCCCATGCTGGACGAACGACCTGTGCGAACGATGAGCTCGAGACCGAGACGCAGGGAATTCCACTCGACGAGGGAGGCCCGTATCGGGCGGAGCCCCCGCCCGAACCGGACGAGACCCTGCCGGGTCTCGCGGATCTGCGACGGAACTGGGCTTGGTCGCCGACCTCCGAACCGGCACCCACCAACGCGTTCAGCTGGGCGACAGGCGAGGTCTGGCGAGCGCTCCCCGCGGGATTGTTGGATGAGAGCGGTAGGATCGTGGACGCCGAGCGCTACCATGCTTGGAAGGAGCGGTCTCTTGCGTCGAACTAGTCTCTCGGTTGTGGCGGCGGTGCTGCTGTCGGCATGTGGTGGGGGAGGTACGATGCCCGGAACCGACGGACGGCGTGTGCATCCACCAGAGGACCTTGGATGCGCGGACGACGCGCGCTGGACGCTCGAGTTGATCGACGCTGGCGCGCGGGGTTCGGGGAGTCGGCTCTTCATCGACCGAAGTGGTCGAGTGTCAATCCTGCAACCAAGCCCCTTTGGCGGTGGAGACCTCGCGCTCTATCAGAAGGCGTCCGGGGATGACCACTTCACGCGGGTCGACACGCCGAGCGACATCACGACTGGCCTTACTCGGATCGTAGCGGCGTCGGCAGACGATGCGGGCCAGATTTTTGTGTTGCTTCTCGGCGTCGACGGGATGGACCGACCGATCCATCGAACGGCCTCATGGGATGGTGCGTGGTCAGTTGGAGAGACGGTTCAGGAACGAGATGTGCCTGAGTACGCCGGCCTCGAGCACTATGACTTCGACCGGCTGTGCACGATGGCCGCCAACGGTATCCATCGAACAGCGGAGTACTTCACGATGAGGCGCCTGTTGCCTGACGACCGGCCTCTTCGGCTGGTGCGTTCTTCCGGAACCAGCTTGGACGACCTCGGGCCGCTGCCACACCCCTTCATGGGTTGCTCGAGCTTCGAAGAGCGGGGGGTTGCACACTTCGCCTTGCCGGCTCCTCCGGATCTGCTCGGACTCGACGGGGCATCAGTTCAGGAGTTCACGCAAGGGGGAAGCTCCTGGCTGGAGGTCGGGCGCTACGGAACGAGTCTCGACGCCGCCGCACTGCCGTGGGATACATTCTACGAGTCGGCGCAGGGTCTGCGGGTGGTCATATCGGCCGAGCGGGCATCCCCGCGATGGACGGGGCACACTGACGCGGTGCTGTCCGACATGGCGCTGGATGGGCTGGATCAGAGTTCCGGAATCGACCACATCTTCTATGAGCCGTACCTCGGTCTCGGAGAGGGGAGCTACGCCTCGGTGGATCAGGTTCGCGCTGTGACTGACGAAGGCGCATTCACGCATGTCGTCTACCGGCGCGCCGGCTGCGAGAACTGCGACGACTCGCCTGGCTTGGCAGGGGGCTTTGGCTTGCGCTACGCGGTGCGGACGGACGCCGGATGGGTCCGCAAAGACGCGGTGTGGCACGCGGGAGAACCGATGAACCCGGAGGAGCTTCAGATCATCGACCTCCTGGCATGGCACGGAGATGTGCATGTGCTGCTCTTTCTGGATGGAGGGAGCTTCTCCTTGGGCCAGGGCAGCTTGGAATCGGACCGGGCAGGCCTCTACGAGCTGCGCGGCACCGGCTGCGCGGCCCGCTGACTCGTCGCTCCCGACGCGGGCTGACGGGCGCCTCAGGGTGCGAGCGAGTTGTTGCCGCAGGTGTCGACCGCCGGATCTCTGGAGCAGACGGGCACGCGGCACGTCGGGTGTCCGGCGCAGCCTGCGCCGCCGCAGTCGTCGCAGCAGATGGTTCTGTCTGGGCAACGGACGTCGCCGGTGCACGAGTCACCGACCGCAGGCTCCATACATTGCTGGCCGGCGATGCAGCCACGATCCGGGTCGAAGATGCCTTTCGGACCGCAGTCGCAGGCCGACGCCACGCAGGCCAACGCGCAGGGCACGCCACATACGGTGGGGCAGCACGAGGCGTCGAAGGTGCCGCCGGTCGAGGTGCAGAGCAGTTCCTCGGTCATGGCCGTGGGCGTCGGATACTTCGTCCCGCTCTTGACCCGCTTCGTCGTGGTGTTGATGGCGGCGTGCGAATGTCTCTCTCGATCGGGCGCCCCGGTTCACGCGGCAAGAGGCCGACCTCCTGGTGCCGCGCCGCGAGCTCGATTCGACCGACTCGAATGCTCGCGACCTCGACGCTTGGCGTTCACGAACGCCGGCTCAGGGCTGGCCTTGTCGCCAGCGATCCCCGGCCTCGTCGAACGCTTGCATGCGCTCGGGGCCGGGGGATCGCGCAAGGTCGTCCCGGAGCGCGAACGGGTTGATCTGGACGTCCTTCCCGGGCCAGTCCCGCTGGACCAGCCGGCTGCAGTCAGAGGTCTGCCGCAGCACGATGGAACGAATCTTGGCGATCAGCGCAGGTTGATCCGCGGGGGGGGAGAATCAGGTGATCTCCAAGCCGTGCCGTGACGGACTCGAAGCGATCCCGATGCCATCGAACGTCCCAACGCCGCCAGGCAGCTCGAAGTCGAGCTTCGAAGGCCGGCGGGCGGCTGCACGTCGTGGAGGTCGTCACCGAGGTCGTCACCGAGCCGGCGCAGATCGCGAAGGTGTTGCATGGGCACGTCGCGCGCGGCCCGCCGCCGAAACTCCTCGGTCAGCTCGAGCGCGACCTCGCGGTCTGAACCACGCCGTCGGCGTCCCGCTGCGTCCGCAGTGACCACCCGGCACGCGAGCATGCCGCGCGGCGCGTGCTCGAGCGGCCGTCGGGGAGGTTCATCCACGCGAAGGGCAGGGGAGCTCGGCTTGGTCCCGCTTGGTCGAGCATACGGAGCGCTCCGTGGTACCCTATGCTCCATGCGGGCGCTGGTTGGTCTTGCAGCTTCGGAGGTGCTGGGCGCCTGGTCGTCGGAGAGCCCAGAAAGCCCGAGCGGGGCTCTAACGCCTCAGGGCGCGAGAGGGTTGTTGGCGCAGGTGTCGACCGCCGGATCGGTGGAGCAGACGGGCACGCGGCACGTCGGGTGTTCGGCGCAGCCTGCGCCGCCGCAGTCGTCGCAGCAGATGGTTCCGTCCGCGCAACGGACGACGGGCTACGATTTCACGCAACTCAAGTTGCCCTTGTCCGAGAAAGAGGCATGAGTTCGAGGCACTAGCCATCCGCTGCGATCGAGATCGACGCAGGGACGGTGAATTACGCACGTCCTGGCGCTCATTTCTTCTGGACATGTGCACAAGGGGATCTGCGTGGCGAATCTCACATCATTATCGGTATTTCATCCGATCTCTCAACGCACATGCGGTGGCAGTACGTCGGACACAGTTTCCAACCCGGGTGCTAGAGTCAGCAAGGGCAGTTGTCCAGCATGGTACGTCCTGTTGGCGGCGTTCCTCATGAACACGTCGGCCGCATCAGCCCAGTCCCGCGTACAACGCGACAGGCGAGCGGATCCGATTGTCCTCGTGGATCTAGGGTGGCAGCCGCCTGGTGAAGAGCTGAACACAGAGACGCGATCGCAAAGCCCCACGACCACGGATCCCGTCCTCCGCTATTGGTCCCCCGAAGAAGGAGAGCTCGCCTGGGACGACGACAGTGGTGTCAGCATGAACGCCAGCATCCGCTACCGAACCACCGGCTGGGAACACGTCATCATCATGATGCACGCGGCCCACGCCTGGAGCCGGGGATCGGCTCACTTCGTCTTCAACGGCATCGACTATGGCGCCCTGCCCGTTGCAGGTCGCTTCATTTCCGTGCCCTGTGGAACAACAAACGACGTCCACGCCGTGGCGCAGCCATTCGGCCCCAGCAGCCTGCAACTCTACGCCTTCGACCGCACGCGCGGCCACCTCACCGACTTCGACTCGATGGGTGGCGTGGGTGGTGACGCGCTGGTTGCTGGGCGTGCGGACGTATGTACTGTCATGCTCGGTCGCCGCTACTTTGCCACGGCGCCCACCGGAACGGTGAGCATCTACGTGAATGATGTCGGGCGAGGACACGACGCCGATGGCGACGGGTTGGGTGCCGAGCTCGAAACTGCATTGGGCACCTGCGACTCGTCATGCACTCCCGGCCTGTGCGATTCGACCTGTCCGGGCGTGCTCGACCCCGCGGACACGGACCACGACGGGTTGCCTGACGGCGATGAGCTCCTCGGATACGAGTGGAACGGGATTCCTCACGAACCACAGAACCTGGCCGCTTGGGGCGCCAGCCCACTCCATAAGGACGTCTTCGTCGAGGTGGACTGGGCGGGAGATTCGACGGCCGCACCCATCATTCGACCAGCGAGCATCCTCCGCACCGTCTCCTACTACACATCGTCGACGGCGTCTCCGGGCCTGGTTGGGGCGAGCACCGCCGAGGCGCGCAATCCCGACGGACGGGCTGGCATCGCGCTACATTTCGACATTGGTCAACCGACGCCGGTAGATCGGCTCGACATGCCGTATGGAGCTTGGAGCGGAGGTGGTCAGCGCGTGTCTCCTGACACGGAATATAGGCCATCGTACGCAGACGACATGAGGCCGATCCGGCGTCTCGCCTTTCGACACGCCGTCGCATACCCGGATGGCACCGGTCAGGCACCCGTCGGGGGCGTCGCGATCAGTTACAACGCCGCGACATCGGACGCTGGCGCAACGTTGGCTCATGAGACGGGCCACAGCTTGGGCCTTTCACACTACGGTATCCGAGCCTGGGGCCCGCTGAATTGCAAGCCGACGTATCAGAGCATCATGAACTACGCCTACGGTTCGTTCGGATTCTCCCATGCCAACCAGAGCCCCGTTCGCCTGGACCCCTCGGACGCATTCGAGCTTCAGGGGTTGTATCCTGTCAACTCTAGTTTGATGTTGGCCTCTCCATGGCGTTTCGATGTTTCTTGGTTCGGAGGTGTGGACTGGAACCGTGATGGCACATTCGAGCATGGCCGCATCAAAGCATCGATCGCCGACAACATATTCTACAATGACTGCGGTACATTTGCGAACGCCGAGAAGCGACAAACAGTTCTGAGGCTGCCAGACAAGAGTGCTCCTTCTCCGGCAGCCTCGTTCGAGCCAGGGCTTGTACAGATGGATGGGCGACTCTACGCCATGTGGCTTGGCCGAACCGATGGCCGGCTGCACTATCGGTCCGCTCCACTCGGCCACCCGGAATGGGATGATTGTGATGCGAGCGCGAATGGCACGAGAGGCGATAGCCTCAGTCTGGTCGGCGAACGGCACACGCCGGAGTGCAACCACTGGTCTCCCGAGAGGACGCTAACGCTGGCTGACGCAACCCATCTGAGCGCCGTATCTTGGGGCCACCGGACGTATCTTGCGTGGTCGAACGCGCGGAACACGGTGTACCATGTTCGCGCGCTGCGAGAGAATTCTACAAGTTGGGGCTATAGTCAGCCGGGCGTCCTGGCATTCACCGGCACTACCTACTCCTCGGCAGCCGGACACTACACATGGCCGACGGTCGCGGTGATGCATGTCGACCCCTCTCGCCATCACGGCCACGATGAGGTCTTGGGAGTGTTCTATGAAAACTGGCTCCAGCAGTATGGAGGCTGGATCTCGTCAGAGGATGGTCTGTCGTGGCACAATGAAGGACTTGTGGTCGACGAGGACGGGTCACCTATCCAACACAGCCTTCCGCCCGCGTTTGCAAGCGTTCCTGGCGGTGCAACTTGCGCTGTTTTCCCAATCAACGGAGTATCATTGTGGCGAAATCCGCACCTTGAGTTCTACTGTTTTGATGCCCGAATCGAGCGATTCATAGCAGGCCATCCTTTGCACCCTGAGGGCGGACGCAACAGTCCACTCGGGCCCAATCCAATATGGACGAGCACCGCCCGACCAAGCCTCGCTTTTCACGTCTTTAGGAATTCCCAAGGACTGCCTGTTCACGATGACGCATCAGATGGTCAGTTCGTGTTGAGCTATGTTGCGACCAACGGATCTGATGCTGAAACGAATCCAGCGTTGGGTCCGAGGCTGTTCTTCTCGCGTCATCTCTCCGCATCAAGCGATCCACTCACTGACGTCGTCTTTCCAAGCAATCAGCACCACTACATGGTCAACTCGTGGGCACGGACGATGGGAAGGACCGGTGTAACACTGCTTGAGGGCGCATCTTTGCACTCATTGAAGGGCGTGTGGCTCAATGGAAACGCTGGTGAGGATGATTGGAAAGGCATTGATTTCTTCCCGTCGGTCGACGCGACATATCAAGTGGAGCTTGGAACTGGAAATGATTTCGTCGCGATCGAATCTCGCATGTGTAGCGGCATCGCATCCGCACGCTCGCATTTCGCGCAACTAGACAACGCGACGTCGGCTCCGAGCGACCGCTTGGTATGCGCGAGGGAGTCACAATGAATTCGGAGAGGATGAGAGGTGTCGTCATGAGGACTCGAACGTTGTTCACATGTGAGTGGTTGCACTGGACAGCACTGTTCTTGGGCATGCTGATGTGCAGCGCGTCTTGCGCACGAACCGGGACAAGGAGCGGGGACGCCAACCGGCGCGACGCGACGGAACGAGAATCCGGCGCAACCACTTCGCTGGAGCGAGGCCCCGCCGATGAGGAGCCGACTGACCTGGCTGGCACGCAGTTCGCCGAATGGGCCGCCATACATGGTGAGGAGCTGCGGCAGCGCGAAAGAGACGAAGAGGCGCTGGCCGCAGTACCCGATGAGCTCGAGGATATTTCGACACCAGCTGGCGCCCATGCTGGACGAACGACCTGTGCGAACGATGAGCTCGAGACCGAGACGCAGGGAATTCCACTCGACGAGGGAGGCCCGTATCGGGCGGAGCCCCCGCCCGAACCGGACGAGACCCTGCCGGGTCTCGCGGATCTGCGACGGAACTGGGCTTGGTCGCCGACCTCCGAACCGGCACCCACCAACGCGTTCAGCTGGGCGACAGGCGAGGTCTGGCGAGCGCTCCCCGCGGGATTGTTGGATGAGAGCGGTAGGATCGTGGACGCCGAGCGCTACCATGCTTGGAAGGAGCGGTCTCTTGCGTCGAACTAGTCTCTCGGTTGTGGCGGCGGTGCTGCTGTCGGCATGTGGTGGGGGAGGTACGATGCCCGGAACCGACGGACGGCGTGTGCATCCACCAGAGGACCTTGGATGCGCGGACGACGCGCGCTGGACGCTCGAGTTGATCGACGCTGGCGCGCGGGGTTCGGGGAGTCGGCTCTTCATCGACCGAAGTGGTCGAGTGTCAATCCTGCAACCAAGCCCCTTTGGCGGTGGAGACCTCGCGCTCTATCAGAAGGCGTCCGGGGATGACCACTTCACGCGGGTCGACACGCCGAGCGACATCACGACTGGCCTTACTCGGATCGTAGCGGCGTCGGCAGACGATGCGGGCCAGATTTTTGTGTTGCTTCTCGGCGTCGACGGGATGGACCGACCGATCCATCGAACGGCCTCATGGGATGGTGCGTGGTCAGTTGGAGAGACGGTTCAGGAACGAGATGTGCCTGAGTACGCCGGCCTCGAGCACTATGACTTCGACCGGCTGTGCACGATGGCCGCCAACGGTATCCATCGAACAGCGGAGTACTTCACGATGAGGCGCCTGTTGCCTGACGACCGGCCTCTTCGGCTGGTGCGTTCTTCCGGAACCAGCTTGGACGACCTCGGGCCGCTGCCACACCCCTTCATGGGTTGCTCGAGCTTCGAAGAGCGGGGGGTTGCACACTTCGCCTTGCCGGCTCCTCCGGATCTGCTCGGACTCGACGGGGCATCAGTTCAGGAGTTCACGCAAGGGGGAAGCTCCTGGCTGGAGGTCGGGCGCTACGGAACGAGTCTCGACGCCGCCGCACTGCCGTGGGATACATTCTACGAGTCGGCGCAGGGTCTGCGGGTGGTCATATCGGCCGAGCGGGCATCCCCGCGATGGACGGGGCACACTGACGCGGTGCTGTCCGACATGGCGCTGGATGGGCTGGATCAGAGTTCCGGAATCGACCACATCTTCTATGAGCCGTACCTCGGTCTCGGAGAGGGGAGCTACGCCTCGGTGGATCAGGTTCGCGCTGTGACTGACGAAGGCGCATTCACGCATGTCGTCTACCGGCGCGCCGGCTGCGAGAACTGCGACGACTCGCCTGGCTTGGCAGGGGGCTTTGGCTTGCGCTACGCGGTGCGGACGGACGCCGGATGGGTCCGCAAAGACGCGGTGTGGCACGCGGGAGAACCGATGAACCCGGAGGAGCTTCAGATCATCGACCTCCTGGCATGGCACGGAGATGTGCATGTGCTGCTCTTTCTGGATGGAGGGAGCTTCTCCTTGGGCCAGGGCAGCTTGGAATCGGACCGGGCAGGCCTCTACGAGCTGCGCGGCACCGGCTGCGCGGCCCGCTGACTCGTCGCTCCCGACGCGGGCTGACGGGCGCCTCAGGGTGCGAGCGAGTTGTTGCCGCAGGTGTCGACCGCCGGATCTCTGGAGCAGACGGGCACGCGGCACGTCGGGTGTCCGGCGCAGCCTGCGCCGCCGCAGTCGTCGCAGCAGATGGTTCTGTCTGGGCAACGGACGTCGCCGGTGCACGAGTCACCGACCGCAGGCTCCATACATTGCTGGCCGGCGATGCAGCCACGATCCGGGTCGAAGATGCCTTTCGGACCGCAGTCGCAGGCCGACGCCACGCAGGCCAACGCGCAGGGCACGCCACATACGGTGGGGCAGCACGAGGCGTCGAAGGTGCCGCCGGTCGAGGTGCAGAGCAGTTCCTCGGTCATGGCCGTGGGCGTCGGATACTTCGTCCCGCTCTTGACCCGCTTCGTCGTGGTGTTGATGGCGGCGTGCGAATGTCTCTCTCGATCGGGCGCCCCGGTTCACGCGGCAAGAGGCCGACCTCCTGGTGCCGCGCCGCGAGCTCGATTCGACCGACTCGAATGCTCGCGACCTCGACGCTTGGCGTTCACGAACGCCGGCTCAGGGCTGGCCTTGTCGCCAGCGATCCCCGGCCTCGTCGAACGCTTGCATGCGCTCGGGGCCGGGGGATCGCGCAAGGTCGTCCCGGAGCGCGAACGGGTTGATCTGGACGTCCTTCCCGGGCCAGTCCCGCTGGACCAGCCGGCTGCAGTCAGAGGTCTGCCGCAGCACGATGGAACGAATCTTGGCGATCAGCGCAGGTTGATCCGCGGGGGGGGAGAATCAGGTGATCTCCAAGCCGTGCCGTGACGGACTCGAAGCGATCCCGATGCCATCGAACGTCCCAACGCCGCCAGGCAGCTCGAAGTCGAGCTTCGAAGGCCGGCGGGCGGCTGCACGTCGTGGAGGTCGTCACCGAGGTCGTCACCGAGCCGGCGCAGATCGCGAAGGTGTTGCATGGGCACGTCGCGCGCGGCCCGCCGCCGAAACTCCTCGGTCAGCTCGAGCGCGACCTCGCGGTCTGAACCACACCGTCGGCGTCCCGCTGCGTCCGCAGTGACCACCCGGCACGCGAGCATGCCGCGCGGCGCGTGCTCGAGCGGCCGTCGGGGAGGTTCATCCACGCGAAGGGCGGGGGAGCTCGGCTTGGTCCCGCTTGGTCGAGCAGGCGGAGCGCTCTGTGGTACCCTATGCTCCATGCGGGCGCTGGTTGGTCTTGCAGCTTCGGAGGTGCTGGGCGCTGGGTGGCTTCTGGGCGACACGGTGGGGCGTTGCTGAACCGATGACAAGCCTCAATGAACTGACGAAAACGGAACACGCTCTGGCTAAGTGTCCGCCGGGAAATAAACTGGCCTTCCTGCGCCGATCCATCCCCGCTCGCGGCGTTGCTCGTCGCTCACATACCCCCGGTATGTTCGCTCCTCGCGCCTTGCGAGCGGGGCGCCTCGACGCAGGAAGGCGATCAGTTTATTTCCCTTCGGACACTAA
>Ga0210044_10009315_pt1 | contig 11979 bp, 9 predicted proteins | sample CryGey13umfilter_2_FD_183959 | JGI IMG/M metagenome (GOLD analysis project Ga0210044, IMG submission 183959) | Groundwater microbial communities from aquifer in Utah, USA - Crystal Geyser 4/9/14 3 um filter (SPAdes) (version 2) | ecosystem: Environmental > Aquatic > Deep subsurface > Groundwater... | reverse complement strand
TTTAGCCGCTGCATTGGACATCGTTACTCTTTGAGCTGCAGGAATAGTTGTTGATTTGAAGTCAGCAATTATTCTTGTCCAAAAGCCATTGTATTCTTTGTAATCATCATCAGCAACACCTGTAACGCCAACTTCTTTTAAAGTATTTCCTAAGAAAACTTGTCGTTGTAAATCGGCTTTCAATGCTGCCATAAAAACATCAGATACAATTTGTTCAAAAATAGTTCCTGAAATATCATCCCATTCATAACCTTTTTTCAAAGCGTGTTCTTTTACCCAACCGAAGAAAGTAGAACCAGGCTGGTCAACTTGTGCTTTCATTTTAACAACTGTTAACGTTTTTTGAGTTACGGTTACGCCAGTAGATGAAGTGAATGCAGTACCTCTTTGGTATGCTTTTGTAATTTTACTTAAAGCAGAAATAAAGTCCAATTTTTCGGAGCCTTGAATATCTGTTCTTACAGTAATTATATCTCTAATATCGTTGGCGATAAATAGAGGTTTTAATATAAATTCCGTTAAACTTTCCTTAGAATAACTTAACGAGTGAGTAATTAATCCCATTTTTTTTTAGTTTTTAGTTGTTAATAATTTTTCTGTTTCTGAAAGTTGAGAAACAAATTCAGCCATACACTTCTCAGCATCTGTTAATTTTGTTTTTCCCTCTAATAAAGCATCAACACCTTTACCCTCCGAGCTTCCGCCTTTCAGTTTATTATACTTCGCTTCCAATTCAGCATATTTTGTTTCTTGCTCACTCTTGTAAGCATCTACATCTTTTTGAATTTCATCAACAACTAATTCAGTTGATTTTGAAATCAAAGCCTCGATGTTTTCGGCTGTTTGGTCTTCTGTTGGAAGAGTTTTAAAAGCTGCATCAAATGCTCCTTTAATTATACTTCCAACTTCTTTTAAATTGATTTTCATTTTTTTAGTTTTTAGTTTTGCATTTATTTTAAATTGTTTTAATTGTTCGTTTGTAATTTGTGCTGCTGCTCTGCTTGACTTTTCAGGAGTGTAAACTGAATCAACAAAACCCCTTTTTAATGTTTCAGAAGCTGTCCAAAACTCACCCTCTCCTCCGTTGGTTGCCATTAAAGACAACATATTCTCTTTAGTATCTCCAATTCTTTTAGCATAAATATCAGCCATTGTATCGTTGATGTTGTCTAAGAATTTCGCATCAGCTTCTAATTGAGATTTAACCCCCCAACTTACTGTTCTTGCTTCATGAATTAAGAAGTAGACATTGTCAACCATTGTAATTTCATCTCCTGCCATTGCTATAACAGTTCCCATTGAAGCCGTCCAACCAGTAATATTTACTTTGATTTTTGCTTGGTTTTCTTTTAAGAGGTTGTAAATACGAATTCCGTGCATTACTGAACCGCCTAAACTTGACAATTCTACATTAATAACGGATGCTTTTAGATTTTTGATTTCTTCCAAGTCTTTCTCGACTTTTGCAGCTGTAACACCCTCCTCAAACCAATCTCCACCAATAACACCATCAATTTTGATGTTAGCCTCTTTAAGAGAAGCCATTGAAACTGAAAGCCATTTATCTTGCACAATATTCATAAAGACAAAAATAGAAAGGATATATTTTTGAAAAACTTAAATTTTTACAAACAAAAAAAGCGACCGTTTAAAGTCGCTTTGGGGATAGTTAGGAAATTAGTGTAACTAAAAATCTAATCTTATGTGTGAAAACTTGTAAATACAATTTTCAACTGTTGTTTTGGATATTTCAAATTTAATTGATACGTCTAATACAGTATCTCTTTGAATTGAGTTTGTTTCTTCTTTTAAATTCTCTTTGTATTTCTTTGAATAATAATCGTTAATACACGCTTTAAGTAAATGATTTCTGTTGATTAAATGGTTTTCAAACATTTTATTAAAGAGGTCGATTTTATGAAGCGTATCATTATCTTGACGCTTTATTTTCTCAACAACATAACTCTTTAACGCAGCTACATTCATTTTATCTCTTTAACAATTATGTCAATAAATCCATTTATTGTTTTAATATGAACTTTACCTATCAAACTACGTTCTGCCACCTTTTGACAAACATCGACAAACTTAACAAGTGTTTTGTTGTACTCCATGCAAAAATGCTCAATACCTTTTATTTTCTTCTGAATTTTAAAATCCTTTACCACCATTCTAATAGTGTTCATAGGTATATTTTCTTCTTTAAATTCTTTAGAAATAGTGTTAAATGCAGTTCGCATTTCTTCCATTTTATCAACGTAAATTTTTGAATCCATGTTACAAAAATAAACAAATTACCCAAACTTCAAACTGTTTTCTGTGTTTTTTACATTTTGAGCTACTCCAAAGGTATCTACGGCATTATTAATAACTTTCGTACGCAACACTGTTTCTTCCATTTTAAGGCTAATAAGGTCGCCTAATTCAGCCATAGAGAACATTTGTTGTTGCTGAATATTTGTTGAGCCAATACCAGAAACATTAGGCACTTGACCACCATTAGCAAAATATCCACTAACCGTTGGCGTAACACCTCCGAAATTGATAGCATCTAAATTCTCCCTACCTATTTCTTTTACTCTCTTAGCCGATACAATATACTCGTTGCCCTCCATTTCTCCTAAATGTTGACCGCTTTTGTGATACATCTGAATACCTCCTTGTCTATGTGATGCACCCTCAACCAAACCGCCATCTTCAAATTGTTGACCTTGTATGGTTGCTATTTGAACTGCTCCTGCTGCTCCTGCTAATGCTGCTAAAACAAAACTATAAGGCGGAGGGGCTGACCCCAATGCTTTCACAACTGACATAGCCGTTTCCATTATTGCCATCAAAGTATTTATTTTCTTTTGCCTTTCAAAAATATCCTTTTCAATTTTTTGACGTTTTTTGTCTAAATCTTGTTTGAAATTCTCTTTTTCCTGCTCAGTACCTTTGAAAGAATCTAGTTTTTTCTTTGCATCTTTATCAAAGTTTTGAAGTTGCTGTTGTGCTGCAAGATTGTTTATTTGTGATAATAATTGAAGCGAATCTCTTACAATGTCAACTTTAGCCTGTTCAACAGCACGTTTTTTTTCTAATTGCTTCTTATCCCACTCGTCCTCTGCTTTCTGAAACTCCTCACGTTCTTTAATCCTTTTTTCTTCATCCTCAATTTTAAAAATTTCTTGTTGTTCTTTTAAAGCTAATTTCTTTTGTTCTTCCAGTCCTAATAATATTTCTATCTCTTTTTCGCTTTGACCTGTTATTGCATCTATTCTATCCTGAAACTCCTGCTCCAATTTCATTTTTTTCAACTCTCTATCGGTCTTTCCAAATTCAGCACGTTGTTTATCTAAAAACGCCTGACCATCCGCTTCTCCTTTTGCTCTTGCTATTTCTAAGTCCGCAGCTTCCTTTTCAACTCTTTTCTTTTCTTCTTCTGCAAACTGTTTGTTTTTAGCTTGTTGTTCTTTTCTTCTTTTTTCAGCTTCTTCAAAAATTTTATTCTCTCTTTCTAACGCAGCGTTTTCTTCTGCTGCTACTTTTTTCTTTAAAGAATCTAACTTAGCAAAAACCTTAGCACTTTCCCTTTCTTCTGCTGTTAGAATTTTTACACTACTTGCTAACATATCAGTAGCCTTTCTAAATTCGTCTGCTGTTATTTTTTTCTCTTTAAGTCTTTTTATTAATTCTCTCGTAACAGGCTCATTATTAATCATTGCCTGCCCCACATTCTTAAATTCTTCATCTAATACACCTAAAGCCAAACCAGTATCTAATCCAAATTGTTTTAAAGAGTTCATAACTCCCTTTCCATTGTTGATATTAGTAATAAGCCCTAAAATTCCTGTGGAATATTGAGTAACACTTCTAAGCCCTCTACTAAAAACACCCTCTCCATCCTCCAAACTCAAAATAAACCCCTCCCATGCGGATTTTGCCTTTGTAACATCTCCACTAAGATTATTAAGCATAGTATCAGCCATTTTCTTTGCAGCACCCTCAGCCCCTAAAAGTTTTTGCTCTAAAACCGCTGCACTCTCGCCTGTTCCTGCTAATATGACACCAGTTGTAGCTCCTCTTGTACCAAATAATTCAAGTGATGTTTTATTTTTATCAACAGAAGTGTTTATTTTTTGCATTGCTTCCTCGAAACTCAATCCTTTTTTTGATAGCATCAAAAATACATTTCTTAATGAAGTACCTGCTGTACTTGCATCAATCCCTCTGTCGGCTAAAGTACCCAACAAGGCAGTTGTGCGTTCTAATGATACTCCTGCTGTTGCTGCCGTTGCTCCAACAATAGGAAGTGCAGTTGATAGTTTGGTAAAATCTAAAGCCGAACTACTTGCGGACTTTGCCAATACATCATTAACTCTGGCAGCTTCTGAACTATCTAAAGAATATTGTTTTAATACAGCTCCTGAAAGTGCTGCTTGTTCTCCTAATTCACTACCTAATGCTGCTGCTGCATCTAAAGTTGAGCTTGTCATGTTCAAAATATCGGCTGTTGGAAAACCTAATTTTGCAAATTCTGTTTGTAAATCGAGAACTTGTGATGCGGTGAACGCTGTAACACTTCCTAAATTTTTAGCCTGTGTTTTTAAGCTATCCATCTCATTTCCTGTTGCATCTAATACCGCTTGTAATCCTGAACTTGCTTTGTCAAAGTCCATAAATATTCCAACCATATTTTTAACGACCGCAATAGCCCCACCAATTAAAGCAGTCCATCCTAACATTGCAGCACCTGAACTCAAAATAGCAGACTTAAAACCACCAAACAATCCCTGCGATTGCTTCATCACTCCATTATTAACAAGTATCTGTTTGTTAAGAGCGTTTCGTTGGATAGTGTGTGCTTTTAATTGAGTTGTTAAAAGTTCAAATTCTTTGGTTTGCCTTGCTGTTAATGGAGTGCCTTTTCGCTGAATATCATTCAACAACTTTATTCTCGACCTTAATTGGGTCATTTCCCCTCCTAATTTAGAAAGTTGTTGTGTTTGTTGGTCTGTGCCTTTGACCTCAATTCTAAATCCCAATACTTTTTCTGACATTTTATTTTAAATTAAAGGTTCGTTATTTTCCGACTGCATATTTACACTAGCCTCATTGCCGTTAGCATCTTCAATAAATACCGTCATTGCCGTTTCATTCCCTCCTGTTACTCTTAAATTTCCTTTTATTGGAGTTAATTCTATTACAGTTGTTCCCTCAACTTGTGGCTCATATTCAATTCTTTTCAATAGTTCAACATTTACCAATCCACCCTCTTCGGGTTGAAAGTTGTCTTTTTTCTCAAATATCCAATACCCTTTTAAATCAATAGGCTCGTTGATGTATGCAATTTTTCTAAATGAGAAGTCTTTCCATTGTTTTTGGTCAAACCACATACGTAAACTTGCTTTAAGTCCACTTACTATCTCGGTTATTGTTTTACTCCAATAGTTAGTAAATAAGCCATTTTGGTCGTTAATAGAGTGCCAGTACAAATTCATTTCAGTAGAAGCTATTACCGATCCATCTATTTTTATTTGATAAGGCAATACATAAGGAATAGTAGTACGGTCGCTCACTTCATCGTAAAATCTGAATTTATTAGCATTTACGGTATCAAATCTTGTCCCATTTTGAATTCCAAATTGATAACATAAAATACGTGGGGCGTGGTCTTCTAATATTTCTAAAGGTGTAGTATTTGTAAAACTATTCCAATACATAGAAGTATAAGGGGCTTTGTTTGCTTGTCCAATACCAATACTACCCTTGTCCTGTATAATGTAAGTAGCAGCTAATACACTTGTACTAATTGTAGAAGTTCCTTTTTGAAATTTATTAGGTAAAACGTGTTTATATTCAGCTAAATTTGTTGCTTTTTCCTTATCTCTTCCCTCAACAAAAACATCTCTATCATCGTCTGCATATTTAAACACTAAATTTTTCTTGTGAAATGATGAATTGTAAACTGTTTTTATTTCTGCTTGTTGGTCAATTTGCTCTGTAACATCGTAAGCAGTAGCAATAGCATTGTAATAATCATCTCGTGGCTCTACTGTTATTTTTTTCAATACCGTATCAGCATCCCAAAACAAGTTGAACATCCTGCTAACATCGTTAATAATATCAATTACCTTTACATTGTCATCTAAAACATCTGTTAAATTGAAAGAATTTCCCTCTATAATAGCATCTAATAAATCAATAGTTACTGTACAATTTTTTATTGTAAACTCAAATAAATTAAAATAATTAGAACTACCGTTTGAATGGTATTGACGCCAAAATTCAACTCTCTCTCCTGCTAATAATTCTAATTTTATATCTCCTTCTAAAAAAGTGTCATATAAATATAAATCAGTTGAACTTCCTGTGATACTACCTACTAAAGCGTTTGATTGATTAAAACCTGATATTGATTGAGTGGTTACTCCTGAACTATTGTATTTTCTTAAAAAGAATGTATAAAAATAAGTATTGTTGTTATTTAAGTCTAATGGGTCTGAATAAATTGTAGCATCAACTTCCATTTTAAAATTATATGACCCATGAACAGGAGCTGTAAACTGTCCTGTTTTAAAAGCATAACCACCTTTGTATTGAACTGTTCCTAATGTAGGGTTAAAGTTATTGTTATCGTCCTGTAATTCGTTAAAAGTAGCTAGTGTTGTTCCTAAATTAACATCTGAAACAATGGCTTCTGTGTTGTTGAAAAAATAATTAAAATTTATAAAATAACCTGCTGAAAAAGTTATTTGATTTCCTAAAAATTGAATTTTAACTTTATTCAAATTGATAACCTCTTTAGTATTTCTAAACCTCGTTCCAAAAAAAGTCAAAACCAAACTCTTAAAAGCATCTGTTTCAAAAAAATTGCTCTCAAACGTATATCCAATAGAAAAAAACGCCCTCTTTAAATATTGATAAAGAAAAATTGCTGGTCTGAAATCTTCTGTATGTACCATTGAAATTAACTTACGCCCCCCCCTATTCTCTAAAGGAAATACCCACTCATGTCCATCATTTACATTATTTGACCAACTCCCTTTAATTGTAGCAGGAGTGTAAATAATAGCGTTGTTTGTCCATGTTAAATCCGCAGAAGTCAAGTCCTTTATTTCTTCCTTCCAATCATAATTGTTACCAAAAAATAACAACTCAACTTCTTCTTCATTATTTGTATTTGTGTAGTTAACTATTCTTATCTTACCACGCTCCAACTCATTACCATTAATTAATATAACTGCTTCTTTATCCGCATCAACATCCTTGTAATTGTGGTGCATTGCTTGATTAAAAAAGTCGTAAGTATCGGCAATATCTTTAGAAAGTGTTATTTTAAAGTTTCGAGATTGAACGCCTGACCTACTTGTCAAATCAGTTAAATCACTTATTGACTTAGACAAAGTAAATCTGCTATCACTATCTGAACTTAAAGGTATTTCAAAGTCCAAATTATTAACACTATCAAATATTTTTATTACTACATTATCCATTTAATCTCCTTTTTGAACTTTCCACTCACTACTTGGCTCGAATGTCAAAGCAACTTGATTAATAAACTTATCAGTATCGACTAATTTAGTCGAGTGAGATGTTATTCGTAACCTCTTAAAGTTATTAGCATTTTTCCAATAGTGAGCAACTGATTTATTTTTAACAAACTCCTGCATAAATGTTAATTCTTTTGCACTTAATCCCTCTGTAAAGACTTGTGTTTTTTCATTAACATTGCTATTCACTGTGATATTACCACTATCACGCTTCAATGATTGATTTGAAGTATTAATTTTAATTAATTTTTTAGCACCGAAATTAAAATGGTCAAAGCATCCTAAATGGTTCTGTATGAATATTGGAAATAAAGCACAATAATCTTCAACTTTAAATCTAATAACCTCACTATAAGGGTCGTTAAAAGCATTCAATAATTGAACATCAATAAAAGCTACATTGCTACCACTAAATAAACTTATTGGTATTTCTATTATTCCCTTACCATGTGTTGATGTTACAACACTTGAATTATTTGTTGCTATTTGAACTAAACTGCTATTGTATGTTGTATATTTAGATTTTACAGCATCAGTAGAAATAAATCCTAATTGAAAAGGCACATTTCGAGGTATTCTCTCGCCCCCTGTTCTCAAAGTTAATAGCTTTTTTGTTGCATCTTCCACCGTAAAACTACTTAAAACTTCATCCTCTTGTAAAGAAATATTAACTACTTTAACCGTTCCACTTTCTACATACCCACCACCACCACCATTGGCAGCCCATGTAGTCGTAAAAACACCGCCACTCAATATTATTTCATGAAAACGCATCTTAATTGATGCCGCAGAAGTAGTACATTCTGTTATCTGAAAGGTTGTAATATTACTTCTCAACTCACTTACTAATACTGATTGAACAATTTTGCGTACATCAACATTAAAAATTGAAGTGCTACCTAATTGCTGAACAGCATCAACAGTTGTTGAGTAACTTCCATTAACGTATAAATCACATCTTATGGCTTTGATGTCTACGTCATTAGAGCTTACATTCCATTTGATTTCGGAGTAAGCTGCATTTATAGATGAGGGGCTTGTGTTTATAGTAATTGCCATTATATCGTTGCTTTTGCTTGGTTAACTAAATTTGTCAATGAAGCATCAAGTGCATTGTACACCGCTTCATCCAACTTTCTACCTATTAAATCTCTATCTTTTTCAAAAACTTTGCTTATAAAGTCATCGGGCTTTATTCCTTTTTTCTTAATGCTTTTTTGAATTGCAAACGCCAACCCTCTTGTACTGCTTACACCGTCTGAAAAGTTTTTATTCTCAATCCATTTTACAAGTGCGTCAATCGGAACTCCTTTTGACCCTGCTTGACGACCTCTTATAATAAATTCGCCTTGTTTTGCCATTGAACCCTCAATTACCCACATATTAGAGCCTTGAATAACAGCCGTGTTAATACTATCTACCAACTCGCCTGTGGCTCTATGCCCATCATCTATCAACTGTTGCTTAATATCAGCTTTCAAAAAAGTAGCAATCTGATACAAATTCATTTCTAATGTTTGGTTAAAGCTCATTTCTTTTGGTTTTGTTCTCTAAATATTCTTTGAAAATCACTACTCGCTCTAAGATTACTTAAAACAGTCATAAAATCATATATGTTAGTATGTCTAACACTCTCTAATGGGGTCATTCCTTGTTGATTTAAAACACCCATTTCAGCAACTGTCATAATAGAATTAAGCCAACCGAAGTCTGATAAACCACTTTTATCAGATGCTTGGGACTGCTTTGCATCTCCCTTTTGATAAAGATTAGGAAACAACTGTTTTAATGTTGAATTAACACGGCTTAGTTGTAATATTGCTGAATGAAAAACATCTACTGTTAGAATGTCTTTATACCTTTCGGCAACTTCCAACGCTTGTTTGTCGCTGTATTTCTCGCCAACTTCACGGTAAACAATGGCAGTTATTAGTTCTGCCATACCGTACTTATTTTTATTCTTACGACCATTACTATCAACATCCGAAGCATCACAAAAGACGGCAGCTATTTCGTTTGCGAATGGTCTTTCAACTCCCATAACATTTTTGGTTTCGGGATAAACGTATTTTTCCCCCATCAATGTAAATTCTTTTATATCCTCAATTTGATTAGGAAAATAAAGAACACCAAAAATAAAAGGTTCGATTAATTTCTTAAAAAGAACTTCAACATCTAAAATATAAGTTTGTTTAATTATTTCTAAAGGAATGTCTGAACAAACTTCAATACATTTGAAATAAAAATTATGCAACTGTTCTTCTTTCTTTGAAAGTTCACTTGTATAAAGTTTTATTTGGTCATGGTCGGGTTCTTCCTTAGATACTTCTTTATAGATAATATCCAACTCATCGGGCAAAGTAATAGCAGTAGCATAGATTTCTCTTGCTCTCCTAACCGTTATCTCGTTCCAATGTTCATAAATACGGTATTCTTGACTATTTATGTCTAAAACAATCATTCATTACCTCACTAAACGCTTACGGATGTTTACTAATTCTCTTGAAATTCGCTTGGCAAATCGACTATCGCCACTACCATTTCTGCTAACTTTTTGATTAAAAGCAAGAGTTTTGTTAATTAGGTTTTCCAAATCATTCTCAATTTCCTTTCTATCAACGTCTTTTGCTTTACGACCTCTTGTTTCAACAGGTAGTTGTTCTTCTTCTTCAACTATTTCAGCAACTTCTTTTTCAAATAAAGACTCTTTTACTTCTTCAACTATTTCTATTACTTCTTCATTAGAAGTTGATTTCATTAATTCAATTTTTAAGAAATAATTTTCGGCTTCTTCATCAGTGGTAGATTTTAATTCCTGAAATAACTCGAAATTTTTAAGTGCTAAATCGTAGTCGTTTTGCTCGATAGCATCAATTAAGTTTTGTTCTGTTTTTGTCATAATATTTTTTATTTACAAAATAAAAATACTTTTGACTAAGAAAATCCTAAAAAGTTACAAATTATCCAATTGACCAACCCATAACGGTATTTTTATCCTCAACCGCTTTATGTATTGCAGCCGTTAAACAATCCACTTTATCCTTTAGTTTTCCTTTAGGAAATACACAACATTGATGCACAAAGCTCTCATTCCAATCGCCTTTAATCAACACTAAACGTCTTCCCTCAATGAATGGAACAGCAGCATGAACACGGCTAATCTTATCGTTTGCAATTCCTGTTGTGGTTACCATTTTATCCTCAATTACATTCAATCCTGTAGAACGTCTTAATGTATGTATAATTGGCAATCCTGTTGCCTTTGCTTCTACATTTATACGTGAAGCATTACTATACTCATTCCTTAAAGCAAATGATTTCAATGTGTTTATAAATTCGGGCAATTCCTCCCAAACACCTGTAACCTCACGAATATACATGATATTGTCAATGTAACACCATGCAAGTATAGCAGATTGTGCATTTTCTTTTTTAGAAGTAAAAGCCCCATCAACTTCAAAGTTCCAAACAACATTTTTACCTATTGTTTTTGTTTTAAACTCTTCAAAATTAATATAGACAAACCAATCATTCTTAATCATACCGCCATCACTCGGTGCGGGTTCTTGCTGCATCTGTCCTGCATAGCCATAACTTCCTAAAGTGCTTAACATTTCTTTTAACACAGCCCTATTCAAACGCAAATTATCTAATAAGCCATCTTTGTATTTTGTCTTTAGAAATGATGGTTTTACCTTTCCATTATCCTCAGCAGGTAAATTGATATGCTTTAGTTTGTCTGTATCTCTACTTAAAATATGTCCTGCTGTATCGTCCTCGTGAAGCCTTTGCATTATTGTAATTACAGGCGTTATCTCTTTATCTACTTTACGAGTAGATGTGATAGTGTCTATTCGCTCATTGGTATTACGCCTAACAAGGTCGCTTTGTGCTTCTGTGATATTCAAAGGGTCATCATTGATAATTTGATGAGCGTGGTTTCCTAATGCAGCCCCTCCTAATCCTAAAGCCAAACGCTCTCCTCCTTTAGTGTTTTGGAAGTTAGAACGGTTGTCAATGTCATTTCTAATCTCTACATAGTCGAAATAGTCCCTATACTTTTGGCTTTTAATAATGTCCTTTGATTTTACGGCAGACTTTTCAGCTAAAGTACTTGAATAAGATGTTGTTAATATTCGTTGAGTTGGGTCAATAGTCCATACCCAAGCAGGGTACATGATAGAACATATTGTTGTTTTAGTTGTCCCTGGGGGTATGTTAATCAATAAATCATGTAACTTAGGCTCACGCCTTTTTACTTGTTCTGCAATTTGTTGAAGCTCCTTACATAGGTAAGGAATATGCCAATTGTATATCGGTGGTTCGGGAATAATGACATCCCAAAACTCCTTAACGAAAAAGAAAAAATCACGCCTACAAAGTTCGGCTCTTATTTCGTTAGGTTCGTGCTTCATTAATCTAAGGCAAAAATATTTTCTCTTTC
>Ga0210044_10009314_pt1 | contig 11979 bp, 9 predicted proteins | sample CryGey13umfilter_2_FD_183959 | JGI IMG/M metagenome (GOLD analysis project Ga0210044, IMG submission 183959) | Groundwater microbial communities from aquifer in Utah, USA - Crystal Geyser 4/9/14 3 um filter (SPAdes) (version 2) | ecosystem: Environmental > Aquatic > Deep subsurface > Groundwater... | reverse complement strand
CCCCAGAGTCGGGAGAGTATCCCTCATCGTCGGACGACGAAGATGGCCAACGGTTGGGCGACACCGTGGTGGACGTTGAGCCTTCTTGGTTCAACAGAAACCGAGGCAAGTCAACTTTCGGGTTGATGTTTCTCGCCTTGTTGGCCGGGGTTGGGTTGTTCTTCTTCGGAGGAGGAACTTCCACCAACATTTCCGAAGCTCTCGTCATTAAGGGGCCGGGAAATGTTGAGGAACAGGTCGAACTTGCTAAAGTTCGGCTTGAAAAACTCTATCCTCCGTCGTCCACTAAAAAGGAGGAAGAGGAACCTGACCCGACGGCTTCTGCCGAGCTAGCGCTCGACATCGCCGACTCTGTTATGGAGAAGGCGAAGGAAGTCGCCATGGAGTTGTTGTCACTACCAGCAGTGGGGGTGGCAACAGTGCCAGAAGCTGAGGCGACCGAAAAGAAGGTTGCCGAAGTGGAAGAATCTCTCCCGAAGGTTGTTGCCCTTGGTCCTCCAGTCGAGGAACCTGTCGTTGTTGCGACGCCCGAAGAATCAGGCGATCTTGACTTCTCTGATGAGGCTGTGGAGGATAAAACCTCCATGAGTCTCAATGAGATGTTGGCCGTCGACCTGACAAAGCCCAGAAGTAAGAGGGACTGCTATGCTGTAGCAAGCAGAGCTGGTTCTGACGACATGGGTCTTTCTCAAGGTTTCGCTTGTTGCGACAACCTTCGCAAAACTAAGGGAGGGGTTATGGCAAGTTGTCGTAACCTGGTCCGAACATCAACAGAAGAGGAGTGAGAAAAAATCGGCTGGGTATGTGAGAAATCACATATCCAGCCGTAAAATACTTTTTACACTTGACAAAAGTATAAAAATGTGGTATCTTTATATATTGGTTTTTTGAATAAAGAACCAACAAATTATAATTAATAGTCAATAGGGAATATAGGTGAAATTGTTTCACAAATGTTTTATAGTTTTGTACATATCATCCCGAGCGAAGAGAGGGATTTCGTGTTCAGTTCATAATACTAAGTTAAAAAGAAAAACATTGTTTCAGAGATATAAAGACGAGATTTCTCATTTGTATCCTCAAATTGGAAATGACAAAAAAGGAAATAACGTTTTATTGTATTATGAATACCTTATAAAACTGAAAGGGGATATTTCGACTCCACTTCGTTCCGCTCAATATGACGTGGTAAGAAAACGTCATCCCGAGCGTTAGAGAGGGATCCCCAAGAACAATGCACAATATAATCAATAATAAGTTAGGTGAAAATAATTTAGAAATTCTAAAAAGGATTTTTGAATCATCTTCATCAATTTCGTAAGATTTGTTGAAGAACGTTCGTTCTATATTTTTCATTCCTTTCCTCCTTTCTTTACTTTTTTTCGCGTGTTAACCACGTGAAGGAGAAAAAATGTCAGCCGCCCTCGTCGCCCCCGTCGACTCCGCCCCAGCAGTCCCAGCCCCCCCAGCTCCCGCCCTGGAGGAGGATTCCTCCTCCAGTAAAAAGGAGGAGTCCGCCTTCACCCTCATTCAGAGGGTGAAGCGCCAACATCTCATCGGGGGATTTTTGTTTTTTTTGATGATGTGTTTGGTATTTTGGCTTTCTTTTTCCTCCTCGGATTCGTCCGAGGAGGAGAACCAACAAGAGGAGGAGGTAGTTATTCCTTCTCCCACCCCGCAAGAAGATGAGGAGGAGGAGGCGGTGGCGTGGGATTGTAAGGATCCCGCATACCGCGTCCCAGTTTCAAACCTGACCTGCGCGAGCGTGGCTCGCACAGAGTCAGGTTCACAACACGCCGAAGCCTGTGGCTTCGCGTGTTGTGAGAATCTCCGCCGTGTAAATGGCGGAGGAGTCATGGCGAGTTGCAGAAATGCAGTTCGCCGAGAACTACAAAAGGAGTGAAAAAAACGGCCGGATGTGTGAGGAGAAATCACACATCCGGCCAAAAAATACTTTTTAGACTTGACAAAAGTGTAAAAATGCAGTATCTTTATATATTGCTTAGAAAATTATAATTTAAGCATGTCATCTTAAGCGAAAGAGAGGAATCTCGTGTTCAGTTCACAATACCAAAGTTAAAAAGAAAAATATTGTTTTAAAGATACAAAGGCGAGATTTCTCATTTGTATTTTCAAAATCAATACTGTCATTCCCGCGCTAGTCGGGAATCCAGAAACGTTGATATAAACCCTGGATCTCCAGTCAAGCTGAGGATGACAGAAAGTATCACAAAGTATAAATAATAAAAAAGTGAGAATTATTTAGAAATTCTAATAAAGGATTTTTGAATAATCTTCACTACTTGTAGTGGAGTGTTCATTTCCAATTCAGTTTTCAAAAACAACTTTTGCAGGCATAACGCCTGCGAACAAGGAGAAGTCATGAACCGTTCGTTGGTTTCTGTATCTTTCATATTCCTATTTTACTTTTTCCTGGCACCTTCATTGGTGTCAGCAAGTCCGGTCCCTGAGGGCATCATTTGCCTGCAGGGGAAAGTAGTCGATTGCGCCGCAGGAAACTGTGGCAAGAATGATTCGATGGATGAGTCCCAGGACTGTGATCTTGAGGAGCTGGATAAGCACCTCAAGAAGACAAGAAAGGGATTGGCAGAGGCCACTGCCAAGCTTGGAAATCTCAAGGACTCAGTCCTTGAGAACAGCAAGAAGATGGCGGACCTGAAGTTGGTGCTTCATCAACTTCAGGAGGTGATGATCAGTAGGGAGGATGTCTCCGTGCTGATCTCACAGGAGCTCCGACTGACCGAGGAAAACCTCAATGCCACCATCCAGGGTCTTATCGACATGGTGGCCGATAGGTTCACCGAGAACAGCGTGAGAATCTCAAATCTGGAGAATTGGAAGAAAGATCACGACGAGCTCCATCACGATTTCCAAGTTGGTATTACTGTTAATGGATTGATTGCCACTGATGGTGGCTTGATCGGTGGAGCAGGGTTGGAGGTCCATATTCCTCTCGGTACGAGCGGTACTTGGAATTTCTCCGGTGGCGGTTTTGCTGGCTACGGAAGTGTTTCCGATGTTAGTAAGTTCGCTTACGGTGGACAACTGAGTCTGTTGGCTCAGTTGGGAGAAACGGGAGATGTTCAGTTCAAAGGTGGTCCTACTTTGGTAGCGGCTGTCACCGACGATCTGGAGATTGCCAACTTCAGTTCCCAGCTAATTACTGCTGGGTTTGAAGCTCAAGTTTCTTCCGAGTATGTCTCGTTCTCCCTCACCCCACTTGTTGGGGTAGGTGGATCGAGTACGGGCCCTGACGCCCGTCAGATGAATGTCACCGCAGCCATGATGGCTAAGGTTTCGCTCCTTCCGTTCTAAAAGTTTGAAAAACTGAATAATTCGTTGATGGCGGACACACTTGCAAATACTGCAATCTGTGTCCGCCCCCTTTCGTACTCGCATTCCGCGATTGTGCGATGAGCGGAAACTTTTTTTTCCGCTCCCACTCATTGTTTATTTAAAAAAGTAGACAATGAATGGGAATGGTCCCTAAAGTTCATTCAATTTCGTAAACTAAAATCTGCAGGCATACCGCCTGCGAACAAGGAGTTCTCATGAACAGGCAAGTTTTTCTTTTCATGTTCTTGGTTTCACTTTGCTGCTCCGCGACCTTCAATGGTTGCGGATTCGAGCCGGATCCTTCGGGGTCGACCGCAGGTGGCTGCTCCGTGCAAAAGCACGGTGACAAAGCCATCATTTCGTGTTTGGACGTGGAGGGGAAACCTTCCACGGTCTGGACGACGGACGGCGTCAATGGTGTCGACGGCTTGGATGGAACGGGATGTTCCGTCAAGCCTGTGATGGCCGCCACGACCAGGGTGTGTTACATCCTGGAGTGTGGGGATGGCTCGCAAGAGTCGTTCTGCGACGGAAAAGATGGACAGGATGCTCGGCCTCTTGCGTGTTTCACGCAAGAGGCCGACGAGGGGTGCACAGAGATGTATTGTTCAGACGGCTCCGACTATGTCGAGCCACTGTACACGTTCTGTCCCCCGACCACAGTGAATTGCGATGAAACCGTCGTAGGTAACTGCTTGTGGGCATCTTGCGACGGGAGTCAAGCGGTGGAGATGTGGTGTGTGGGAGATGATCCTATCACCAATCCCAACGCCAACGTCACCGATTCGGACGGCGACGGCATCGTTGATGCCGTGGACAACTGTCCTTTCCTGGCCAACGCTGGCCAGATCGACACCGACAACGACGGTCTCGGCGACGGATGCGACCTGGGAGACAACAATCAGGCAACTGATGTTGACTCCGATGGTGATGGCGTCGACGACTCCGAAGACAACTGCCCGATCGTCGTCAACGTTAACCAGGCAGACTGGAACGGCGACGGTCAAGGCGATGCGTGCGACGATAGCGACAGCGACGGCATCTTTGATGCCGTGGACAACTGTTTGACGATCGCCAACGCTGGCCAGATCGACACCGACAACGACGGCGTAGGCGACGCATGTGATTCTGATTCTGAAGAGTGTTACTCTGACACCGACTGTTTGGTCGGGGAGCAATGCACTCAAGGAACGTGCGAGACGTCAACCGTCGTCGTCGATCCTCCCACAGAAAACATGGTTTCTTTGACCATGGCTGCGGGTTGGAATGTCCTTGGTCTCGTCGGCGCGCCATCCACAGAGCTTTTGGGCACTGGATGGCCGATTGGCGATTGGGGTCCCATGGGGAACACGATTACTTGGGAGCAAAACTCCCAAGTGGCCGCGTTCAACGCCTACAAGATTGTGGGCGAACAACCCAGATGGGCCGTTGGAGCCAACGAGCAGGACGCCACTGGAGCGTGGTGTGTCTCCCCCCAACTCTTCGCCCCAGTGGCGGAGATGTTTGTGGGGACGCTCCCCGCTAGTCTCAATTGCACAGTTAGTTGTGCGAACGAGACCCAAGGGGATCTCAACTGGCTGTGCAGTATCCCCAGCCAGTGAAGAACTTAGTGTAAGGATACACCTAGGGCGTAGAAGAAGTTATTAACTTAACTTTATTCTACGCCCTTTTTTTTATTTAAAAAATTTATTTCCCTATTTATCATTCCCGGCTTGATCGGGAATCCAGAAACGTTGATTCAGACTGGATCCCCAGTCAAGCTGAGGATGACAGACAGAATATAATTATTTATATTTTGGTGATACTGCACGGGGATATTTCGACTTCACTTCGTTTCGCTCAATATGACGTGATAGGAAAGCAGACTAACAAATAAGCAGACTAGGCAGATTAAGTAAGAAAACAACCAACACGTCATCCCGAGCGGAGAGAGGGATCCCCTTCAACAATTCACAAAAACATACAATCACAAACCAAACATCGTTTCTTTCCTTTTCTTATTTCCCAACCCCCGAACACTTGAAATTTCCGGACTAATTTTTTATAAAGATTTATGGTTTTCTGAGAATACAGAAAATAATTAATTTAGCGAACTGCGGTTAATTAAATAAATCTTTAGAAAAAATTAAGCCTAAAATTGTCAACGTTCGGCACTTTTGGTTACCTTTTGGTGGCAAAAGGTAAGGTGAGAAAAGTTTTATGTTATTTTAATAAGTTTTGTGAATCAGAGATGAGATCCTTCAAGCTCCACTTCGTTCCGTTCGGGATGACACACTAAGGAAATAGTTGCTATTTGATGGTAATTTTGTTAAAAACGTCATCCCGAGCGGAGAGAGGGATCCCCTTCAACAATTCACAAAAACATACAATCACAAACCAAACACCAGTTCCTTTCTTTTTCCTTACTTAATCTGCATAATCTGCTTACTCTGCCTAATTTGCTGTCTCTATGATTCAAACCCTGGATCCCCAATCAAGTTGGGGATGACAGTAAAAATAAGTTTTTTAATTTTCGACTTTATAAACTTTTAACTTATTTTCTAAAATTTGTATCATGTTATCCGTATCATGTATCCTGTTCTTTTTCCCTTGACTTTTTATTTAAAATATGCCAAAGTAAGCACAGTTCTGTTCCTTAATAACCCACCAATTTAGGAGAGAAAAAATGAAAAAAATCTTGGTAGTGATTTCTCTTTTATTGTTTATTGTTAGTTGTGGTGACTTTGCATTAGAAGCCCAATGCCAACTGGAACAACATAAAGAAACTGGCGAACCTTATGTAAAATGTGGTGATCAAGTTTTTGAAATTGTTGGGCTTACTGGGGAAAAAGGTGAAACAGGGGAAATAGGGCCCGAAGGACAAATGGGGCAACCTGGGTTAGATGGAAAAGATATTGGTTGTACCATGGATTTGAGTCAATACTATTCATCCGGTCTGTGCTCACTTTACTGCTATAATGACGACGCATTTACTATTGATTTTTTGTGTGATTCGTCTGATCTAGATCAAGATGGTATTCTAAACGAAAATGATAATTGTCCAGAGAAGGCTAATTATAGCCAAGTAGATTGGAATGATGATGGCAAAGGCGACGCTTGCCAAGATTCCGATGGAGATGGTTGGTTAGATAGAAATGATAATTGTCCACAATTTTATAACCCATATCAGAATAATGATATTGATGAGGATGGAATTGTAGATGAATGCGACAATGATATTGATGGGGATTCATTGAAAAATGAACAAGACAACTGTCCTGAGTTTGTAAATCCTATCCAAGAAGACTGGAACCTAGATGGTTTTGGAGATTTCTGTCAAGATTATGATGAAGATGGTTGGATAGATATTTTTGATAATTGCAAGGAAGTTGCAAACGAGGAACAAGTGGATTTAGATAGAGATGGAATTGGAAATGAGTGCGATGTTGATATGGATAACGACTATGTTTTGAACGAATCAGATAATTGTAGTTGGATGGTGAACGGCGACCAGACCAATTCTGATGATGATTGGTGGGGAAATATTTGTGATAATTGTCCGTTGAATCACAATAACTCTCAAGACGATGCGGATCACGATGGGACAGGTAATGCTTGCGACCCAGATGGGGATAATGATGGAATTTTGGATGTCGATGATAATTGTGATTGGGTTTATAATAAATCGCAACTAGATTCAGACGGTGATGGGTTTGGAGACGTTTGCGATGTAACTCCATAATTTCTTAACCGCCTTGGTTTAACTAAGGCGGTTTTTTTATTTTGTTATTACTTTTTCCTATTCTAACCTTCCGAACATTTGAAGTGTTAGTAAGGTTGGGGAAGGGAAAAGAAAGGAACTAATGTTTGGTTTGTAATTGTATGTTTTGGTGAATTATTGAAGGGGATCCCTCTCTTCGCTCGGGATGACGTATTGTTTGTTTTCTTACTTAGTCTGCCTAGTCTGCTTATTTGTTAGTCTGCTTTTCTCTCGCGTCATATTGAGCGAAACGAAGTGAAGTCGAAATATCCCATTTTCAATATCACAAATTATTCATAATAAAATAAAACGTAATTCCTGTCCTGTCCCAACCAAGCGAAGCGATTCATCAAGTTGAACGAAGTGAAACTATTCATCAAATCTAGTGAAACAAGATGATCCATCAAGCGGAGTGATCCATCCTTCTTCTGTTATCTGTCTCATTTTTTTGTTATAATATAATCATCAGACAATTCCTATGAAGTCACCCAATTTTTTGGATTTTTTATATAAAAAAGGAAAGATTAATTTTTTTGCCGTCTTTCTTGTTTTTATTTTATTATTTACACCTTTTGCTTTGCTTTTGGTTTTTTCGCCTATTGTGGTTTTTGCAATTATAATGAGTATTTTGATAGGAATTTTTGTGATTCGCTTGGAACTTGGTATTTATTTGCTGGCATTTTTTGCAATGTTCCAAGGTTGGGAAGTTAATTTTTCTCAATATTCGTGGGCAGAATCCATTCCTTTTATTACAGAACTAAATGCACCATTGGTTGATTTTTTGGCGTTGTTTTTATTGTTAAGTTTTCTTGTGGCCTGGTCTTTTAAAATTATAAAATTAAAAGGGAAAAAAATAACAGAAAAATTTCCAGGAATTTTATGGTATGGAGCTTTTATTTTAACTAGTGTGGTGTCTATATTTTTTGTTTACAGTAATTTTTTTAGTTTAAGTATAAAGTATCTTCTTCGTCCAATGGTATTTATTTATCTTGCTTTTGTTTTTTTACCTTATCAACTTATCCACAGGAGAAAAATTGTTTATAGAGTTCTAAATATCTGGGTGTTTCTTGGGTTTATAATTTCTCTTTTTGGTTTGTCTTCCTTGTTTGTGGTGAGTAGTGTAGAGTGGTTACGTGTAGTTCCTTATAGTTTCATGGGTTTTGCTCCGCTTGGTGTTAACCACAATGTTTTAGCAGAACCTTTGGTGGTAATTTTTCCTATTTCGTTATTTTTATATTTAACTTCTAAGTCCGCTTTAAAAAAACTTATTTTAGGGTGTGTTTCATTTTTAATACTTACTGTTGCTTTACTTACTCTTTCTAGGGCAGCTTGGATTTCTTTGGGAGTGGAATTATTAGTTTTGGCTTGGTTTACAAAAGACTTGATCATTGATTTTTGGAACAAAAAAGCCTTTTTCTTTAAGACTCTTGCAACTGTTGTTTTGGGAATAGTTATGGTTTATATGAGTTTGTTTATGTTTCAATCTTCTATTGTAGAAAGTTCTACAACTGCCAGAGCCGAGGCAACACGCGTGGCGTTTTTTTATACATTTCGTAGTCCTTGGATTGGTTATGGTCCGGGAATGTTTCAATATGTTTTGGCAGATACAGAGATTTTAGTTTTTGAATTTGGAGATCCGCTTGATTCTCATGGATTTTTACAAAAGGTTTTGTTGGAAGAAGGTTTTGTAGGTTTATTCTTTTTCTTGGGATTTTTGATTTGGGTTTTGTGGACGCTTTGGCAACGACAGCATAAACTGGAATTTTCCAAAAAAAGAAAAATGCTTTATCAAGTTTTGTTAGTTTCGGTTTTGGGAATCGTGGTGTTTGAACTATTTAACACATCTTACTTTAATGCAGTTATGTGGATGCCAATTGGTGTGGCACTTGCGAGTACAAAAAGATTAAGAAAGGATTAAAATGAAAAAAATTCATATTGTACATATTATTCCAACTCTTGGTTTCGGCGGCGCCGAGCGTTTTGTAGTTGATTTGGCAAATAATTATGACGAGAAAAGGTTTGATACTACAATTATAATTTTACAAAATTACACTCCACTTAAAAAAGAATTAAAAAGGGGTGTTAGAATAGTTTTTGTGGAGAAAAAAGGTAAAATAAGTTTATCTTTGCTTAAGTCTTTAAGAAAAAAATTAAAAACTTTAAATCCGGATGTTGTCCACACACATTTATTTGGTGGGGATTTTTGGGGTAGGTTTGTGGCGCATAGACTTGGTTTTCCTGTTGTCACCACAGAACACAATATAAATACAGATGAATCTTTCTTTAAAAAACATATCAAAATTTTGATGAAGAATTGGAGTGATGTTTATACTGCACCATCAAAAGCAGTGGTAGATTTTATGAAACACGAATATAAGTTAGAAAAACCGGTTCATAAAATTCGTCACGGAATTCAACTAAACAGATTTACAAAAATTAAACCGGCACAAATTAAGAAAAATTTTAAACTTCTTATTTTGGGTAGACTTGCAGAGCAAAAAGGGCATAGGGTCGCACTTTCCGCACTAGCAGGTTTAAAAGATTTTAAATGGCAGATGACTATGGTAGGAAGTGGGGACAAGGAAAAAGAAATACTTTCGTTTGCAAAAAGTTTAGGAATTGATGATAGAATAAAAATAGAAAAACCTACTGCAAATGTTTCAGAACTTTTGAAAAATTTTAATATAATGATAGTGCCATCACTTTGGGAAGGTCTTGGAATTGTGGCTATGGAAGGGATGGCGAGTGGGCGAGTGGTAATAGCTTCTGCAGTAGACGGATTAACAGAAGTTGTGAGAGATGGAGAAACAGGACTTTTGTTTGAAAAGGGTAGATACGACGATTTGCGCGCAAAACTTCACTGGCTTTTTAACCATCCTCATGCTGGCGAGGAACTGGCAAAAAAGGCAAAAGTTTTTGCAGCAACCCATTTTGGGGTAGAAGAAATGGTTAGACAATACGAAGAAATCTATTTATCGTTGGTTAGAAAGAATTAAGTGGAAAGTTTTTAAAGTTAAAAGTCGAGAGTCCAGAAACTTAATTCTTGCTTTGCGTCATCCCGAACGAAGCGAAGCGTAGCTTGAGGGATCCCATTCAACAATTCACAAAAACATACATTAACAAACTAAACATTTTCCCCATTTCTGTCATTCCCAGCTTGACTTAAGAATCCAGAAACATTGGTTCAAACTGGATCCCCAATCAAGTTGGGGATGACAGATAGAGAATATAATTGTGAATATTTTGTGAACTAAAGTCTGGGATCCTTTGGCTTCGCTCAGGATGACGTTTCCTCATCACGTCATATTGAGCGAAACGAAGTGGAGTCGAAATATCCCCTTTCAATATCATAAAGTATTCATAATAAAATAAAAAGTAATTCCTTTCCTATCCCAATCAAGTGAAACGATTCATCAAACAAAGTGGGACATCAAGCGTAAACGGTACATCTTTTTATTGAAAATCAAAATTTTAAAATTATGAAAATTGTACAAGTGCATAAATATTATTGGTATAGAGATGGAGCAGCTAACTATTTTTTATATTTATCCGAATTGTTAGAAGCAAAAGGTCATACTGTTATTCCTTTTTCTGTGGATAACCCCAAAAATTTAAAAACACCATTTAGTAAATATTTTGTTTCAAATGTAGAGCTTAATGATCCAAATAAAGTTTCTTTTTGGGGCAAAATGAAAGGTCTCGGCAGAATTTTCTATTCTTTTGAAGCAAAGAAAAAAATGGAGCAACTTATCAAAGAAGAAAAGCCAGACATAATTCATATTCATAATATCTATCACCACATTTCACCATCTATTTTGGTGGTTGCAAAAAAGTACAAAATTCCGGTTGTTATGACTTTACACGATTACAAATTAATTGTGCCAAATTATTCTATGTTTTATCGTGGTGCGGTTCACGAAGAAGATTGCAAAGGTTGGTATTTGAGCTGTATCAAAAATAAGTGCCAAAAAGACAGTGCATTACAGAGCATTATTTTGACTGCGGAAATGATTTTTCATCACAAGATAATGCGTTATTATGAGCGTTTGGTAGATAAATTTATTGCACCAAGTAAATTTATGAAAAATAAGTGTATAGAGTATGGATGGAAAAAAGAAAAATTTGTAAATATCCCTAACCCAATAGATGTAGATAAGTTTAAAATAGCAAAAGGCGACAAAGGTTATATAGCTTTTGTAGGTAGAATTTCCGAAGAAAAAGGCGTTGGTTATTTGATTGATACAGCATTTAATAATCCAGAAATTCCAATTAAAATTATTGGAGAAGGTCCACAACTAGATATTTTGCAACGGGCAGTAAAGCAACAAGGTCTTAAAAATGTAGAATTTACAGGTTTTCAAACAGGCAAGAAATTGGAAGAATTAATAAAAGGAGCTAGAATTTTAGTATCGCCTTCTGTTAGTTATGAAAATTATCCACTTAGCGTTTTGGAGGCCAAAGCAATGGGGAAGATAGTTATAGCCTCAAAAATTGGTGGAATACCTGAAATGCTTCCAAATTCTATGCTTGTTGAATCTGGAAATGCAGAAGAACTAGCTTTAAAAATTAAATACTGGTTTAACAAAAAAGAAGAAGAAAGACTAGAAATAGGGCAGGAATTTAGAAAAGAAGTATTAAAAACAAATTCACCAGAACAACATTTGAAACAAATTTTGTCTTTATATAAGGAAATGATAGACCGCCTCGCTTAGATAAAATAGTAGACTTGCAAATAAGCAGACTAAGTAAGAAAATAAAAGATGATGCATCGCTAACGCTTGATGTACCACTTTGTTTGATGAATCGCTTCATTTTTTGTTCAACTTTGTGTATCGCTTCGTTTGGATGGAATGACACACTTTAAACACGTCATCCTGAGCGAA
>Ga0210044_10009313_pt1 | contig 11979 bp, 10 predicted proteins | sample CryGey13umfilter_2_FD_183959 | JGI IMG/M metagenome (GOLD analysis project Ga0210044, IMG submission 183959) | Groundwater microbial communities from aquifer in Utah, USA - Crystal Geyser 4/9/14 3 um filter (SPAdes) (version 2) | ecosystem: Environmental > Aquatic > Deep subsurface >... | reverse complement strand
CGAAGCGATCCGCCAGTGGGCGCATCAGCCGCATCACCGCCGCCGGATTACTCCAGTTGGCGTCAACGAAGGCAAGAAGCAGCAACAGACAGCGACCTCATCGACGCCGCAAGGTCAAATCGAGGCCGAGGCAGCATAGGTGCTAATGCGCGACAAACACGAGGGTTCTTGGAGATGCGTGGGATCTACACCCGAACGGATTGACACGGGCGGTGGCCGGAAGCGCAATGACCAGGAGCGCGAGGGAAAGTGGAACGACGACTCGACCCATCTGTGAACATCTCCGGCTGAAGGTGGAACCGGTGTGTGCAACTCGAGTGCCACCCGGTCAACTGGCCAGCGACGTGAAATCAACCGCCGATTGATCCACCAACCAGGCTACTTCTTTCCAAACTGCGCAAAAGTTGCATGGCTTTGCTTGACGCCGGTGGTGGACTGCGATTCCATCGTGAACGAAGATCCGGAGCATGACGATGAAGCGCACACTCCTCTGTATTGCCCTCACCCTGGTGGGATGCCGGTGCGAGGACCCGCTCGAGCCCCAGCCGGCGCGGCCCGGGGCGGTCGTGCACAAGACCAACCACGACAAGGTGCGTACCCCGCAGAAGACCCCGTATCTGAGCGCGTCGACCCTGGTCATCGCCTACCAGGGCGCCCGGGGTGCGCGCCCGTCGGTGAAGCGCACCAAGCAGGAGGCCCAGCGGCTGGCCCGGGACCTCGCGGCGCGGCTGAAGCAGAACGGTGCGGTCTTCGCCGAGCTGGCCCGCAAGCACTCCGATGCGCCCACGGCCCAGATGGGTGGGACCCTCGGGGCCTGGGCCCGGGGCGGCATGCCGGCCATCGAGGGCAGGCTCGAGAGCTTGAAGATCGGGGAGGTCTCCGACCCGATGGAGACCCCCGACGGCTACCAGATCCTGAAGCGGCAGATCGCGGTGCTGGCCGCCGCGCAGATCGTGGTGGCCTACCACGGCGCGCAGGGCGTGCCGAGGACGTTGACGCGCAGCAAGGGCGAGGCGCTGCGGCTGGTGCAGGAGCTGTCCGACAGGCTGAAGGCCCACCCCGACCAGTTCTTCGCCCTGGCGCGCAAGAACTCGGACCATCGCGCCAGCGCGAGGAGCGGCGGGCAGATGGGACTGTGGCCGCGGGGGCGCAAGCCGCTGGTCGTCGAGGAGGCGCTGGACCAGCTCGAGATCGGACAGATCTCGCGCCCCGTCGAGACGCCGTCGGGGTACGTGCTGCTGCGCCGCAACGACCCCTACCCCCGGCAATAGCGCCCGGGTCAGGGCCTGGTGTAGCTCACCTGGTCTCTCGGGGTGGTCTGACCCAGGGCATGGGTTGTGAGCTGGAACGACTTGCCGCTCACCGTGACCTTGACGAAGCCGACGAACGGGTTGACCAGGCTGTCCCCGGCGATCTCGCTCCCCGCCGGCGAGGCCAGCATCGAGCGCAACGGATCAGCCGCGCCCAGCAGGCTGCTCTCCGGAGGATCGTGTCCGCCCACGGGCGCCACCAGGTATCCCACGCCGCCGCCGGGCCCGCCGTAGCTCGGGACCACCGTCGCCACGGGCCCCGACGTCGCGAAGCGGAGCGGCTTGAACCGCTGGTACAGATGTTCGTGCCCGCAGAACACCCAGTCCACCTTGTCGTCGAACAGGGCCGTCATCGGCCGCGTGTCGGCGCCCTGCCCCGAGTGCCGGGTCCCGGTGTTGTAGGGTGGAATGTGCCAGGCGGCGAAGCGCCAGGGGGTCTTGGTCTGGGCCAGCGCGGAGGCGACCCACCCGTACTGCGCTCCCCCCGGCTTCCAGTCGGCGGGCGCCACCTGGGACGTCTCGGAGTTGAGCACCAGCAGCGTCAGCGGGCCGTGGACCAGCGCGTGGTACAGGTCGGAGCCGGAGGAGCTGTCGAAGTCGAACAGCGCGTCGAACGAGGCCGCCGTGGCGCTGCTGGTGTAGCCCGGGGTGTCGTGGTTGCCGACGGCGGGCACCAGCGGTCGGCTGGCGAACAGGGCACGGCCCTTGTCGAAGAAGTCCCACCAGCGCTGCGGAAGATCGTCGCCCGTGAGGTCTCCGGTGATGAGGACGAACCGGGCGTCGTCGTGCGGCGGCTGGGTCAAGATCTGAGCCACATCCTTCCAGTGCTCGTTGGCGCTGCGGTTGTCCTGGGGATCGGAGAGCACGGCGAAGGTCACGTCGGATGGGCTCTGCCTCGCGGTGCGGAAGCTGAAGATCGGAGCGATCTGCGGCAGCGGACAGCTCACGGCGGGGTCGATGCAAGAGACCTGGTAGTGATGGACCGTGTCCGGTGCCAGGGCCGTGAGCACGAGGTGATGGTGCGTGCCGCTTGCGCTCTCGGCCATGGCGCTGGGCAGCGCGCTGGCCGAGGTTCCATATCGCACGCGCCCCTGGCAGGGGTGGTCGGTGACGAACGAGACCATCACACTGCGGGCGGGATCGCGGTCCGGCTGGGGCGGCGTGCCGGTCAGGTTGTCGCGCAGCGTGAGGTATGGACCGATGTACGGCACACCGACGCTGCGGTGATAGTCCTCGCCGGCGTTGTTGTCCCACTGCTTGCCCGTCGCACCCTGGGTGAAGAACACGAAGTCGAGCAGGTGGGCCGCCGCGGGCAGCGTCACCGTGGCCTCGAATGTGCCGTCGGGTTTGTGGGTCATGGGCGTGTCCAGCGCGGCGCCGGCGGTCAGGGCCAGGTCCCAGAAGTTGAAGGCATGGTGCAACGTGAGGTTGGCGCTCCCGGCCAGCGCGGCGGGCGGGCCATAGGTCACGGTGGCCTGGCCCGACAGGTTGGTGGGGCTGACCACGATGCCAGGGGCGATGGTCACGCCCGGGTCGGGGCAGGGGGCGTCGGGCGGCGGGAGATCGACGGGCTGGTCGACGGCGAGGTCCGGGGGCGCGTCACCCATGGAGCGATCATTCGATCCGACGTCGACAGGCAGATCCGGCGCGGCATCGGGCGGGGACGCATCATCGCTGCACCCCAGAAGGACCAGCCCCGTGGCCGCGATCACCGTACGGTATCGCATGCCGGCTATCTTAGCACCGGCCGGGCGGCAGGCCAGCGGGCGGTTCAGGTCAGCTTCTCCTGCATGATCTGCAGGATCTCCTGGTCCACCGAGACCATGCCCCGGGTCGCGAGGCGGCCCAGGTTGCGCAGCGACTCCACCCCGGTGCGGCCCACGATGCCGTCGGTGACCGGGATGCCGATGCCGCTCAGGGCCAGAGAGGCCGCGCGGAAGGCCGCGTCCACCGAGGTCATGGTCTTGAGCGCACATCCGATCTTCGCACCGTCGCACACCATCCCGGTGACGTTGCCCACCATGTTGTTGATCGCCAGTGAGATCTCGTGCGGCCCACCGCCCTCCAGCGTGACCAGCCCGGCGGCCAGGCCGATGCCGGCGGCGTTGGAGCAACCGCAGACGGCGGAGAGGGTGCCCAGGTGGTGGGTGGTGGTGGAGGTGACGACGCAGGCCAGCGCCAGCGCCTCGTCGATCATCTGCGGGTCCACCGCCAGCTCCTGGCCCCACAGCGCCATGGGCACCGAGCAGACGATGCCCTTGTTGCCCGAGCCGGCGAGGCTCATCACGCGGAAGTCCTCACCCCACATGCGGGCATACACCCCGGCGCAGACCAGCCGGCTGATGCGCGTCAGGGGTTCGCGCTCGGCCATCTGGACGAAGCGATCGGGGAACAGCGTCAGTCCATGTCGCGCGATGGCGAGGTTGAGCGTGACGCCGTCGCGCAGCTGCTCCCGATCACTGTCCGTCAGCGATCGGGCCATCTCGATCAGCTGCTCGAAGGACAGACCGGAGAGCAGCTCTCGGTCCCATCTTGCGCGCTCTGCTCCGCACCCCAGCGGGGCTCCCCCGCTTCGCGCGCGGAGCGAGGGGGCCACTCTGGACCGCGGAGTGCGGCACGCCCGTGGGCGCGCGCGTATGCCGGGCTGCGGCTCCTGCTGCTCGTGGTCCGCCACCTGCTGCAGCACCGCGCCGTCGCGCTCCAGGCGCACGACGCGGGTGTGGTCGCCCTCGATCACGGCCCGGGCCGTGCCGCCCGTCCGTTGTACGCGACAGTCCACCAGCAGCGAGGGGCAGGAGGCGTCCACCTCCACCCGCAGCAGCCCATCGTCGATCAGCCGCGCGGCGCGCCCCAGGATCGCCGCGTCGATCTGCCGGAAGCACTCCAGCTTCGCCGACGGGTCGGGGAGCAGGCTGCCGATGGCCAGGGCCCACAGGATCCCGACCTTGTGGCCGGAGTACGGGATGCCCACGGCGTAGCAGTTCTTGTAGATCCGGGGATCGCACACCAGCTGCACGCCCAGCAGCTCGCCTTCGATCTGTGTCGCGGCGAGGGCCGCGGCATAGGCGATGGACGCCGGCTCGGTGCACCCCAGCGCGGGTCGCCACTCCGCCGCCAGGTAGTCCGAGAACCGGGGAGGCGAGGACTTCATCACGGCTGCAACCCGTCGCGAAAGGCGGCGGGGAGCGGGACGGGGTGCCGCTCGTCGTCCACCAGCACCATCGCGGTGTGCCCCTGTGCCAGCAGCACAGGATCGCCGTCGCCGACACGGTACACCCGGCAGCCGATGCGAAAGCCGCAGCGACGGAGCTCCTGGGGCACGGAGTGGATCTCGAGCGCGTCGTCGAAGCGCGCGGGCCTGTGGTACTGGCACGCGGTCTCGACGATGGGCAGGTGGTGGTCGTAGGTCAGCCCCAGCTCCCGAAACAGCTCGATCCGCCCCAGCTCGAAATAGACGAAGTAGCTGTTGTAGTAGACGATGCCCGAAGCATCGGTCTCGGCGTAGCGGACGCGGGTTCGGGTGATGAAGGTGCGCGCCATGCTGCTTCCGTAGCCCGTTTCGTCGGGCTGGGTCAAGTCTACCGAAACTCAGGGCAAGTGAAGATCAAGACACGATTCTATAACGAGACCGTCTTGACACTGATGGTTCATTCAGTAGGATGCAATTGAAGTTCACCGAGGAGAGCCGATCATGGACCGCACGACGACCGGCAAGAACCCAGCAACTGGCGAAATAACAGGCGTTTCAACCCTGAACCGGGTTGAGGATGGGGTGGAGGTCGTTCGGCAGGCCCGACTGGCCCAGCCAGGTTGGGCCAGGACGCCGATCCGGAAGCGAGTGGCCGTCCGGCGCGTGCGGGACTCCATCACGACGCACGCGGATGAGCTGGCCGAGATCATCTCCAACAACACGGCTTTGACGAGGTCACGGCGCCTCAGTGCATCGTCCGGATGCACGGCATCCTGGATCTGCTCTACGCCAGGCAGACCATGCGTAGGCTGTCGGGGCTGGGCCGGGTCGTGCGCCTGTTCCCCAGGACCTTCGAACAATGAACCCACTGGCAGACGGACCGATGGCATCTTCCAACACTGACCGAACCAAGCTGCGCCAGCGTCGCGGGGCGCAGGTAGCCCGCGCCGTGATCACCGAGGCGGCCGCCGCGCTCTTCGCGCGCAAGGGCTACCACGGCACCACGATCGAGGAGATCGCGGTGGGGGCGGGCTACTCTCCGGCGGCGATCTACAAGTACTTCCGGAACAAGGAAGACCTGTTCACCTCGTTGTGGAAGTCGGTGGCAGACCACCTGCAGTCCATCTTCGTGCAGAGCGCCGCGCTCGAGCTGCCGTTTCCGCTGCGCCTGCGCTGGGTCGTGACGATGCTGGCGCAGATGCTGGAGCGCACCCCCGACCTGCTCATCGCCTATCTCGCCCAGCGGCCGCACGTGGTGCGGGGGGCGGTGACCGAGCTGGAGCGACAGGCCGCCGAGCACTATCGCGGGTACCAGCGGCAGGTGGCGAGCTTCATGGAGCACGGGATCGAGGAGGGGGTGTTGCGCGTCATGCCGCCCGAGGACCTGGCGTTGATCTTCATGGGCCTGCTGCAGGCCTTCGCCTATCGCTGGGCCATGTCGGAGGGAAACTTCGACATCCCGGGCAACACGGCGCTGTTGATCGATCTGTTCCTCAACGGCGCCAGAAGAACGGAGCCCGGGTCTGGCTCCGCACGCGACGCAGGAAGCTCTCCCGCCCCTGGTCGGTGACGAACTGGATGCCGTCGTCGAGCCGTTCCAGCACCAGCCGCGTCGCCGACCGACGGTAGCCGGGAGGTGGACCACGAGGGCGAAGCCGTGCAGAATCAGATACCAACCCACACCAGAGGTATCCGATGTTGCGTCTCGTAGTTCTGCCCTTGCTGCTCGTTCCCGCCCTGGCCTCGGCAACCCAGTGGACCGTCGATGCCACCGCCGCCGCGGGGGGCAACGGTTCGTCCGCCAAGCCGTTCAAGACGCTGAACCAGGTGCTGGCGGTGCTGTCCACCGGGGACACGGTGGTGGTGTCCGCCGGGACCTACAACGAGACGGTGAGCTTCTGGCAGATCCAGGCCGGGAGCGGCGGCTGGACCACGATCAAGGCCGCGCCCGGGGCCAGCCCCGTGATCGACGGCGGCGGGGGCGCCGGGTTCGTGCTCCAGGCCGGCGAGACGGCGAAGATGGCGTTCGAGGGCCTGACCATCCGCAACGGCACCGGCGCCGGGATCCTGTTCCACAAGGCGCACGACGGGAAGGTCGTGAACTGCACGACGAAGAACGTGGAGAGCGGGGTCGTGTTCTACTACTCCAACAACGGCGAGGTGACGGGCTGCGATCTGGAGGGCGGCGTCTCGGGCAAGGCCACCGACGGGACCGTGGTCAAGGAGAGCCAGATCCACGGCAGCACGGGCAACGGGATCTACCTCCACGCCGACTCCAAGAACTGCAAGTACGTGAACAACGTCGTGTACGACAACACGCCCAACAACATCTACATCGACACGTCGAGCAACATGACGGTGGATCGCAACCTGATCTACTTCACCGGCACGCCTCCGGCGGAGCACGCCGGGATCCAGATGGCGGACGAGACCTACGACAACGTCACGGTCCCGCGGCTGGACACCATCACCATCACCAACAACGTGCTGATCCACAACCGCCACGGCATCCTGTTCTGGCAGGGTGACTACCCGGGGCAGAGCGGGATGAAGAACGTCCGCATCACCAACAACACGGTGCTCAACAGCGTCGAGGCGGCCCTGATCTGGGACGCCGGACCGCACTCCGCCACGGTGCAGAACAACATCTTCGCCGACGACGGGACGGGCAGCGCCAGCCTGCTCCTGCTGGCCAAGTCCACCACCGGCGTGACGCTGGATCACAACCTGTGGAACATGCCGTGGGTCCCGGACTTCATCCAGTGGGGTGGCAGCGCCATGACGCACTACGCCTGGACCCAGGCCACCAGCCAGGGGACGGGCGACGTGCTGGCCGACCCCAAGCTGGCTGGATGGACGCCGCCGGCGTCCAGCGCCAGGCCCCAGTCGGGCTCTGCCGCCATCGACAACGGCGTCGCGCTGACCTTCGTGACCCACGACTTCGACGGCACGGCCCGTCCGGTGGGCTCGGCGTACGATATCGGCGCGTTCGAGGTGAGCAGCGTGGTCACGCCCGACGGTGCGCCGCTCGTGGATGGCGCATCAGCGGGGGACGCCAGCCCGACGGCGGATGGGTCGACGACGACCGACCTCGGCTCGGTCGATGGCCCGTCCGGCGGCGGAGACGACAGCGGGTGTGGGTGCCGGACGGCGAACCGGGCGCCCCAAGGTTCGGTGGTGTCGTTGCTGCTGGGGCTGATCGCGCTGACCGCGATTGCCCGCGCGTCCCGGATGCGGTAGACCAGCCACGATGGAACCTGGAGTCTACGCCTACTTCGTCGAAGCCGAGCAGCACACCCCCGATTCGATCCGCCTGTGCCTGGGACAGCTGGAGCTGGACAGCGTGTGGCTGCGCATCCACCCGCTGCAGCTACCCGCACGGTCGCTCCTGATGCTGGAGCTGTTCGATCTGGAGAGCGGGGGGCCGCTGGACGTGCCGCGGCTGGGTCAGCTGCTGTCCGCCGAGGGGCGCCGGGCGTTCCTCGCCGCGGTGGATCCCACCGATCGCGGCGCGGCCTTCGAGGCCTTTCGCGACGGCGCGGAGCTGCTGGCGTTCAGCGGTGAGTGGGACAGCTACCACAGCGAGGAGCACGGCGAGGGACGCGAGGGGTTCGCCCGCATGGTGCTGGCGCTGTCGGAGCTGGACTGGGGCGAGCTGGTCGCCGCGGCGGCCCGGGCGCCGCGCTTCCTCGACGAGGCCGACGATCACACCGAGGTGTTCATCCGGGGCCGCCTGGTGGGGATCCCGGAGGGTATGCCCCGTCAAGCCGCGCTGTTTGGACTGCACTACGGCGACGCCGACGACGACGCCGACGAGACGGACGAAGGAGACGAGACGGACGAAGCGGCAGCGGCAGAGGACGACACGGGAGCGGACGACGCGGGAGCGGACGAGGCAGAGGACGACGCGGGAGCGGACGACGCGGGAGCGGACGAGGCAGAGGACGGCGACGAGGAGGAGCCGGATGGCGAGGGGCAGATGATGCTGATGCTGCTCGATCCCGAGCTGTCGCGCTTCCTGTGGGAGGAGGCCCCGGCGGCCCAGGTCTCGGCCTTTCTGCAGGCGCTGGAGCCGGTCCGCGGCGCGGTGCTCGGGCCGCTGGCGCATGCGCTGCCCGACGTGATCCACATGGTCCAGGCCCAGCTGCCGGATCGACCGCTGGGGCGTTCGCCGCTGAGAGAGCTGCTGGTGTACGAGGTGCTCTCCATGGCCACGGGGGTGGGCTATCTCGCCGGGGACGCGGTGGAGTACTATGACCGACTGTTCTTCCCGCTGATCAACCTGATCGACGGTCCCATCGTGGATGCGCTGCGCGCCAGCCTGGAGGAGATCCGGGACATGGGTCTGCTGCAGGCGATGGTCGAGGTGCTGCCCTACTCCGCCCCCGAGGGCGAGCTGCTGGAGAGCTTCGGCGACGAGGAGCTGACGCCGCTGGCGAGCTGGGCGGAGGAGGATGACGTGTACGAGGGCGCCCTGTTCCTGCTGGACGATGTGCGGCTGCGGCGCCAGATGGAGCGCTTCGACGTGCAGCGGCTGACCGAGCGGGTCCAGCAGTTCCGTCAGGCGTGGGCCGATCTGCTGCCCCCGGGCAACCAGTGGCACGCCGGGGAGGCGGACTCCGACCAGGCCGATCTCGAGCGCTTCGGTCGACGGGTGCGGGAGCTGCGGCAGCTGCTGGCGCTGGCCGAGGTCAACCGCCTCCAGCCGGCGGTGCTGTTCTACGACTGACAGGAGGATCAGTGACCGTCGTCGACGATCTGCTCCTGGGGCTGGGGGACGCGCCGCTTCGGCAATGTCAGGTGGGCCCGCGGTCCACGGCCGTCTGGGGTCGATGCATGGGGCTCGCCTCCTTGCATCAGGAGGTGGAGCAGCAGGCCCCGCCGCCAGGAGGCTCCACGCGGCAGCTGGCGCTCCAGGCCCGCAGCGAGGATCTGGTGCAGGCGGCGGTGGGGGTCGCGGCGATCAACGCTCTGCTGCACGGTGACGGGGCGACCGCGCCGCACCTCGAGCCGGGCAATGCGTACCAGCTGATCCTCGAGCGTGGCGCCGGACGTCGCGTCACGGTGGTGGGCCACTTTCCATTCGTCGAACGCCTGCGCCCCCACGTGGATGCGCTGTGGGTCCTGGAGCTGGATCCCGCACCGGGGGATCTGCCGGCCAGCGCGGCATCGGAGGTCATCCCCCGATCGGACGTGGTGGCGATCACCGGGTCCGCGCTGGTGAACCACACGCTGGACGCACTCCTCGAGCTGGCGCGGGGGACGTTCGTCCTCGTGCTGGGCCCCACCACTCCCCTGTCGCCGGTGCTGTTCGACCACGGCGTGGCGGCGCTGGGCGGGACGGTGGTGGAGCATCCGGAGTTGATGCTGCGCCAGGTGGCCGACGGCGTTTCCTTTCGCCACCTGCAGGGCGTGCGGCAGGTGATCTGGCACCGGGATCGGCGGGCGCAGGGGAGCAAGATGGGGCCGCGATGAACAGGGCCTACTGGGCGCACGTGACCGCCTTTGGTGCGCTGTGGGGCGTGCTCGAGATAACCCTCGGCGCCTTCCTTCACACCCTGCGCCTGCCCCTGGTGGGGCTGGTGATGGCCGCCACCAGCGCCGGGCTGCTGGTGGGCCAGCGCCAGCTGCTGCCCCGTCGGGGAACGTCGCTGGCCACCGGCGTCGTGGCCGCGCTGTGCAAGTCCATCTCGCCCGGCGGGATCATCCTGGGTCCGATGATCGGCATCTTCACCGAGGCGGCGCTGGTGGAGCTGAGCCTGCTGCCGTGGCCGCGCAGCCGCGTCGGTGCGCTGCTCGCGGGAGCGCTCTGCACCCTGTGGGCCACGTTTCAGGGGCTGGTGACGCAGTACCTGCTGTTCGGCGGGAAGATCATCGAGCTGTATCTGGCGGCGCTTTCGCGGGCCGGCCGCTGGCTTCATCTCCCCGCGGGGACCGGCTGGTGGGCGCTGGCGCTGCTGGTGGGGCTCGTGGGGCTGGTGGGAGGGCTGGGGGCGCTGGCCGGGCGGCGCGTGGGGCTGGATAGCGCCGACCGTCTGGGCCTGGATCCGACGGGGGGGCGGTGATGCCGCGATGGGTGCTGGCGCTGGTGGCGCTGACCTGCGTCGGGCTGCAGATCCCCGGGTCGCTGCCGCTCGCGGGGCTGGCGCTGGGGGTGTGGCTGGCGGTGCTGGCGCTGTGGGACAGGCCCGGGCTGGCGCGGATGTGGATGCCCAGGTTCTGGCTGATCACGATCCTGCTGGGGTTGGGCAGCGGGATGCTTCTGGGGCGGCGGGACATGCTGGTGCTCGGGCTGTCGGTGTCGCGCGCCGGATTCGAGGCCGGAGCGCTGATGGTGGTGCGGGGGGCGTTCATCTTCGGTCTGGCGATCTGGGCCAGTCGGGCGGTGAGCGAGCGGGACATTCGTCGGATGTTTGGTGGTGTCGGCCTCGGTGCGCTGGGCTCGGCCATCGCCACGGCGCTGGGTCTGTTGCCCGAGCTGGAGCGGCAGTTTCATCGGGCCTGGTCGCGGCTTCCGCGGCGGGGCCGCTGGTCGCAGATCCGACCCATGGCAGTCGAGCTGTTCTGCGAGACGGCCCTCCTCGCACAGCGCATGGCGGGACCGGTGGCGGCGGTGGTGGTGGGACCACCCGGGGCGGGCAAGACCACGACCCTGCTGCATCTGGTGCAGCTGCTGCGACAGCGATCGCTCGTCGTGGGCGGCGTCGTCCAGCCGGGCGTCCACGATGCCGACGGAGCTCGGGTGGGCTACACGCTGCGAGACCTGGGCACGGGCGAGGAGCGCGAGCTGGCCCACCGAAGGGAGACGCGGCCCGCGCGCGGCGTGGGGGAGCTGCGCTCGTGTGCGGAGCGGAGCGCGCAAGATGCGCCCGCGCGGGGCATGGGATACGAGTTCGACCCCCGGGGCTGGGGCTGGGCCCGTGATGTCGTGGCCCACGCCAGGGGCCACGCCGACGTGGTGGTGGTGGACGAGCTGGGTCGGCTGGAGAGCGAGGGCCAGGGTCACATGCCCGCGCTGCTGGAACCGGTGGAGCGGGGCGACATCCCCGGGCCGGTGCTGTTGCTCGGAGTGCGGCAGGACCGCTGCGATGCCATACTTCGGCGGCTGGGTGTCGGACCCCTCACGCCGCGGTTCCAGCTCCCGGCCTCCGAGGCCACGCTGGATCGCTTCGTTGCATCCCTCGCGCGGAGGGTGGAAAATAGCTCGCTGAAACCAGACAAGGAGGCCACAACATGAGGCGCGCATGGCCACTGATCATCGGTGGGTTTCTTTCGCTGATGGGGAGCTGCGACCAGTCGGTGACCGAGGGCAACACCGATCAACTCCTGTCGGACGTCACCCTCGCCGACGGCGGAGCGGATGGTGTCGTCACGACAGATACGGCGGTGGAGGCCGCGATCGACGCCGCGGTCGGGCCCACGGTGACGGTGACCTACGGCGGGCAGAAGAAGGTGGTCGGTCTGAACCAGCCGACCCCC
>Ga0210044_10009312_pt1 | contig 11981 bp, 23 predicted proteins | sample CryGey13umfilter_2_FD_183959 | JGI IMG/M metagenome (GOLD analysis project Ga0210044, IMG submission 183959) | Groundwater microbial communities from aquifer in Utah, USA - Crystal Geyser 4/9/14 3 um filter (SPAdes) (version 2) | ecosystem: Environmental > Aquatic > Deep subsurface >... | reverse complement strand
TCAAATAAATCAGTTTCATTTAATTTACGTTCAGAAGTTTCTTCGTATTTTCCAAAAGGTTTAATAACCAAAAAGTCGTACAAATTAACATTAGAATCTTTTGTTTCCATTATATATTATATATATATAATATTATATGAAATATAAATGCAATTTATTTTGCCAAAAATAATAAATCAATAATTGGTGAAAAAAGTGATAAATAAATGTATTATACTCGCATATTTGAAGCATATATTTAACAATATCCACTAAAAATACCAATAACATCATCGCATAAATATTTTTTTAATTCTTTTTTAGCATAAAATTTTTGATTTAATTTTTTATTTATATATTCATAATAAAGGTAATACAGACTATTTGTTTTTATAAAATATTCTTCTAATACAGGTTTGTTGTTTTTATCAAAATAATCAATTAATAATTTTACTATTTTTGGGTTTCCTTCTTTTATTGCATATTCTAGGATAGTAATGGTGCTACCAGCATAATATATACGTTGACACTTATATTTATTATTTAATATTAATTCCACTAATTCCGAATTACCTCATCGAATACATTCAACAAAAAAACTTGAAACAAAACAGAACTTTACGAAACTATAATTTGAAACATCAACCCCATAATCTATAAATTTTTTTATAATTTCAATGTTGTTATTTGATAATAAAGTCACAAGATTTTTATTTTTTATTATTTCTTCAGGATCATGGAAATATTTTAATATAAATTTTATATTATTGGTATTGTTTTTTTCTATATTTATTTTTAATTTTTTATACATCTCATTTTTATCTAAATTTTTAATTATATTTAATGGTAATTTTATGAAATTTAATTCACAAATATCTATATTTTGTATATTTATATTATTGTCAATTAAATATTGTGTTATTACACTATTTTTCGTATTAACAGAAATTTGCAATACGGATTCACCATCTATATTTATTATATCTTTATCTGCCCCTAAAGATATACATTTTTTTACTATATTGAAATTATTATCTTTTACACTTCTCATTAGTAAAGTGTTTCCTTTATCATCGCGAGTATCAATATGTAATTCTTCACTGGCAATTTTATTATCAATACAAGTTTCTCTCGGATTTTGTTTTTTTATTTTTATTTCAATATTATCATTCTTTGTTATAGTACATCTCATAGTGCATTTCTATAATAGTTGTAATTTGATAAAATTTTATTATTTCATTTTTTTTATTTAAAAATAAAATAATATTAGTATCTACAATAAATACATTTTCTCTCATTATTTTTTTAGCATATTCCATATAACAATTGATATGAACGGAATTTTTACAATTTCCACAAGTATAAATATTAGTTCCAGGAACAATCACAAATTGACATATTCCGTAATCAGATTGATCTTTAGTATTTTGCGTATTGTGAAAATTTAGTTGATTATCCATAATATTTGATAGTGATGAAACGATTGTTATTTGTGTTGGACTAGAATGATGTGGGCTAAAATTAATAGAACTTTTATTTTGCAATTCAATATTTGGATAAGATATTTTAGATTCCAAAGGCGATTGTGCAATTATATTATTTGGTTGAATTGGTGCTTTGTTGAATTGTGCAATATAATATTTATAAAAAGCAGTGCCAAGTGTTATAAATCCTATGTTTTGTAATAATATTTGAAAAACAAATAAAAATATTATAACTTTCATAGAAGATTCTATATCTACATCTCCATTATATACTTCTGCTGGATTTTTAGGATTTTAATAAAACTTTTCAGTGTATTTTTTATCAAAAAAATCAATACATTTAGTAAAACAAGTATATGTAATCATTGCAGTATATTCAAAATCATTATATTTGATTTTAAATTCAAGACTATTTAATAGTATTTTAACGATATATCTAGAATATTTATAATATCCACATTTTATTAAATGCGGTATGTTGCTTGGGATATATTGTTCCGATAAACATGCAGTAGATTCCTCATATGATTTTCCAGTTATTTGTAAATTAAATGTTTTCCATCCAAATTTAGATTTGTCAATAGCCAATAAAATCAATAAATATAATGATGTAATAACAAGATATGAATATGAAGTCACAAAAAGATAGTTATATAATTTATAGTTGTTTTTTTCCAAATTCCTATATTTTTTATTGCAATATATAAAAGTACTAAATATCATATTGGGAATAAAGCAAATAAAAGGTAAAAGAATTGTTGCTAAATATATATCATCATAAATTGAATTTATGTTTTCTGGTTTTATATGGCAAGATCATTTATATTTCCATAATCAGTATGGTTAATTGTACTGTTGATAATTGTGTTATTCATTATAATAATAATATTATTATATACATATATACATATATATTTCAATTTTTATATAGGAAACATGCTAATAAAAAATGAAAAAATAATATCATATCATATAATATGTATTTATTTATATAAATGATACAATGGAAACATCTGACAGTGTATATATAAAAGAATTAGAAAATATAATAAATCTAATATCACAAAATACATCAAATTACGATTTAATAAAAGGATTAGATGAAGGAATAGTACAAAAATTGTTAGGCCAAAAAAGAGAAAAAAGCAAAAATAAGTCAACATTCAGATAAAACAAAAGATATGCCAAAAAATGCAGTTATGGCATTTTGTTCTTTTTACAAACAAAATTTAGGATCAACGTTCAAAAATCAAAAAAATAATCTTGATAATGAAAATGTATTAACTAAACTACGTTTCAGATTTAAAAAAGAAGCATATGATGATAAATATGAGAAAAAATTTGATATCGTATTGCACCCTAATTCAGTTTTTTTAATACCCTTATTCACAAATAGAATATATACACATGAAATAATTCCATCCAATTTACCGGTCGATAAACTACCAACTAGAATGGGATATGTAATAAGATGTTCAAATACAAATTCAGTATACAAAGATGGGAAAACATTTATTGTAAAAGACAATAAATATATTGAATTAGAAGAACCAACCGATGAAGGTATAAAAGAATTAAAGAATTTATATTACAAAGAAAATAGAACAATTGAAAAAGTATTTTACGATAAATTTTATTTCAGTTTAAATAGAGGCGATTATACAAAACCAATTGTTTAAATTATATCCATCAAATCACTTTTACTGATTGTATAATTAATATCCGGATAAGTATGTTCAATATTTGAATTTTCTTTTCCTCTTTGTTTATAAAAAGCTTTTTTTTCATCATCACTTGCCATTTTAAAAGAAATATCAGAATCGTTAATATATGGTTTATTATTAATAAATTTAACAAATGTTTTTGATAATCTAAAAGTTATTCCTAACCATCTATTTATTGATTTATCAGATTCCAATATTATTTTATGTTGAAATTTATGATTTGTTGATGTTGAAAACAAAACAGCTGAATTATTCTTTAACGCAATTTCTGATAATTCATTTGTTTTTTTATTTAATATTTTTAATTTTCTTAAAGTATTCGTTTCATTCGTTTCATTCCCATTTTCATAACAAGAAAATAAACAAATATATGAATCTTCTTTTAAATCCAATGATTGATCTGTATGGAAATCCATTTTACAATATTGTGAATCATATATCTCTATTAATGCGTTATTAAATTATAATTCATCATCTTTAAATTCTTTTTTTATGTTATTTATAAGTTCATTATGAATTGGTAAAAATTTCTGTACTGGATTTTCATATTTAGTTGTTGTTCTAATTATTGGAATAGAATTATTGCATTGGACTAATACTACACCTTTTCTTCCTTTAGTTATATCTTCAAATTTAGTTGAGGTAGATAATTCGTCAAATAAATTAGTTTTCATATCTAAAATTATTTGTTTAAACATTGGACTATAAATTAAAATATTAACCATTTGTTATATAATTTTATCATGAATCATATAAATATCCATCAATAATAAAAACACCATCCATAAAAATAGGGATTGGGGAAGACAAATGACTAAATTTATTTTTGGAAATTATTAAATTTCTTATTTTATCATTTAATTTCCTTTTATTATCATCTAATTTTTTTGCTTTTTTTAATGAAAGAATCATTTTTATACTCAAATTCATGTTTTTGTATTATTCATAAAACTATTTAATGTAACATTTATTTTTATTGTAAAGTAATTGTTCGATAAATATTTTGATAATATTTCATTGAAATAGTTTTTGGTGTCGAAAACTGACCAGTTTTTTAAAGAAAAATCAATAATAATATTATTTTTATTTACAATAATATCATTTATAACAAATTTTTTATATATAAACGCTAATTCAAATAAACGACCATTATATAAATCGCATATCAATTCATTCGTTTGTATCATTTCATTATCATATGTAGATATATTAAAAATATAGTTTGAATATTCAGTTATCGTCATAATTTATTATATAATTATTTATATAAATAATAATAACACATTTAAAATTGAAAAAATTGAAATAAGTAATACCATGATATTATGAATTGTACAATACAATGACAAATTACACTCAACAACAAATAGAAGACCAATTTACTAAGGATCTTGAACCTCCTGACCCAACAAAAGGATATATTGTATCATCTAATATAAAAACAACCGGAGTTACATTATTAATGAAATGTATTTTATTGGCAAAGAATTATCAATATTTATTAGATTCAATTGATATTGATAAAGAATTGGAGAAAAAAACATGTAGAGAAAATGGATGGAATGCGTTACATGTTGCTACAATTAATTCCGGATTGTCAAGTTCTGAATATGCAGTGTCTAAATTATTAGAAAATAAAGTTGATATAAATTCACTAGATAACCATAATCAAACACCGCTTTTTATTGCATCATGATTATCCAGAGAAGAATCAACAGAAAATACAGTAAAAATGTTAATTGATGCTAAAGCTAATATTAATTTACGAAATAAAAATGGAATGACTCCACTTTTTGTTGCATCATGGAAAACAAATAAAGATTCAACTGAAAATACAGTAAAAATGTTAATTGATGCTAAAGCAAACATTAATATACAAAATTATTTGGAACAAACACCACTTTATATTGTGTCATGGAAATCAGATTCAAAATCAACAGATAATACAGTAAAAATTTTAATTGATGCCAAAGCGAATATTAATTTGCCAGAAAAAAATCAGCAAACACCACTTTTGTTTGCAATATGGAGATTGGGGAAAGAATCAATGGAAAATACGGTAAAAATATTGATGGATGCTAAAGCGGATCTCGATATAAAAAATAATAGTGGATTTATACCATTATTAACAACAAGTAATCCAAAAATATTTAAAATGTTAGTAGACGCAAAAGCTGACATTATGGTAGAACATAATGGAAAGACAGTTTTGGATAGAATGTGTGATTTATGTATGCAAAATACGGATACTGATTTAATAGAAAGATTATTGGAACAAGGTGTAAAGTTTAATAATCAAATACTATATAAATATAAATGTGAACTGTATGAAAAAAGAATGGAAGATCAAAAAAATTTCATTAGAGCTTATAAGGAAGGATTGTCCGATACAGCTTGTTTAGTTAATACATATTTATAATTTTTTTATAATTCAATACAATCACCAAAAAAATTGAAAATTAAATTTGTTTGGAAAATATATATTAAATATATATTAAAAATATGATAGAAGGATCGATGAGAGCATCTATGAGAACTCTTCCAAGAACGTGAACGTGTCAAGAACTTAACCCAACGCGCGGAAATGTGGAAAATTTGTGTACAGATTCCGGATCAGAATATATTAGCGATGATACAAGACAAATAATCAGTGAGGCAATGCTTTTTAAAACTCGGAAAATTGAATTGGAAAAATAACGTATAAAAAAGAATCATGAGTTGGAAATACAAAAATTTATGGATGGGGTGAATAAATTTGCAACTGGAGAATCGGATGATTCGGGTTATGAAACAATTGAAATTATTGAACATAAACACGATGGTGATGTTGAATCGAAAATACATAAATCAAAGCATCCAGATGATTTTGCAATGGTGAATTGGTTGAAGCATTCACCATTTAATAAAATGATGTACGGCACACTAAATATGGGATATAGTTATAAATTTTCTGTGAAAGAAAATAAACCATTTGATAGAGTATCAATTGATAAATTGGAAGAATTATTGAAAAAAAGTTATATTGGAGATCAAAACTATTTTGCAGTTATTTTAGATACAAATGATAAAACTATTTTCCAATTATCACGTCTTAATGGAGTATCGATTCCGTCAGAACAAGAAAAAAATAATTAAAATTGAAAAAAAATATTTATTTATATAAAGATAATTATAATAATATTATAACTAATAATATGGAAAAGAAAATTTCAACACAGAAAAAATTTTTGATGCAAATGAAATAGAAGATGGATTATTTATTGGATCATATGAGGCAGCAACACATCAGGAATCTTTAATGGAAAATAATATAAGTTGTATATTAAGTGTTGGTATGACCATTTCAAATATTACTGGATTATTGGATTATGATCGTTTTATAATTTCAGATGATCCGGAAGCAAATATTCCGGAATATTTTGATAGATCAATTAAATTCATCGAAAAAAATTTATCCAGAGGAGAAAAGGTTCTTGTCCAGTGTCAGGCAGGTATTTCAAGAAGTGCAACAATTATTTCCGCTTATCTTATTAAAAAATATGGTATCTCTGTGAAAAGAAGCTATTGCAATTATTTCCGATAAAAGACCATCTATATATCCTAATTATGGATTTATCAAACAACTTTATCAATTTCATCAATCAATAAATAATTAAAAAATTGAAAAAATCATATAAAATTTGTTTAATAATTATATTATAATAATAATGAATTATTTAATATACAAAGGCAAAGATTTATGTGGAAAGAAATTCATCACCGATAGTTTTATTGACAATATAATAGATAAAATGGATGATATATATGATATAGAATATTCCGAAAAAGTAAATATAGATAATATATTTAAAGATTGTGTTATTTTGCATCATAAAACATATTTTGATCAAGATTGTAATGGAGGATATCAAAGTCAATATGATGATTTATTATTATTATATGATAATAAATTAATATCAATAAATGTAAGTCAGACGATCGAAACATATAATAAATATTATATGAGCATAAATATAAAAAACGAAGGTTATTACAATGATGAACAAATGGAATATGTATTGGATTTTATAAATGATGTCGATTATCCCAATAAGTATGTCTATGATAACTATAAAGTATCTGATACGATTTTAAAGAATCGTAATAATACAAATAAGATAAAACGAAATACTGAATTGGGATTTAGCGAACATTATTATTCTATACAAATAACAACAATGGGTAAAAAATATATAATAATACAAAGCATTTATGATCCAGAAAAAATATTAAAATTATGTACAGAATATTTTGAAAATAATAAAGAAGAAGTATTAAGAATAATTAATGTTTACGATGAAGATGAAGAAGAATATATGGAAATAAATCTATTATATAAAGAACAAATAATAGAATATCTGCAAGAAAAACAACTATTATCATATGAAATTATAGCAAAATACATATAATATAATCTATGTAATAAAAAATTGAAATCATAAAATATCTAGATTATTTATTGTAATACTCACCAAAAGTCATCAAGCTCACATTGACGACACTTTCACTCATGTCTTCTGCATCGGAAAACCAAAGCCCTACTCCTTCTGAAAAGAAGGAAGAGAAGAAGTGCAATGAAAAGGATCTTGTTGTTTTTGCAGACAATGGTCGTTGCTTTTTAAAGCGAATTAACTCTTTGACTGAGATTCCGAAGAAGTATCATTTACTCGGATCATGTGGCCAATGGTTTGCTCCTTGTGAGAAGGATAAGTACAAGATTGGGGATGTTGTTGCTGTTTTTATTCTTGACACCATTTTCCCACAAGAAGGCCCTTTTCCAGAAAATATTTGTGGCATGAAAGTGAAGAATATGAATTTTGGAAAGAAAAAGCATGTGAACAGCGTTTTCTTCCCCGAACAACTGATTCGTGATTATTATAAAATCCCGGACACTGTGAAGGAAGGTGATATCACTTCTTATATTACTGGATTGAAGAAGACTGTCGAATCATCTGAGGAGAAAAAGCTCTATACTCCAGGTGATTCGGAAAAAGTTTTTCCTCCATGTGCACACAAGACAGATGTTTCGCGAGATAACTTTTTGCTAAATTACTGCATAAAGACTCCCATTATCATTACTGAAAAGAAGAATGGAACATCAAGCCAAGCTGGAATTGTCGGCGGTGATTTCATTGCTTTGTCACGAAATTTTAGGATATTTCGGTCAAAGAGAAGTCAAACATATTTTGATATGTTTGATGCGCTGAAATTGGAAGACAAGTTGAAGGATCTTCCGGAAGGCCTATTTCTTCAGGGCGAAATTGTCGGACCAGGAGTAAACGCAAACAAACATAAACTTACTAAGACAAAGTTCTTTCTCTACAATATTTTCGATTCAAAAAAGCAACAATTCTTATCACATAACGAAATATGTGATATTTCGACAAAGCTTGAATTGGATGTTGTCCCTATGTTGTTTAAGGGAACAATCGGGGATTTTATCGAGAAGCACTCATCATTGGAAGAGTTTGCACTTTCTCTTGACTCGAATTCGCCCGAGTACATGGAAGGAATTGTTGCCAAGACTTTATGCAATGAAGTTTCTGCGAAAATCATTTGTGTGGAGTTAAACAAAAAGTCAAAGAAATCAAAGAAGTCAATGAAGTAATTATTTAATTTATTTTTTTTTTTATTTTTTTTTATAATAAAAAATTCATATAATATAATTTGACATTATGTTAATAAGTCAATGCACTTTGGATTTTTATTCATCATTGCAAAATAAAGAGATGTTTGTTTTTCAAGTATATTTTCTCTGGAGTTTGTTAATGAAATAAAAGTTCCTTTTTTATTTTTATCAGCACCAGCATCTAATAATAATTTAACTATTTCATCATTACCTAGATAAGATGCTGCAATGAGTGGATTCGTATTTCCATATCCTTCTTTATTGACATTGCATCCAGATTTTATTAATAATTTTGCACATTTGTAATGTTTTCTACAAATAGAAATTAATAGTGGAGTAAAATCATTTTGATCAACATAATCTAAACAATAACCATTTTCAATAAGTAATTTCATACATTCATATCCACCATTATATGCGGTATAAATAATTGGTTAATATTCATAACCATTATGTTCATAATTTTTATCAACATGAATTTCTTTTCTTTTGAAAAAATTAGATAGTTCTTTAACATTATTAGTAAGTACAAAATGCATCATGAACATTTTTATTATGTATATAACACTGATATTCCTTATCACCATATTCACAATCTATTTCTATCACTTTTTCCATAAATTCTTTATCATATTTATCAGGATCCATTGAGTATTCAACATAATATACATATATTATGTGTTATTTTATTTTTCATTTTTTTAAGAATGAAAAAAAAATAATATTTTAATAAAATTATAAGCCAATACATTACAATAACAGTATCAATGGTAGATAATAATATATTTTCTTCTGATAATAAAAAATACTATTTATTATTAAGGAAAATTAAAGAAACTGACAATTACAGAAATACATTTAATATGAATGAATTAAAAATAGTACAAAATTATGATGAAGTTTATAAACATTTATATACTTTTGCGATGGAACATGATATTGGAAAAATATCCGAAAAATTTGGGAAGAAAATAAATAAAAAAATGTCAAATAAAAAAAAATTAGATCCATCATATGTAAAATATTGTGCAAAAACCAATAAATTTAAAATTTCTTTTTAACAATTCAAAAAAATAGCTAAATTTAATAACAAAAATAATATATCAATAAATATTTATAAACATAATGATAAAATTAATTTAACGGAATATATGCAAAACGATTATATTTTTACCGAACTATTTTATAATAAAAATAATAACTATTTTTTTAATACTGAAATATTTGGGGGTATATTGATTCCAATTAACTATTTTGATACACATGATTATAATTATTAGACATATTCAAAGAATAAATTATTTAAAGATGCTTTGCAAAAATACAATATATCAGATAAAAATTATATGTATAATAAATTAATGAAAATGTTGGATAAAATGTTTGAATATAAAATAAATAATATTCCTAAAAAAAATAATTTGGTCTGTCCCAATTTTTTGTGTTCATTATATAACATTCATTTGACTAATTATAATATTTGCCCTGAATATGTATTTGATGATAAGATCGTTATTTTAGCAAAAAAAATTATTGGAATATAAATACGATGAAATTGAAGATTTAAATTTGTGTGGCATTATGATTGAAGTAATAAAACAATTGAAATGGACCAAAAAAGATATTTTAAATTTACCAAACCAAAAAAAGAATTAAATGATAAATTAAGAGAAACAATAATAGATTTTGGATTAACGAAATTTTTTCCATTACATGGTGGTCATAATTTCGATAGTATTTTAACAGATTATACTTTTAATGACGAACCATTTACGTAAAACATTATTTTATTTTATTTTGTAATGGTAATTTAATAATTAAAAGTCATATAAAAATTGAAAAAAAAAAATATATATGGAATAATAATAAATTATTAAAAAAATAATGAGTTCTGAAAATAATGTTATATGGGATATGAATGATATAGAAGATGCTTTGATGAAAAAGAAAACAAGTAAAAAAATAATAACTATTCCAAAATTCCAAAGACAATATGTATGGGATAATGCCAGACAAAATAAATATATTGATACTTTGGAAAAAAAATTTCCAAGAGGGTGTATGACGATGTTTAAAATAGAATCAAAAAATAATATTGATACTTTTACAGTATTGGATGGATTGCAAAGAATGATGACTATTAAAAAATTTATAAATAATCCATTTATATTCGACGCAATCAAAAATAATATTAATTATGAATTTAATAAATTAATCGAAGATTTAAAGTTGGATGAAAATCATAAAATAATAAAATATATAAAAGAAAAGTGGTTTATAAAAGATATTTTTGGGAATTTTGAAGATATTAAGAAAAAAACATTTCTCGAAAATTTGGAAATTTTAAAAGGTGATATTAGAAAAATGGTTGATAAAAAAAATAAAAAAAATATAACATTGTATTATGATTCAATATTTAATAGTTCTAATAAATTATGTGAAAAAATAACTAATGATTTTTCACATAACAAATTTCTTGTCGAAATTGCAGATTGTGTGGAAGAAGATATGCCTGAAATTTTTGAACTTTTAAATACAAATGTAGTTCCATTGACAAAGATTCAAATAAGTGCTGCATCCTGGATCAAATTCGGTAAAATGAAGATATTAAACAAAAAAATAAAAAAAAATATCGATAAATATTATGAAAATATGCCAGACATTGAATTATATGGAATTGATAATGATGATGATTCAATGAATGATTATTATGATTATGTGATTGGATTGCAATATTATTTGGAATCGGAATCTGAATTATTAAAGTCATTAAACAGTAAAACTTTTATATTTCCATTATTATTAATGTGTCTGAATGGAAAATTCGACGAAGATTATACAAAAATACCAACAGAGTTAAAAAAGATTTATGATACAACTAAATTAAAAGATTTCGATGTAAAATTAATAAATGCCATTAAGACTGTCGAAAATGCATTTAAACCTCTTAAAATATATAAAACAAAATATGAATCAACAAATCATATTTGTTTAATAATTTCATCTGTATATAGAACAAAACAATCAAGTTTCATTGAAGATAATATTTTATTTCAATTTGTTATGGATAAAATTAAAGGATCGCTAAATGAATCAACAATTAATGAATATTTAAAAAAAGATATA
>Ga0210044_10009309_pt1 | contig 11985 bp, 9 predicted proteins | sample CryGey13umfilter_2_FD_183959 | JGI IMG/M metagenome (GOLD analysis project Ga0210044, IMG submission 183959) | Groundwater microbial communities from aquifer in Utah, USA - Crystal Geyser 4/9/14 3 um filter (SPAdes) (version 2) | ecosystem: Environmental > Aquatic > Deep subsurface > Groundwater... | reverse complement strand
CCTTATGAACCCATAGAAAAAAAGGTTGATGAAAAAACCAAAGATAAAATAGAGGAGTTGAACTTACCTGGAATTTCATTTATTCGCAGTTCTCATAGATTTTATCCAGAAGGTAGTCTCGCTTCTTCGATTATTGGATTTTTAGGTCAAGATAGTGGAGGAAATAATGTTGGGAATTATGGTATTGAAGGATATTGGGACAAAGAGTTAGCTGGAAGTGGTGGTTTTTATGAGGGTCTAAAAGGGGCAGTGGGAAATAAAATAGCTTTTGGAGATGCAAAATTTGAACTGGCGCAAGATGGAACAGATATAACTTTAACAATAGATAGAACAATTCAATTTCAAACTTGTAAAATTTTACAAGAAGCAATGTTAGAGTATGGAGCTGAATCTGCAACGGCAATTGTAATGGATCCAATGACAGGAGCTATTAGAGCTATGTGTAGTTTGCCGGATTTTGATCCAAATAATTATGGAAGTGTAGATTCTGTAAGAGTTTTCAATAATTCGGCTATTTTTACACCCTACGAGCCTGGTTCTGTGTTTAAACCAATTGTTATGGCAGCAGCTTTAAATGAAAGTGTTGTAACTCCCCAAACTTATTTTTTTGATACTGGAATAAAAGAAGGCATTTGTGATACTCCAATAAAAAATGCTAATGAGGCCAAGTACGATGATACAAATATGATTGGTGTTTTGGAAAACTCAATAAATACTGGAATGGTTTTTGTGGTAGAAAGATTAGGAAAAGAAAATTTAAAAAATTATGTTGAGACTTTTGGTTTTGGAGCAAAGAGTGGATTAGAGTTAGATACAGAGGTTGGTGGTACACTTGATTCACTATACCGTAATGATTCTAACAAAATAGATTGTTATAGTGCTACGGCATCATTTGGGCAGGGGTTAACGGCAACTCCACTTCAGATGACCACTGCTTTTAGCGCTTTGGCAAACGGCGGTTTACTTTTAAAACCATATATAGTGGATGAAATAGATTATTCCGATGGTAGAATACAAAAAACTAAAGTAAAAGAAATCAGAAAAGTTATATCAGGAAGCTCATCTTCTTTAATTTCCGGTATGCTTGTAAATGTTGTAGATAATGGACAGGCTAAAAAAGCGCAAGTTCACGGGTTTTATGTGGCAGGAAAAACAGGGACAGCTCAAATTTCGGGTTTTGGCGGATATTCACAAGAAACAAACCATTCTTTTGTTGGCTACGCACCAGTAGATAATCCAAAGTTTGTTTTGTTTGTAAAGTTTGAAAAACCGCAAAGATCTTTTTCTTCTACTACAGCCGCTCCAACTTTTAGTAAAATTGCTAAGTTCATTTTAGAATATTATGGAGTACCACCTTCTCGCTAAATATCATTGACAATTCATCATTTTTTTTGTATAATAAGATAGTCTATATAATTTTGGAATGGTTTGAATTTCTTTTTTATGGCCTATTCGTCTAGTGGTTAGGACGCCGGGTTCTCATCCCGGTAAGAGGGGTTCGATTCCCCTATAGGCTACAGAGTGTTTAAGATATATATAAAAAACCTTCGTAAAAATAATGGCTGGGTAGCTCAGTTGGTAAGAGCACAGGATTCATAACCCTGAGGTCGGGAGTTCAACTCTCCCCCCAGTCACAAGAGAATAGAAATTAGAATTAAGGTAAAAAACAAAAAAACTCCATTTAATTTGAAGTTTTTTTATTTTTAGTTTTTTCTTAACTACGCAGTAGGCCTTAGGTTTTAATCCTTAACTAAGGAAGTAATCTTGTCTCTTATCTTCTTCCTTTTAGAGTATCTTTTAGTGTTTTTCCTGCTTTGAATTTTGGTACTATTACTGGAGGAATTTCTATTTTATCACTAGGATTTCTTGGATTTACACCAATTCTTCCTGCGCGTGTCTTTGCGCTAAATGCGCCAAAACCGGCAATGGTTACAACTTTTCCAGAGTTTAATGTATCTGTAATTATGTCTACCAATGAAGAAACCATTTGTAATGCTTCTTTTTTTGATACACCAACTTTCTCGGCAATTTGATTTGATAACTCTACTTTGTTCATATTTTTTGTTGAAAGCCTCGCTTTTAATTACTCAATAAGTCTATTATAAGAGAATTTATTTAGAATGTCAAAAAATTATTTTGCGTATTCTATTACACGGGTTTCTCTTAACACAGTTACTTTGATTTCTCCAGGATATTGGAGCTCACCCTCTATTTTTCTGGCAATGTCTTTTGCTAAGTTATAGGCTTGATAATCATCAATTTCACTAGGTTTAACAAAAATTCTAACTTCTCTTCCTGCTTGGATTGCATATACTTTTTCAATTCCCGGAAAGTCTCCGGCTGTTTGTTCTAATTCTTCTAAACGAGCAACATATTTTTCGTATGTATCGCGTCTTGCACCAACCCTTGAAGAAGAAATAGCATCCGCTGCCTTTACAAGTTGTGTTATTAATCTTTCCGGTTTATCTTCGTGATGGTTTGCCGCTGCGTCTTGTACGTCTTCGTCTAATCCAAATTTCTTTAGAATTGTAAAACCAATTTCCGGATGTGTTCCTTGTGTTTCTTGGTCAACCGCTTTTCCAATATCGTGAAAGAAACCAGCTTTTTTTGCTTTGATAGGATCAATTCCACCTAGTTCTTCCGCCATTAAAGCAGATAAATAAGCAACTTCAATAGAGTGGTTTAATACATTTTGTCCGTAGCTTGTTCTGTATTTTAAACGTCCTACAATTGAAACTAATTTTGGATCAATTCCAGTAAAACCTAATTTGTAAAGAGTTTCTTCACCGGTTTTTTTGATATCAAGCGCTAATTCTTTCTTTGAATCTTCAATAGATTGTTCTATTTTTCCAGGATGAATTACTCCTTCTTGAATCATTTTTTCTAGTGCAAGATAACAAACTCTACGACGAATTGGAGAAAATCCGGAAATTAATATGACACCGGGAGTTTCATCGATTACCAGTTCACAACCTGTTAATTTTTCAATTGTTTTGATATTTCTACCATCCTTACCAATAATACGACCTTTCATATCATCGCTTGGCAAAGTAACAACTGTTGATGTTGTTTCACTTGCATGATTAGATGAACATCTTTGAATTGCGCCAAGGATAATTCCTCTTGCTTTTTCTTCGTAAACTTCTGTATTTTGTTTTTCCAATTTCATTATTCTACCGGCCAAGTCGTGGGAAGCGTCTTTTGCCACACTTTCCATTAACTCCTCTTTTGCTTGTTCAGTGGAATATTTTGATATTTTTTGCAATTTTTTCATTGCTTCATCATAAGCACCACTTATCTTTTGTTTGATGTTTTCGATTTCTTCTTTCTTTTGTTGAAGACCACTTTTTTGACTTTCAAAGTCTAACAACTTTTTATCAAACATAGATTCTCTTTGTGAGATTCTATTTTGAAGATCTCTAATTTCTTTTCTTCTTTGATTTTCTTCTTTTTTTGCTTCGTCTATAATTTTAATCCCTTTTTCTCTTGCCTCGATTAAAATTGACTTTTCTTTATTCTTTACTTCTGAAAGAATAGTTTCTGCTTTTATTTCTGCAGTATTTATTCTGGCCTGTGCTACTAGTTTACGTATAACATAACCAATAGCCACACCTAAAACAATACTAATAACAGAAACAAAAAATAATGTTATTAGGGACATATTTTTTTACTTCTCATGAGTTTTGAGACAGTAAAGTATTTTGTTGTGAGAGTACACAAACAACAGCAATAATTTGCTTATAGTTTATGTTTTAAGAAGTTTTAATTGCGCTAATTTAAGCGTTAAATCGAACATTTTGTTTTTTCCGTTAATTTCCATATCAGTCTATTTTCTTCTTTCTTACAATCTATACCTTAGTCTTTCAAACCCGAATTAATAATAGTTGCCCTTTTAGTATAGCTGTTTATGTTTTTTATGTCAATATTTGGAAGAGGTTTTTACGCCAATTTTTTTTATTAAACTTTTTTACTTTTTTTGCTTTTTTTAACAAAAAAGTTCCGATTGATTCTCTTTTTAATTTTTCACAGTAAGCACCGGTTTTAAGCTTTTTGCCAATATCAAATGCCAAAGTTCTAATATATGTTCCAGTTGTACAATTGACTTCAATAGTTAAAAATGGATATTTGTATTTTTTAAGAGTTATTTTTTTGATTGTAATTTCGTGTGGTTTTCTTTCTACTTCAATACCTTCTCTAGCAAGTTCATAGAGTTTTTTACCTTTTATTTTTTTTGCGGAATACATTGGCGGAAGTTGAGATTGCTTTCCTAAGAAATTTTTCAAAACTTTTTCAACTTCTTTTTTGGTTGGTTTAATTTTTGGAGTTATTTTGTTTGTAATTTTTCCTGTTTTGTCATAAGTGTCTGTTTCTGTTCCTAATTTTATTTTTGTAAGGTATGTTTTATCTAAATTTTTAAATTCATCGATTCTTTTTGTTGAATCTCTGCCAACAGCAACGATTAACAAACCTTCTGCAAAAGGGTCTAAAGTTCCGGCATGGCCTATTTTTTTTATTTTTGTAACACCACGAAGAAAACCAACTACATCGTGGCTAGTCCAATCTGTTGGTTTGTTTACCAATAAAAACCCAGAAGGCTTTTCTTCTTCTTTTTCTTTCATATTTCTATTTCTTTCTAATTTATATCTCCCGAACATTTGAAATTTCCTGCCTGCCGGCGGGCAGGTTGGGCTAATTTTAATGTCATTCTCTGCTTGACCAGGAATCCAGAAATGTTGATTCAAACCCTGGATCCTCAATCAAGTTGAGGATGACAAAAAAGAGTATATTTATGTTTTGTGAATCAGAGACGAGATCCTTCGGCTATCGCTCAGGATGACGTTTTCTCACCACGTCATATTGAGCTTCACCTCGTGGAGTCGAAATATTCCAGTGCAATATCACCAAAATATAAATAATTAAAATAAAACCTAAGTTTCTTTTCTATTTATTCTTTGCTAATCACCAATTTAATTATATTAAGTCGAGATCCCTCAAGCTACACTTCGCTTCGTTCGGGATGACGTGAGAGAAAAGTAAATTAGGCAGATTAAGTAAAAAGGTCGAAAGTTTATAAATTTAACTCTTAGATCTTAATTCTTATTTCTTTATCTTTAAGTTATGATACAATGATTAAGTATGAATGACAACATAAATATAAAAGGTTGGGGAACGGTGACAGAGGGTGGCTCAGAGATTTGGCATTCCGAGCCTATTTTTCCAAATTCAAAGATAAGCTTTTTAGAAAAGGCTAAATTTTTGTTTTATCCAAAAAAATATTTTTTGTATAATTTTTTGAAAAAAAACCTATCAAACAAAAAATATAAAGTAAATTTACTAGATGTTGGCTGTGCCACCGGTTCTAGTATTGTAGATTTGAATAATATTTTTGATGGTAAAGTAAACTTGTTTGGAGCTGACGTGGTAAAAATGCAGGTAGATATAGCAAAACAAAAACTAGCAGATAGAAAGATAAACGCAGACATACAATGGTATGGAGGAAACAAACTTCCGTTTAAAGACAAAATAATGGATGGAATCTACACCTCGGATGTTCTGGGTCATGTGAATAATGTAGATAGGTGGCTTGCAGAATTAAGTAGAGTTTTGGTAAGTGGTGGAGTTTTGGCGATGTTTAGTGAATCAGAATTGGGGAAACATGCTATTTTGCGAAAACGTCTTATGAAAAAGGGCATAAACATAGATCCTCATTCTCAGTTTCACATTTCTTTGTATTCTAAAGAAGAGTTAAAAAGAAAGATAGAAAAAGCAGGTTTTGAGATTTTGGAGATGCGTTCTTCTTCTGTTTTGCATTTTTTTATCAACCCAAATGAGTTTTATAAAGCGCTTAAAAACAAAAAAGGTTTCTTCTTTTTAAAACAAATAAGTAGATTTTTAACCTTTATAAAAACCAAAACCCATCCATATTCTACAGCCTTATTGGAATTTTATGGCTTTCTAGAAATGTTGGTTATCGGTAAAAAAACCGAAGCTCAAGGCTATGTTATTTTGGCCAAGAAAAAATAAATTATTCTAAAATAAGTCTAAAAACTTGCTTTTTTTGGCATTTTTAGGTATTGTGTATTAAGATAATTAGTATTAATTTAGAATCTTATGAATCTTTGGCACGATCTAACACTTGGAGAAAAAGCTCCAGAACAATTTAGAGTTATTATAGAAATCCCAAAAGGATCAAAAAATAAATACGAAATAGACAAAGAAACAGGTCTTATTAAGCTCGATCGCGCAATGAAAACTGCGCAAGACTATCCTTTTGACTATGGTTTTGCTCCACAAACTTTGTGGGAAGATAATGATCCTTTAGATGTTATTTTGCTTACAACATACCCACTCCACCCAGGAATAATGGTAGATGTTCGCCCTGTGGCTGTAATGCGTATGATAGATGGAGGAGAGGGAGATGATAAAATTATTACAGTTCCTGTAAATGATCCTCGTTGGGAAGAAGTAAAAGATTTACACGATATAAATAAACACACAGTAAAAGAAATTCAACATTTCTTTGAAACATATAAACAAATTGAAAATAAAGTTGTAGAAATTTCTGGTTGGGAAGGTAGGGAATCAGCTATTGAAGCTGTAAAGAAATCAGTAGAATTGTACAATGCAAAATACACTAAATAAGAGCAGGTTAAATAAAATACATGAATGTTACAGAGTTAGCTAGAAGATTAAGGGTTCGTCCACAACAACTTTTGGAAATATTACCAGAGTATGGTTTTGACGTTGGAAAAAAAGCAGTAAAGATTGACGACAAGGTTGCAAATCAGATCATGCGTAGTTGGAATAGTATTAGAAAAGAAATTGAAGATAAGCGTAGAAAAGAAATTGAAGACAAAAAAAGAGAAGAAACAGAGCTTCGTAAAGAAAGCGGACTTTCTGTTGCCTTGCCAGATGTAATGACTGTCAAAGATTTTTCAGACCGTTTAAATTTACCTGTGACACAGGTAATTGTGGAATTAATGAAGAACGGAATTTTAGCTAACCAAAACCAAAATATCGATTATGATACTGCCGGAATTATGGCAGAAGAACTTGGTTTTAGTGTTCAAAAAGAAGAGGGCGGTAAAGCAGATGAAGAAAAAGAAAAAGAAAGAGAAGAATCTTTAGAAAAAGCTTTGGCACAAAATAAAAATAAAGAACCAAGACCACCAGTTGTAGTGGTAATGGGGCATGTTGACCATGGAAAGACAAAATTGTTAGACACAATTCGTGAAGCAAATATAATTTCTGGAGAAAGTGGAGGAATTACACAACACATCGGTGCTTATCAAACTATTTGGAAAGATCCAAAAACAAAGGAACAAAAACCTATTACTTTTATTGATACTCCGGGACACGAGGCTTTTACAATTATGAGAAGCCGTGGCGCACAAGTTGCAGACCTCGCAATTTTGGTGGTAGCGGCAGACGATGGTGTTAAACCTCAAACTAAAGAAGCTATTCAAATTATTAAAGCAGCAGGACTTCCATTTATAGTTGCCTTAAATAAAATTGATAAAGAAGCTGCTGATTTAGATAGAGTAAAAACAGAGTTGTCACAAAACGGAGTAAACCCAGAAGATTGGGGTGGAGAAACTCCGGTTGTGCCTATTTCTGCTCTAACAAATTTAAATATAGATAAACTATTAGATATTTTACTTTTGACTGCAGATGTAAACGCAGACAAAATTCAAGCAGACCCTCATATTCCTGCAGTTGGCACAATTATTGAATCTAACTTAAATAAAAATATTGGAGCGGTTGCAACTGTTTTAATTCAAGCCGGTACATTAAAAATAGGTGATCCTTTGGTAATCAACGGAGAAATTTATGGAAAAGTACGTGCAATGAAAGATTACAAAGGAGACGATTTGTTTGAAGCCCTTCCTTCTACTCCGGCGCAGATTATTGGGTTTAAAGTATCGCCGGTTATTGGAGATGTTTTAGATAATACAAGTGCAGAAAGTGCCACCAGAATAGACATTAAACAAAAAAAGAATGAACAAACCGGTGCGCAACAACAGTCAGTTGCAACAAACAGCTCTGGAGATGACGAAGATAAAAAACAAAAAAATTCTTTGAACATTGTTATAAAAGCAGATATGCTTGGCTCTTTAGAAGCTATTATTGCATCTTTGGAAAAGATAAATCATGAAGAAGTTGGTGTAAAAATTGTAGGTAAAGGCTTAGGAAATATCAATGAAAGTGATGTTGCAAAAATTGAAGCTAAAGATGGAACAATCATTGGGTTTCATGTAAAAGCTACACCAAGTACAGAAGAACTGATGCGTGAAAAGGGTATTAAGTTCCTTCATTTTGAAATCATTTACGATTTGATTGACTGGGTAAAGGATCAATTACAATTTTTGCTTGAAAAAGAAAAAGTTGTGACAGAAATTGGAAAATTACAAGTAAAAGCTATTTTCCGTGAAGAAAAACATACCGCAACTATTGGAGGATTGGTTGTTGATGGAAAAATTAAAAAAGGTGCTCGTGTAAGAATTTTAAAAGATGATAAAATTCAAGGATACGGAGAAATTACCGGTTTGCAAAGTGGAAAACAAGATGTTAAGATGGTTCCGGCAGGTTCAGAATGTGGATTACGTGTTCAAACAAAAATAAAAATTGAAAAAGATGACATTTTAGAAATCTTTGTAGAATCTATTAAAGATAGAGAATTAGAATTTTAATTTTAAGTTAATAATATGAGTGAAAAAACATTTACAGATGAAAATTTTGATAAGGAAGTATTAAAATCAGAAACTCCAGTTTTGGTGGACTTTTGGGCACCTTGGTGTGGTCCTTGTAAAATGATGGGTCCGATTGTAGAAGAATTGGCCACAGAAAATGCAGATAAAGCTATAAAGATTGGAAAATTAAATGTAGATGAAAATAGCGCTATGGCTGGAAAGTATGGAGTTATGAGTATTCCAACATTTTTAGTTTTTAAAAATGGTGAGGTTGTAGACCAAGCTGTTGGTGGAGTTAGCAAAGAAAAACTTCAGGAATTGATTGATAAAAATCTTTAACTTGATGTATTTCAAAAATTGAACTAATATAATATACACTAGGTATGCCTAGTGTATATTTATTTATATTCTTCGTGTCATCCCAAGCGAAGAGAAGCAGAAATTCTACGTCATACTGAGCGAAGTCGAAGGATTTCGTCTCTGATTCATTAAATTAATAATTAACAAAGAACAAAAAGAAAAGAAATTTACGTTTTGTTTTAATTATTTATATTTTGTGATATTGCACGTGGATATTTCGACTCCGTTTCACTTCGCTCAATATGACGTGGTGAAAAAACGTCATCCTGAGCGACAGCCGAAGGATCTCGTCTCTGATTCACAAAACATAAATATACTCTTTTTTGTCATCCTCAATTTGATTGAGGATCAAGGGTTTGAATCAATGTTTCTGGATTCCTGGTCAAGCCGGGAATGACATTAAAAAATTAGTCCAAAAATTTCAAGTGTTCGGAAGGTTAGGAATTAGAACATTTAGAATAAGCGAAGCGATAGAACAATTAGAACTTTTATTATTAATAGGTAAAAATATGAACAATCCATTTAGTTCGGCAATGAAGCAACTTTATACAGCATCACAGGCAATGAATTTGGATGCAGATATTCTAACAGAACTTTCTGCACCAAAACGTATCCTTACAGTTTCAATTCCAGTAAAAATGGACAATGGCACTACAAAAGTTTTTGAAGGTTATAGAAGTCAATACAATAATGCTTGTGGGCCTTTTAAAGGTGGAATTCGCTATCATCAAGATGTAAATATAAGCGAGGTAAAAGCACTTTCTTTTTGGATGACTTTAAAATGTTCAGTTGTTGGAATTCCTTTAGGTGGTGGAAAAGGTGGAATTATTGTAGATCCAAAAGAATTGTCAGAACGTGAATTAGAAGAGCTTTCTCGTGGATATATTTGTGCTATTTATAAATATCTTGGCCCAACTCAAGATGTTCCAGCTCCAGATGTTTATACAAATGGAAAAATAATGTCTTGGATGTTAGATGAATATGAAAAATTGACTGGAAATCATGCACCGGGAATGATAACCGGAAAACCACTTTCACTTGGTGGCTCAAAAGGGCGTGATAGAGCAACTGCTCGTGGAGGATTTTTTGTGCTTAGAAATCTTCTTGAAAAAATGAATAAAAGTTTTGAAGAAACAACAATTGCAATCCAAGGTTTTGGTAATGCTGGCCAAGTTATGGCAGATTTTCTTTATGCAGAAGGCGCAAAAATTGTGGCAGTTAGTGATTCTAGGGGTGGAATTGTGAATCCAGAAGGTTTGGATATGGAGGCTGTAAAAGCTTATAAAAATATGACTGGAAGTGTTGTTGGTTTTATGGACGCAGAAACTATTTCTAATGAAGATATTTTAGAATTGAAAGTTAATATCTTAATTCCAGCAGCTTTAGAAGGTGTAATCACAGTGGAAAACGCAGAGCGTGTTCGCGCAAATGTAATTTTAGAGTTGGCAAACGGTCCTGTTACTCCAGAAGCAGACGAGATTTTGCACAGAAACGGAATTTTATCTGTGCCAGATATTTTGTCTAACGCCGGTGGTGTAACTGTTAGCTATTTTGAGCAAGTTCAAAATGCAAGTAATTATTATTGGGAAGAGGAAGAAGTAAACGAAAAATTAGAAAAAATAATGAACAGTGCTTTTGAAGCAGTCTGGCGTGCAAAAGAAAAATACGGCGTAGATATGAGAGTTGCCGCATTCATTGTAGCGTTGGAAAGAATTAGCGAGGCGATGAAGGGTAGGGGGTAGGAAGGTAGATTAAGAAATAAAAAATCAGCGGTTATTCCGCTGATTTTGGTTTAGTCCAAGTAATCTTTTAAGAGTTCTTCCCTGGAAATTCCAAATCTTTTTTCAAATGCTTTATTACTCGCAAAAATAGTTTTAAGTAATTTTTCATTTTCCATTTCAAATTTAATTCTTAGAAAATTAATTCTAGATTGGAGTGTTTCTGGAGAAAACATTAGTTTATGTGGTGCATTTAATATATTAAAACCAATATTTTTACATATATTAAGTATTTTTTCAGTTCTTTCCCATGAACAACCTAAAATCGCAGGAAAAGTACAAACAATTTTAATAATTTGTTTGCTACTAAAACCATACTTCTCCAAATTATTCAAAATCCCACTAGTCCTCTCCCATGAATAACCTAAAATTTGAGGAAAACTATAAACAATCTTAATAACTTGTTTACTATTAAAACCATATTCCTCTAAATTATTCAAAATATTTTCAGTTCTTTTCCATGAACAACTTAATGTTCCAAATGAAATACAAACAATCTTAATAACTTGTTCACGACTAAAACCATACTTCTCCAAATTATTCAAAATCCCACCAGTCCTTTCCCACGAGCAACTCAAAGTTGCAGGTAAACCACAAACAATCTTAATAATTTGTTCACGACTAAATCCATATTCCCCAAGATTAGTTAAAATCCCCCCAGTCCTTTTCCATGAATAACCTAAAGTTTGAGGTAAACCACAAACAATCTTAATAACTTGTTCACGACTAAATCCATATTCCACAAGATTATTAAAAATCATTTCAGTCCTTTTCCACGAACAATTCAAAGTTTCCGGCAAACCACAAACAATCTTAATAATTTGTTCACGACTAAATCCATACTCCTTTAATCCCTGAAGATTTTTTCTTATTGTCTCTTCTGGAACAATGGCAAATGGATTTTCTTGTTTAGAAACACCAAACTCTTTGTAAACGTCCATGAGCTTCTCCTTTTTGTGGATGATGTAAAGAACAGTTAACAATTAATATTATCTTATTTTTGTACTTTTGTCAAGTTAAAAGTTGATTTTGTCAACGGGAAATAGAAATGTCCTACTTTTGGAGATTTAGAAATGTCCTAGTTGGACATTTTTGTTAATTTCTTAAGATATTCAGAATTGGCTGTTTGTCGCCAAGGATGGTTGGTTGGTGGTATG
>Ga0210044_10009306_pt1 | contig 11986 bp, 11 predicted proteins | sample CryGey13umfilter_2_FD_183959 | JGI IMG/M metagenome (GOLD analysis project Ga0210044, IMG submission 183959) | Groundwater microbial communities from aquifer in Utah, USA - Crystal Geyser 4/9/14 3 um filter (SPAdes) (version 2) | ecosystem: Environmental > Aquatic > Deep subsurface >... | reverse complement strand
CTCCAATGCAACCTTGGCTTTGAATGCAGGAGAGTGATTTCTTCTTTTTGTCATATCGGTAGATCCCTTTCGTTTTAATGTCAGAATTCCACCTTAGCAACATGTCCGATTTTCTGGGACCACCTCTATCTGCCGTCCTTCGGGACGGCAGTGGATTGAAGCCGCATTGTCGGCATGGTGCTCTGCAGCGGCAGACAGGGGCTTGATGTTTTAAACACTACCGACTTTTCTTACAGGTAACTCTTCTGGAGAATTGGTATCTTCCTCATCAAAAGATGATAACTCCAATCGGCGCGGGGCAGGATCTTCAAGCGGTGCAAGCTCGGGCATATCTTTATCGCTGTTCTTGCTTTGCAGCTCCTTGAGTTTCCGCGCAGCGGGCATGACCATGCGCTGTAGAGAGCCTACCGCGTCATTATAACTTCCCATCGCGCTGCCAATACTTTTGCCGACTTTTTCCAGATGTTCTCCGAATTTACTCAAACGCTTATAAAGCTCCATCCCCTGAGTGGAAATTTCTTCTGCATTCTGCGCCAGCGCTACCTGCCGCCAGCTTAAACCAACAACGCGCAGCAGAGACATCATCAAAGTCGGGGAAGCAATCACGATATTATTGTCATGGGCAAAATCAATAATATCAGGATCGGCCCGTATCGCAATACTGAAGAGATGCTCGGAAGGTAAAAACATCACAGTGAAATCGGGGCTGTCCAGATTTTCCCAGTACCCTTTTTTCCCCAGAACGCGGACATGCTCGCGCACCTGCCGTGCCAGATTCTGCATAAGCTGCTTTGTATCTTCGGCAGATAAATTTTCGCCCAGCCTGTCCGCAAACTGGTTCAGAGGCGCTTTGGCATCGACAACAATATGAAATCCGTCATGAAGCCGGATAATGGCATCAGGCCGCTGCCGCCCGTTATCACTCTGGATCGAGACCTGTGTTTCATAATGGACACCCTTGATAAGACCTGATTTATCCAGCAATCCTTCGAGAATAAACTCTCCCCAGTGTCCTTGTGCCGACGGATCTTTCAGCGCCCCGACCAGGCGTGCGGTTTCGCGTCCCAGTGTCTGTAAATCCTCACGCAAAGCCTTGTCCGTACCCTTGATCTGTTCAACCGTACTACCCAGCGTCTCAAGCTGTTTCCGGATCGGCATGACGAGTTCGTTGATGGCAATCTGGCGCTTATCAAGATCATGGGCGCTATCTGCTTTGGCCTGGGTCATTTTTTCTTGTGCCAGCGCACCAAAACGCTGTAAAAACTGTTCGCTGGTCTTATCCAGCGCCTGTTGTGCAGTCAGGGAAAACAGATCACCCATTTCGGCACGCCCCTGTCTCTCATGTGCCAGATCTTTTTTCAGCGCTGTTATTTTCCAGAGCGCTATCAATCCTGCAAAAATCAGTCCTGTTAAAATTCCTGCGACCAGTGAAACCGGATCAAATGTCATTATCTTTATGCTTTTCTTTGTGAATCCTTTCTATAGAATAGCATTGTTATGAATGATGAATGCAAATCTTTTTCGAGAAAAAACCAGCACGGCAACGCGATGATTTATGTGCTGATTGTCGTTGCATTGTTTGGTGCGCTGAGTTTTGTTCTGGCACGGCAAACCGATAATTCGGAATCAGGGGCACTGTCCAGCGAGAAAACAGAAATCTATGCCAGTACTCTTCTGCAAGCGACCATGCAGCTTAAACAGGCGGTTGAGCAGATGACTTTTACCGGAACGCAGATCACGGATCTTGATTTTATTACATCCGATGATGCCAGTTTTGATGTTGGTTCCCCTGTGAACAAAGTTTTTCATCCGCATGGGGGCGGCGTTATTCTGCCGCGTATTCCCGATGAGGCTATTAACGAGATTTCCGCAGATCCTCCGGCGCGCTGGTATATTGGGCGCTTCAATAATATGGCATGGACACCCTCAACAGCCAATGACGTTATTTTAACTGCGCATCAGATTAAACAGGACGTCTGCGCCCGTATCAATGAAAAACTTACCGGTAGTCCTACAATCCCTGAACTCGCTGTCCATACGGTCAAAGAAGTGCTTATCAATGCCTCAGAATCTACAGCAGGAGGAAACTTCGAACTCAATAGCGCCGAATGTGCGGTCTGCGATGGAAAACCGGCGCTTTGTGTGAAGGATAAAGCCGTTAATGCCTGGAGTTTTTATAGCCTGATTGCCACAGAATGATTGTGTGTGAGGGCATCAGCCACGATTCCCCCGGAATTATTCTTTCCATTTAATAGAGCACCCCATAGAGGGAACCTGCGCGGTACGGCACGTTCCTGTTTGTGCAATTTCAAGCATCGCCTCACGCAATTCGCGTTTTGCATCAGGTGCTTCTTCATTTTTTCCGCCGCTGTCAAAACGCCCCCGGTACTGTAATTCATTCCCGGCATTAAAGCCGAAAATATCAGGGGTGCAGACAGCCCGATAGGATTTTGTAACGTCCTGCGTTTCATCAATCAAATAAGGAAATGTAAAACCATGCTGGCGGGCAAAAATTTTCATATTTTCAAAAGAATCTTCCGGGTAAGTTCTCGTGTCATTCGGCATGATAGCGACAACACCAATACCCTCTTTTTGCAGCATTTGCATATCCTGCACCATTTTCTCAATGATCGCCTTGACATAAGGGCAGTGATTGCAAATAAACAGAACCACAGTGCCTTTTGCACCTTTAATATCTTCAAACGTATAATATCGTCCATCCGTGGCTTTCAAGGAGAAAGCCGGCGCATAAAAGTTACTCTCTATTTGTGGTGTATGTAGTAAAACCATGTCTGGAAATGACGCTATCATACAGGATTGCAATGATAAACTTTAAAAAGAATTTTCTTCTGTTGAATCCGGGGGCTCATTACCACGCACTCTATTAAAGTTATTTCCTTCCTTGAAGAAGAGGGGGCAGACATGCTAGAAACAGGGAGAATCTTATATCTAGTATTGGAGTTTACCAAATCATGCATCATTTTGTCTTTCGACATCTGGCTTTTACACTTCTGATCTCAAGTCTGCTCATTCTATCCAATTGCAGTAGCAGCGTTAAGAAAGAAAGCAAATATCCGACCGGTGCGGATCGCGCTGCCACAAATGACAAGATTTATGAAGAGGCTCCCAGTATCTTCGGCAATGACGGGATCGGAATTTTGGGTCGTAGTAATGACAAGGAAGATTATAGTGGACAGGCCGGAATTGGCGTGAACAGCTATTTATGGCGGGCATCACTGGATACCGTCTCTTTTATGCCGCTGGCAAGTGCGGATCCTTTTGGAGGTGTGATTTTAACAGACTGGTACTCTCCGTCTGAAAAAACAGACGAGCGCTTTAAACTTAATATTTTTATTCTTGATCGTCAGCTCCGTTCGGATGGAATACAGGTCAAGGCTTTCCGGCAGGTCAAACGGGGCAATAACTGGCAGGATAGCGATGTTGCCGGAGATATGACACGCCAGCTTGAAGACGCCATTCTGACCCGCGCCCGCCAGTTGCGTGTTTCGCAAATGGGCAGATAGAATGATGGAAATATCAGAATATTAAAGGCTGGGGATCATCCTGTCATGAGTCGGTATAATATAAGAGAAATCGAAGAGAAATGGCGCAAACTCTGGGTGGAGCGGCGTTGTTTCGAAGTATCCGAAGATTTATCAAAAGAGAAATATTACGTTCTGGCGATGCTGCCCTACCCTTCAGGGCGCATCCATGTCGGGCATGTCCGTAATTATACCCTGTCGGATGTCGTGGCACGCTACCGCAGGGCTCAGGGCTATAATGTCCTGAACCCGATGGGGTGGGATGCTCTTGGTCTGCCAGCGGAAAACGCTGCGATGGAGCGCAACACACTGCCTGCCGACTGGACAAACAATAATATTGCCCAAATGAAAGAACAGCTTCTTTCTATGGGACTGGCCATTGACTGGAGCCGTGAAATCTCGACCTGCGAGCCGGAATATTATAAGCACGAACAAAAAATGTTTCTCGATTTTTATAAAAAAAATCTGGCCTACCGCAAAGAATCCATTGTGAACTGGGATCCTGTTGAAAATACTGTTCTGGCCAATGAGCAGGTCGTTGACGGCAAAGGCTGGCGCTCTGGCGCGCCTGTCGAACGGCGGAAACTGAACCAGTGGTTTTTGAAAATAACAGCTTATGCCGAAGAGCTTCTGGAAGACATCAAAAAACTCGAACGCTGGCCTGAAAAAGTCCGCATTATGCAGGAAAATTGGATTGGGAAATCCCAGGGTTTACAATTTAACTGGAATATTGCCGGACGTGAAGAAATTATTGAAGTGTTTACAACGCGTCCCGATACATTATTTGGAGCCTCTTTTATTGCATTAGCGCCGGATCATCCGATGAGTGTCGCTCTTGCCGCCAATAAAGAGGGTTTTGATGCTTTTATCAAACAATGCCAGACTATGGGGACATCGGAAGAGGTTCTGGCGCAGGCCGAGAAAATCGGTTTTGATACAGGGTACAAAGCCACACACCCCTTATTACCGGGCAAAGAATTTCCAATCTATATTGCCAACTTTATTTTGATGGGCTATGGCACGGGCGCTATTTTCGGGGTTCCTGCCCATGACCCACGCGACTTCGAGTTTGCAAAAAAATATGATCTGCCTGTGTGTCCCGTAGTCATACCACAGGGTCAAAATCTCGAGAATCTGGTGGAGGCCTCTGTAGAGCCCGGTTTTATGAGAAATTCTGAATTTCTGGACGGGCTGGACAATAATGCTGCAAAAATAGAGATTATCAAGCGTGTCGAGGCGCTTGGCAACGGCTTTGGCACAACGCAATACAGGCTAAGAGACTGGGGCGTCTCGCGGCAACGTTACTGGGGCTGTCCGGTTCCCTTTATCCATTGTGAGGTTTGTGGCATAGTCCCTGTACCGGAAAAAAGCCTCCCTGTTTCTCTTCCGATGGATATTAATTACGATGCGCCCGGCAATCCACTGGATCGTCACCCGACATGGAAACATGTTGATTGCCCGTCATGTGGCAGGGCGGCGCAGCGTGAAACCGATACTTTTGATACGTTCTTCGAAAGTAGCTGGTATTTTCTGCGTTATCTTGATCCCCATAATGACCAAACGGGATTTGACAAGAAAAAATCCGGTTACTGGATGGCCGTTGACCAGTATATTGGCGGAGTCGAACATGCTGTTCTTCATTTGCTCTATGCCCGTTTTTTCACCAAGGCATTGCGTGATTGCGGTTATCTTGAATGCGATGAACCTTTTACCGGATTATTTACACAAGGCATGGTGACCCATGAAACCTATCAGGATGAAAAAGGGCAATGGCTCTACCCCAATGAAATTGATAAAGACGAAACGGGCAAAGTGGTCACAATTGAGGGGGGCAAGGCTGTCACGGTTGGCGCTTCTGTCAAAATGTCAAAATCAAAGCGCAACACGGTTGATCCGCAGGATATCCTGGACACCTATGGTGCAGATGCTGCGCGCCTGTTTATCCTGTCTGATTCGCCGCCGGAGCGTGATCTGGAGTGGAGCGAGGCAGGCATTGAAGGCGCCTGGCGTTATATCAACAAACTTTATAGAATGGTCAATGAAGCCGATTTGTCTCCTCCCGGTTCCCCGAAATCGGCTATTTTCAGTGCTAATGCGGTAAAATTACGGCATATAACGCATAAAACAATTACCGAAATTGGCAGTGAAATCGAAGCCTTCCATATGAACAAGGCTGTGGCGCGTATTCGTGAACTTTCCAACGCCATTGGCGACTTTAAAATGCAGGATCAATCCGATCAATGGGCATTGCGCGAAGCCGTTGAAACGCTGGTATGCTGTATGAATCCCATGATTCCCCATCTGGCCGAAGAGCTCTGGCATTTCCTTGGCCATAAAACAATTCTGGCCGAAGAGCCATGGCCTGTGGCTGATGATTGTTTACTTGAAGCCAACACCGTGACAATCGGGGTTCAGGTCAATGGTAAAGTCCGTGCCACCATTACTCTTCCCGCAAATGCCGATCAGAAAACGGCAGAAGAGAAGGCTTTGGCCGAGCCGGGCATTCAAAAGGCACTGGATGGAAAGAAAATCCGCAAAATTATTGTTGTTCCCGGAAGGATCGTTAATGTCGTTGTGGGCTAGGATTTTTTTTGTTTTTCCTCTTTTTTCCCTCATGGCCTGTGGCTTTACTCCTTTATACGGAACAGGAAATATCGCACTGAATACAACTGTTAGCACAAATCTTGATCAGGTTTTTATTGGAAATATCCCGGATCGCGAAGGGCAGTATCTACGCAATGCCCTTATGGATCGTTTTTATAATACCGGACGCCCCGACAATCCCGTCTATCGCCTTGAAATTGAACCGGTCAAGCAAACTTTGACTAATCTTGATATTACAAAAAGCTCGGATGCGACGCGTGCCCAGCTACGGCTTAATACCGCAATAGTTCTGATAGATAGCGCGACCGGAAAAAAATTACTTAAACGAAAACTGGTTAGTATTACCAGCTATAATATCCTGCAAAGCCAGTTCACAACACGTGTTTCCGAAGAAAATGCCCGCAAAAATGCCCTTGATGATCTTGCGCGCCAGATTGAGCAGCAACTGTCTTTATATTTTAAGGCATCCTCACCTCCCCAATAAAAAAATCTTCACAGTTATTGTGATGTCCTGTTAAGGCCGTTTTTATTTCAACTGTTAAAAAAAACAAATCGGGGGTTGCCTTGACTGCCCCCTGCTGTGTTAGGCTTTCTGAAACTTTTTGTTTTTATGTTGAAATATCGAACCTGAATAGGAGTTTCTATGCCTACACATGCTGAACTTGCCGGTCGTCTTTTACGGGATGCCGCTAAATTTTTTCGGACGATTGGCGAACAAAATGCAACGTTGAAACCACAAATGGACGAAAATGCAACGGTTTTTGATCAGGTGGCGACACTGGTCGAGCAAGATCCGACAGGGGCAATCAAGAATGACGATGGGAGCCCGCCTGCTGCGGCCTGATTTTTATTCTATTCTGATCGGGTCAGGAAATAGGTGGCGGCAAAAGTGCCAATACCGCAGAAAAGGGCAAAAATAAATATCATTACGGCATTGATTTTGAAGTTCTTTCTCCCTTCAAACGTTTTCAGAACAACATCAATATCGCGGTTTGATTTTTTATCGAAATATTTCTGCCGGACTTCGATTTTTAAATATTTTTTACTGGCAAGAAGCTCCTCCGCAACAGCGATCGCTTCTTTCATATCTGTCTTGGCATCCCGCTCAGTCGAGATGCCGTCCTGATCGACAGTACAGATTTTATATTCAATACCTTGAAGTTTTCCTGCAGGTTCCGGTGTTTTTGCCATGACGTTTCCTTTAAATTGGAATAATAATCTTACAAGACTCCGGTGCTATGGACAAATAATTATATCATTTTGTATCTATTTATATTGCTTTTCTTGTGTTCATTGCCATAGAACGCTACAATCTTCTTTCTATGTTTGTGTATTATAATTTCCGCCATTCAGGCGCTTGTTTTTCAGGATAGATATCATGGGTCGTTATTCAAAAGTCGTGAAAAAGAAAAAGAAACGCGCCGGTTTTTTACCTGACCACGTGCAGGTCTTTCTGGCTCGCCGCTTGATTGACGGTATGGCGTTATTTCTTATCGGGGTGGGGTTTGCTTTGCTGGCGGCAATGATTTCCTATAGCCATGCCGACCCCTCATGGAATACGGCAAGTGCCGCTACCCCCGAGCAAATTGAAAACTGGCTGGGGCTTCCCGGTGCTTATATGGCTGATATGCTGCTGCAAACGCTCGGACTGGGGGGCGGCGTTATTGCGGTTATTCTTTTGTTATGGGGCATCCGAATTGGCGTGCGTCATAATATCTCACCTCTCTGGAAACGATTTTCCGGCGCCATTGTTACAGTGATTCTGGCATCCATCGCTTTTGCCCGTTTACCGACAGGCGACTGGGGACTCAATCCTTATGCTGGCGGAAGTGGCGGTACGATTATGCTTGATGCTCTTGCGGGGCTTGGAAAATCATATATGCCGGAAAATGTGCATATGGCGGTGGCTCTTATTACCGGATTTCTGGCTTTTCTGGGGCTTGCTTATACAGTGGCGGTTTCATGGCGGGAATGGAAATTCTGCTTTTCCATGATACGCCTTATGATTGTTAATACATCCCATTTTACCCTCTATCAGGTTAATTCTTTTTATGACTGGATTCAGCATTATGGTGACCCTGATTATGAATCCCCCGTCCGGAGCCGTAGAGAACCTAAAGTTTCGGCACCCTTACAGATCAAGATGAAAAGGCTTCCCTCTTTATCCGAAGATCGCGATGAAGACGAAGAAGAAATTTTTGTGCCTTCCGCAAAGAAATCTGCTGCAATCCGGGTTGTCAGTCCCCCCAAAGCCACGGGAGCGGGAAAACCGAATAATTATACACTGTCCGGGGGAGAGTGGGAGTTGCCACCTGTTGAGTTATTACAGGAAGTCCCCGAAGAAGATCTCGAAGACCAGCTTGATGAGGCTGCGCTGCGAAAAAATGCCGAACTTTTGCAAACGGTACTGGCTGATTTTAATATTAGCGGTGAAATTGTCAGTATCCATCCGGGACCTGTTGTCACGCTTTACGAGCTTGAGCCCTCACCCGGCACAAAAACATCACGGGTTATCAGTCTTGCCGATGATATTGCCCGTTCAATGGCGGCATTATCCGTGCGTTGCGCGGTGATTCCGGGGCGTAATGTTATTGGTATCGAATTACCGAATAAAGTGCGTCAGACTGTCTATCTGCGTGAGTTACTGGAAACAAGAGCGGTTCAGAAAACAAATGCCCATTTACCGCTTATTCTTGGCAAAGATATTAGCGGCCAGCCTATTGTTGCCGATCTTGCCAAAATGCCGCATCTGCTTATTGCCGGAACGACAGGATCAGGGAAGTCCGTTGCAATCAATACAATGGTGCTTTCACTTGTCTATAATCTGCCACCGGAAAAATGCCGGTTGATTATGATTGATCCAAAAATGCTGGAGCTGTCGGTCTATGATGATATTCCGCATCTGCTCGCCCCCGTAGTCACCGAGCCGGGGAAAGCTGTTGTAACGCTTAAATGGACAGTGCAGGAAATGGAGAACCGTTACCGCGCCATGTCCCGTCTTGGCGTTCGCAATATTGAGGGTTATAACGCCCGCCTTCTGGAAGCGCGGAAAAAAAGTGAAACCATTATGCGCAAGGTGCAGACAGGTTTTGATTCGGAATCCGGAAAACCTGTTTATGAAGAGCAGGCCATGGACACGACAGAGCTTCCGTATATTGTGGTTATTGTTGACGAGTTTGCTGATCTGATGCTTGTCGCCGGAAAAGATGTTGAAAGCGCCGTACAGCGTCTGGCACAGATGGCACGAGCTGCCGGAATCCATTTGATTATGGCGACACAGCGCCCTTCAACGGATGTGATTACCGGTGTTATTAAGGCCAATTTCCCAACCCGTATCTCTTTTCAGGTTACATCTGTCTATGATTCAAGGACAATTCTGGGTGAAAATGGCGCAGAGCAGCTTTTGGGTATGGGGGATATGCTCCATATGTCTCCCGGTGGCCGGATCAAACGTGTCCACGGCCCTTTTGTTTCGGATGAAGAAGTCGAAAATGTTGTCGGTTTTTTGAAAGATCAGGGCGAACCACAATATCTGGAAGATATCACCGAAGGCGGCGGCCTGGGGGATAGCGATATTATGGCGGCGATGTTCGGCGGAGAAGAAAGTAGCAATAGTGTTGACGAGCTTTACGATCAGGCCGTTGCCCTTGTTGCCCGTGAACGCAAGGCCTCGACCAGTTTTATCCAGCGTTATCTCCAGATCGGCTATAATCGGGCGGCACGGATTATTGAGGAAATGGAACGGCAAGGCGTTGTCACCAAAGCTACTCCGACCGGAAAACGTGAAATTCTGGTTGGCGATTATAGTGATGCGTAGAATTTAAGGGAATTTGATATGACTATAATTGACCTGTCAGGGAAACGGGCTCTGATTACCGGTGCTTCACGCGGAATCGGGCGGGCTGTTGCGCGGGCTTATGCGCAGGCGGGTGCCCATGTGATTTTGCTGGCGCGAACAACGGGGGCACTGGAAGAGCTTGATGATCAAATCCGCGAAAATGGGGGTACGGCAACCCTAATTCCCCAGGATCTACGGGATTTTGAAAAAATAGATATGCTGGGACCGGCGCTGGCAGAAAAATTTGGCGGCCTTGATATTTTCGTTGGCAATGCAGGAATGTTAGGCACACTCGGACCACTGGCTCATACAGATGTCAAAAAATGGCAGGGCGTCATGGATATTAATCTCAATGCCAATTTCCGTCTGATTCGGACGCTTGCCCCTTTATTACTGGCCTCTAGTGCCGGACGAATGATTTTTACGTCATCGGGGCTGGCAGAACGCGCCTTGGCTTATTACGGCGCTTATGCTTCTTCCAAGGCAGCCTTGGAAATGATGGTGAAAACCTATGCTGCCGAAACTGAAAAAACTGCTTTGCGTGTTAATCTTGTCCGTCCCGGTGTCGTGGATACCGCCATGATAAAAGAAGCTTATCCCGGCGGCTATCCGGGAGAGTTGCGCCAGCCGGAAGATATTGTTCCGGTGTTTATGCATCTGGCTGCCCCTGATTGTAAAAAACACGGCAGGGCGGTTTCTCTTTCTGATTTATAGAAAATACCTAGGCTGCTTTTTTCTTCTTCGGAGAGTCTTCCGGACGCTGTATCTCGATCTGCGTCGGGAACGGAATAGTAATGCCCTCTTTATCAAGCGCTTCTTTGATGGCTTTGGTCATATCCCAGCGCAAAGTCCAGTAATCATCCTTACCGCACCAGAAGCGTGCAAGCATATCAATTGAATACGCCCCCATATTATCGGTCAGTACCACCGGTTTTTTATCATCCGTTGTTTGCAAAATTCTTGGCTCTCCGTCCAGAACCTTCTGAACTGTCTTCAGCGCCTTGCCGATATCATCATCGTAACTAATTCCGAGTTTAATATCCTGCCGACGGTGGGCATTGCGGGAATAGTTAAAGATATCATTGCCCCATATCTGGCTGTTCGGTGCAAAAATATAGACATTATCGGGTGTTGCCAGCTCCGTACCAAAAAGACCAAGAGATTTGACAGTGCCCCCTGTTCCGGCAAATGTAATATAATCACCAACCTTGAAAGGACGCAGGATCAGCATCATTGTTCCGGCGGCAACATTGCTTAATGTCCCCTGTAAGGCAAGACCAACTGCCAGTGCCGCGCCACCAAGTACAGCCAGAAGACTCGCTGTCTGCACGCCAAACTGGCCAAGAACCGTGATACCGGCAACGGCCAGAATTACATATTTTATAAGGCCGCCAAGGAAACTGGTTAATGTCTCGTCTACTTTTTTAATTCTCTGGATTCTCGTGCTGAGCCAGTTCCCGGTGATCCAGCCCGCAATCATAATCAGCGCCGCACTTAAAAGGCGCATGCCCATTTCAAGATAAAAAGGCAGATTTTCCTGAACAAGAACAAGTTTATCCGCAATTTGCTCTTCCATGATATTCCTTTATCTGATGCTATTAGAAAATGGATCAAAAACCTTCCCTTTTTAACCTGTCATTCATGATCCTGTCAAATAGTCAGGACGTTTTCTTGCCAGAACATTAAGCTTTCATTTATTTTATTACCATATAATAAATGAAACATACCGTCTGACCATTTTATCCAATATTGATGAAAACGGGGCTTTTAAACAGGGCAATATAAAAGAGAGCTGGTTCCAGAAAATGGGACGGATTCTTACACTGGGATTTCATGAATATGGACGTCATGGGCTGAATGTTTACCAAGAATTTCAGAGGTGGTCCTACTTTGTTGGACAGGTTGGCGGCGTTTTTAAGGTGGAATCCCGTTTCAACAATTATGCCGCCATTGCGTAAATTTCTTCTACATTTTCATGTCCTTTCTGTAAAGCCATACTTTC
>Ga0210044_10009303_pt1 | contig 11990 bp, 9 predicted proteins | sample CryGey13umfilter_2_FD_183959 | JGI IMG/M metagenome (GOLD analysis project Ga0210044, IMG submission 183959) | Groundwater microbial communities from aquifer in Utah, USA - Crystal Geyser 4/9/14 3 um filter (SPAdes) (version 2) | ecosystem: Environmental > Aquatic > Deep subsurface > Groundwater... | reverse complement strand
GCATCTTTAAAAATGTTTAAATAAGATAATGAAAATATATAATTATCAGAAAATTTGTCGGGAATTACTTAAAGATTTGCCGGAGAGACAAAAAGAGGTTATTTTACGCCGCTTCGGATTAACCCCACCCCAAGGCCCTGGTGGGGGGAAAAGAGAAACTCTGGAGGCAATTGGCCGAGATTTGGCTATTACCAGAGAAAGAGTCCGTCAGATTGAAAAAGGCGGTTTTTTGAAAATAAAACCAAAAATTGCTAAATATCAAAGAGTTTTTCAATATTTCAGACAAGAGCTTAAAAAATGCGGCGGCCTGAGAAAAGAAGAAATTTTATTGAAAGACCTAGGCGGTAAAAAACAAAAACCTCAAATTTATTTTCTCTTAACCATCAGTGACAATTTTGAGAGATTTGGCGAGGTCAAAGAAGGTAAACCTTCTTTTCCCTCCCTCACTTTCGCTCGGGAGAATGAAGATTTTTATTCTTTCTGGGCGATAGATAAAAATTCTTTGGCTGTGGCTAAAAATACTATTAATGAATTTTCCAATAAACTTAGAGAAATTGGCAAACCCCTCAGTTTAAAAGAGACAGGCATTTTTGTTTCTTATTTAGAGATTTCTAAAAAAATTCTCTCGAATGCCGATGGTCTCTATGGCCTGAAAGATTGGCCGGAAATTAATCCCCGGGGAGTAAAAGATAAGGCCTATTTGGTTTTCAAAAAATTAGGCAAACCCCTCCATTTTGAGGAAGTGGCTAAACTCGTTGAAGGAGCTCTAAGCCAAACCGTTCACAACGAACTCATTAAGGACCCGAGGTTTATCCTGGTAGGTAGAGGAATTTATGCTTTGAAAGAATGGGGATATACGCCTGGCCAGGTAAAGGATGTAATTTTCAAAATCTTAAAAGAAGACGGCCCCCTGACCCAAAGCGAAATTTTAGAAAGAGTTCTAAAACAAAGATTGGTCAAAGAAAGCACTATTTTGCTTAATTTAAATAATAAAAAACATTTTTTGAGAGACACTCAGGGGAGATATCAAATCAAGGAAATCTAAATGAGCATTTTTGATATTGGCATAAAAATTTTATTTTTCTTAACTTTCATCTTCTTTTTAGTTTTTGCTTTTCTCTGCCGGAATTGGGCCAAACCAATGCATCCAGAAAGATGCACTATAATAGGAATATTTGTTAGTTTTTTACATACTTTCTGGTTTTTTATTGCTGGATTGGTAATTTTAATTATAATTTCTTTAGGTTGGCAATATCTACCCAAATTATTTGCCCATTGATTTTAACATGGAAGTGTTATCTTTAATTTGGTTAATTCTCAAAAATTGGTGGTGGTTTTTTCTTCCAATACTTCTTTGGTTTCCGGCCAAATTTCTTTATTTCTGGTGGATAAGATGGGAGGTTTGGTATCCAAAGTTCAAATGGATTTTGCTTGAAATCAAACCACCCAAAGAAATTTTAAAACCATTTAGGGCAATGGAGAATGTTTACTCTGCTCTCTGGGGAATATTCGATGCTCCAAATTGGCGAGAAAGATGGTGTGAGGGAGAGTTGCCTTTGGGTGGCGGCCTCTGGTTTTCTTTTGAGATAATGGCTACTGAAGGAGAGATTCATTTTTATATGAGGATTCCCGAGTTTTTTAGAAATACGGCTGAATCGGCAATCTATTCTCAATATCCAGAGGCAGAGATCTCTTTAGTTGAAGATTATACTAAAAATGTTCCCCAGGACATTCCAAATAAAGACTGGGACCTTTATGGTGAGGATTTTACTTTAGCCAAAGAGGACCCCTATCCAATTAAAACCTATCCAATGTTTTTCGAGGAAAAACCAGAAATAATAGAAGAAAAAAGAATAGATCCGATGGATCTTTTACTGGAAGAGCTGAGCCGACCCAAATCAGGAGAGCAGGTTTGGATTCAGATTGTCGCTAATCCAGTTACCAGTGATTTTCTTTCTTGGGTAACCAAAGGACGAGAAATTGCTGATAAAACAGCCAAAAGACTGGTAAAACCAAAACCAAAACCAATGATTGAAGAGGCAGCGGAAATTTTAATCACTGGAAAACCGAAGGAGGAGAAACCTCCAGAAAGATTAGAACTAATTGCCCCGGAGTTAAGACTGACTCCTGGGGAAAAGGAGATTTTAACTGGTATTGAAAATAAAATCAAAAAACATGGCTTTCAAACCTGGATCAGAGTCCTCCATCTTTATAAAACCAATGAGCCTTATACTCCAGGTTTCTCTATGGTAATAAGGGGCTATTTTATGAGTCAATTTATGACCGAAAATTTAAATTTTTTTACCTTTTATGGCCCAACCAAAACCAGAATTCATTACTGGCTAACGAAGCGGCGACTTTATTTAAGAAAAAGGATACAATTTAGAAGATATATTGATAGGTTGCCTCCTCTTTGGCCGAGGACAATGACTGGTGAACCCATTTGTTCATTCGGTCATATCCAAGGAAGACGGCCGGGAATTAGAGGAACTTGTGTCTTAAATATTGAGGAATTAGCCACTATTTTCCACTTGCCGGTAAAGATTATTACTTCAGCTGTTCCCTATATTGAAGCAAAAAAAGGTAGGCCACCAGCTGGTTTACCAGTAGAATAATATATATGATGAATGAGGAAATAAATTTTTTTGGGGTAACTACCTTTCGAAATGAGAGAAAAAAATTTGGCATTAAAGCCGATGACCGGCGGCGGCATGTTTATGCTGTTGGGAAAACCGGCATGGGAAAAACCGAGATGGTTTTAAATATGGCCATTCAGGACATTCAGGCAGGCAGAGGAGTTGGTTTTGTTGACCCTCACGGCGAGGCAGCTGAAAGATTACTGGATTTTGTTCCCTCAAATAGAGTTAATGATGTTGTCTATTTTAATCCGGCTGATTTGGATTACCCTCTGGCTTTTAATGTGATGAAAAAAGTGGAAGCCGAGCACCGCCACCTGGTGGCTTCCGGCCTGATGGGCGTCTTTAAAAAAATCTGGCCCGATGTCTGGTCAGCCCGGATGGAATATATTTTAAATAATGCCATTTTAGCCCTTTTGGAATATCCTGGCTCCACTCTCTTGGGCGTCAATCGGATGTTAGCTAACCCGGAATATCGGAAAAAAATAGTTGAAAAAGTGACCGACCCGGTAGTCAAATCCTTCTGGGTTCAGGAGTTTGCCAGATATACCCAGCGATACGAAGTGGAGGCAACGGCCGCTATTCAAAACAAGGTTGGTCAATTCATTTCCAATCCCTTAATCAGAAACATCATCGGTCAGGTTAAGTCTTCAATTAATATGAGAGAGGTGATGGACGGCGGTAAAATTTTAATTGCCAACATTTCCAAAGGAAAAATTGGCGAGGATAATTCCAGGTTATTGGGAGCCCTGGTCATCACTAAACTCCAGTTGGCGGCCATGTCCCGGGTTGATACTCCCGAAGAAAAAAGAAGAGATTTTTATTTATATGTTGACGAATTCCAAAACTTTGCCACCGATGCCTTCATAAACATTTTATCTGAGGCCAGAAAATATCGGCTCTGCCTGACCCTGGCCAATCAATATCTGGCTCAATTAGAGGAGATGACTCCAACCGGAAAATACACCAAGGTCAGGGATGCCGTTTTTGGCAACGTTGGAACAATAATCTGTTTTCGGGTCGGCGCCGAAGACGCTGAATTTTTAGAAAAAGAATTTTTACCAGAATTCATGATTGATAATTTGGTCAATTTAGGAAAATACAATATTTATTTGAAATTGATGATTAATGGATTGGCCGGCCGACCATTTTCGGCCGAGACCCTGCCTCCTATTTCCATACCGGAAAAATCAAACCGAGAAAAAATTATCAAGGTTTCCCGGGAAAGATACGGCACTCAAAGAAAAATTATTGAGGAAAAAATTGCTAAATGGACCGGCGCTTTAAAGCTGCCAGAAACAGTTCAGCCAGCTCCTCTTGTTTTATATGATGCCCAATGTGCTTTGTGCCGAAAATGGACCAAGGTAATCTTTCCGCCCGATGGCCGACGGCCAGTTTATTGTAAGTCCTGTCTAAAGAAAGTTGGACAGGAAAAAGAAGCTGGCCAAACTGTTTCTTTACAAGAGGCGGTAAAAAAAGAGCCAGTTTCTTTTTCTTCGGCAAAAAAGAAAAAAGAAAAACCCAAACGGAAGGAAGTCGATGTCAAAGAATTAAAAAAAGTTTTAGAAGAGGCGTTAAAGAAAACAAAAGAGTGAAAACTTTAAAAGACTTCAACTTTAAAGGAAAAAAAGTTTTGGTCAGGTGCGATTTTAATGTTCCCCTGGATGAGAAGCGAGGAATGATTTCGGATGATTTTAGAATCAGACAAACCATTCCCACCATTGAATATCTGATTAAAAAAGGAGGGAAAGTCATTTTGATGAGTCATTTAGGAAGACCAGAAGGAAAGTTTATCAAAGAACTCAGTTTAAAGCCGGTTTCTCAAAAATTAGAAGAATTGTTAAAGAGAAAAGTTCACCCTGTTAAATCCCGCGAAGTGGGAATTTCACCAAAGGCGAAATTATTTAACAGGGTAAAGTTTTTACCAGATTGCCAGGGAGAAAAGGTTGAAAAAGAAATTGAAAAAATGAGACCAGGGGAGGTGATTTTACTGGAAAATTTGCGGTTTTATAAAGAAGATGAAGAAAATGAGAGGAATTTTGCCAAAGCCCTTTCTAAATTAGGAGATATTTTTGTTAACGAAGCCTTTTCAGTTTGTCATAGGTTTCATGCCTCAATAGTGGGAATTCCAAAATATTTGCCTAAGGCCCCCGGACTTTTACTGGAAAAGGAAATTAAAATTCTTTCTCAGGTCTTAAAAAAACCCTGGCGACCTCTGGTGGTAGTTATTGGAGGAGCAAAGGTCTCTCATAAAATTAAAGTAGTCAAAAAATTCTTAGAGAAAGCTGACCAGGTACTTTTGGGTGGAAAGATTGCCAATGTTATTTTAGCCACCAAAGGAATTTTACTCAACCAACCAATACCGGAGCCAGAGGTGATTAAAGAAATTGAAAAAATTGATTTGACTTGTCCGAAACTCCATCTGCCAGTTGATGTTCTCATTTCTCTGGCTGATCTGGAAACGGGTCTAAAGGAGGGCTATTTCCGTCAAGGTGGCCCCGGTCAGATTCGCAAAGATGAAAATGCCTATGATATTGGACCAGAGACAATCAAGATTTTTTCCAGAATTATTAAAGAAGGAAAAATGATTTTCTGGTCAGGTCCTCTGGGGATGTTTGAAGAAGAAAAATTTGAAAAGGGAACAAAAGAGATTTCCCAGACCATTGTCAGAAATCACCCGGCTTTTAAAATTGCTGGCGGTGGAGACACTCTTCTGGCATTAAATAAATTTGGTTTGATTGACAAATTTGACCATCTTTCCATTGGTGGTGGAGCAATGCTTCAATTTTTAGCTGAGGAAACATTGCCAGGAATTGAAGCTTTAAAATAATGGCTGAAATTAAAAACCTTAAGAAGGCAGCAAATCGAATTAAAAAAGCAATTCGGAATAATGAACGAATTATTTTATATGGCGATGCTGACTTAGATGGAGTAGCTTCAGTGATTATTTTGAAAGAAACTTTAAAAAATTTAGATAGCGAAGAGATAGCGATTTATTTTCCCGATCGAGAAATTGAAGGCTATGGAATTACCAAGGATGGACTAAACTCTTTAACGAAATTTGCTCCGGCCCTGTTAATAGCTTTTGATTTGGGCATAGGAAATTTCCGAGAAGTAAAGTTAGCCAGAAAACTGGGACTGGAAGTGGTCATTATTGACCACCACGAAGTTTTGGACAAATTACCCGAGGCAGAAATTATTGTTGACCCAAAACAGAAAGGAGATAGATATCCTTTTAAGGGATTGGCCACTGCCGGAATCGTTTTTAAACTCTCGGAAATTCTTTTAGCAGAAAGAATGACTGAGAATTTTACCCGCCAAAATTTTGCCAGGCAAAACTTAGGCGGGTTGAGAAAAAGTTTTCTGGAATTGGCAGCTTTAGCCACCATTGCCGATATGATGCCTCAGGATAATGATAATAAAATTTTCATTGAGGCGGGCCTTTCATCTCTAGAAAATAGCTGGCGACCGGGATTAAAAGTTTTTTCAAGAATAGTCGATGAAACTGCAGCTGTATCTCCGCCCCGTCGCTGCGCTCGGGTAAATGAGACCAAAAATTACAGAAACAATAAAGAACTTTCTCAAAAAATTATTTCGGCCCTCAACGTTACCGATTTCCAAAAAAATCATTTAAACGAAACTTATTTGCTTTTAACCTTATCTTCTTTTGAAGAGGCAGAAATTTTAGCCAAGAATCTTATCGAAAAAAGCTATCAAAGACAAGAGAAGATTAGAGAAATAACCCGGGAAGCCGAAGAAAGAGTTCTAAAAAAAATAAGCGATACAATTGTATTTGAAGGTGACGAACTTTGGCCACTAACCTTATCCGGCGCAGTGGCTTCAAGGATTTGCCGCCTTTATAAAAAGCCAACCTTTATTTTCAATAAACAAAATTCAGAAAGTGTGGGGGCGGTTAGAACTCCTTCGGAAATAAACAGTGTGGCCTTAATGAAAAAATGCAAAAAATATTTAATAAATTATGGTGGTCATCCTCAGGCCTCGGGCTTCAGAATAAAAAACGAAAACCTGGAAAAATTCAAACAATGTTTGCTACGAAATACGAAAAGTGTACGAATATACGAAAAACGAGAATAAACACTTTCGTATATTCGTAATTAAATTCGTATTTCGTAGCTAAATTGTGAGAAAGATTATTATCTACACTGATGGTGGCTCTCGGGGGAATCCTGGTCCTTCGGCAGCAGGAGCCGTTTTTTGTAATGAAAAAGGAGTTATTTTTAAAAAGTATTCAGAGTATTTGGGCGAAAAAACCAATAATGAGGCCGAATATCAGGCAGTAATTCTCGCCTTAAAAAAATTTAAACAAGTTTTTGGCAAAAAATTAGCCAAAAATACGGAAATTGAAATCAGAGCAGATTCAGAGCTTTTAATTAGGCAACTCACCGGTCTATATAAAATTTTAGAGCCTCAAATTCAATCCTTATTTATGGCAATCTGGAATTTAAAATTAGATTTTAAAAAAATTAAATTCAAATTAGTTTCTCGCCAAAAAAACCAGGAAGCCGACCAGTTGGTTAATGAGGCTTTGGATAGCGTAGCCTCAACTCAAAAATTGCTTTAAAACAAAAAGTCCTAGTAAGTCTATAAGCCGAATTCTGTATTTGTGTGATTATCGATCTAGGCCTGGAATTACTTCCAGGCTCAAGCGAGTTACTTTTCACGGAATTTCTAAGATAAATCTCAGAATTTCCGGTTTACTCTTGCTTCCAGTAAGGATTTAGCCGTATCAGCCTGGCGTTTCCGTCAGGATTCCCTAGACCAACTTTTGGTGTGGGGGCTTCTTGCTTTCGCTCAAAGCGTTTCTTTTCGCACCTCTCACCTCACGGTGGACGGCGGTTAGCCGCTACTTTTTTACCCCCTCTATTAGTAGAGGAGATGGAAGTTCGGACTTTCCTCCCTTCACCAGTATTGGTGGGGGTAATCACCCGGCTTACTAGGACAATCGTATTTTAACAATTTTATAATCCTTTGTCAAATCGGCAAAATAGAGTAAAATAAAAGCGATGTTCAATCGCCTTTTTAATTCTCAAACCAAAACCATTACTTTCGCCGCTTTTTTGCTGGCCGTTTCCGCTCTGGTCAGTAGGTTTCTTGGTTTGCTCAGGGATCGGCTTTTGGCCGGCCATTTTGGAGCCGGCCAGGAATTGGACGCTTATTTTCTTGCCTTTAGGATTCCTGATTTTATCTATGGGATTTTAATTATGGGAGGGGTTTCAGTTATTTTTTTGCCGGTTTTTGCTGAATACTTTAAGAAAAGCGAAAAAGAGGGTTGGTACCTAGCCAATGTTGTCTTAAATTGCTTTCTAGTTTTGCTGATTATTCTTTGCGGAATTTTAGCCATTTTAACTCCCTGGCTTATTAAATTGATTGGCCCGGGATTTGACCCTTCCCAGAGAGATTTAGCCATTTCCTTAACCAGGATAATGTTTTTAAGTCCGATTTTTTTTGGTCTGTCTTCCATTTTTTCTGGCATTTTGCATTATTTTAATCGCTTCTTGGCTTACTCCATTGCTCCGATTTTGTATAACCTTGGCATAATTTTTGGCATTATTTTTTTTGTTCCCATTTTCGGCGTCATGGGTTTAGTTTATGGTGTCGTTTTGGGTGCTTTTTCCCATTGGGTAATTCAAATTCCAGCAGCCAAAGCCTCGGGTTTTCGCTATATCCCTGTTTTTAATTTTAAATATCCCGGCCTGTTGAAGATTTTTAAGTTTATGACCTGGCGAGTAATTGGCGCCTCTGTTTATCATATTAATTTAATAGTCATTACTGCCATTGCCTCTACCCTGGTAATTGGAAGCATTGCTGTTTTTAATTTCGCCAATAATCTTTCCCATTTTCCCATAGGCATTATTGGAGCTTCTTTTGCCATGGCCGCTTTTCCGGCCCTTTCCCGGGCCTGGGCTGACGGCGCTAAAGAAGAATTCTTAGAAAATTTTTCTTCCACTTTTAGGCAGATTCTTTTTTTGGTAATTCCCATTTCTCTATTGATATTTTTATTGAGAGTAGAAATTGTCCAGCTGATTCTGGGCACTGGTCGATTTGGCTGGCCGGAAGTCCAGTTAACTTCAGCTTCCCTGGGACTGTTTTCTTTAGGAATTTTCGCTCTTACCCTTACTCCTCTTTTGTTGAGATCATTTTTTTCTCTCCAGGATGTTAAAACACCAACCATTATTGGCTTAATCTATATGGTTTTGACTATTGTTACTTCTCTTTTATTTGTCTGGTTGCTGGCCCCCCACCAAGTTTTGGTGGGGGGCAATTTTTTTCAAGAATTTGTGGCCAAGGTTCTTAATTTGAGTAATCTCGAAAATATCCAGGTTATTGGCCTGCCTCTGGCCATTTCTCTATCAGCCATAGTTTATTTTTCTTTACTTTTATTTTTTTTGCAAAAGAAAATGGGCGATATCAGGCTGGGAGAAATCGAGCACTCTTTAAGAAAAATAATCTTTGCCAGTGTTCTGATGGTCCTGGCTGTCTATCTCCTTTACCCCCAGGTAATTTTTGCTGCCCTTGGCGGCATTTCAATTTATCTTCTTGCCACCTTTTTCTTAAAATCCCCGGAAATCCAGACCCTCAAATCCCGGATTTTTAAGAAATAATTATGGAAAACACCCGTAACTTCGTAATTTTAGCTCACATTGATCACGGGAAGTCGACTTTGGCTGATCGGTTTTTGGAATTGACAGAAACCGTACCCAAAGAGAAAATGCGACCCCAGTATTTAGATGCCATGGATTTGGAACAGGAAAGAGGCATTACCATTAAAATGCACCCTGTGCGAATGGTCTATCGACCATCGCAAATCCTAAATCCTAAATCCGAAATCCTAAATAATTTAGAAATTAGAAATTCGAAATTAGAAATTGCAAATTCAGAATACATTCTGAATTTAATAGATACGCCGGGACATGTGGATTTTAATTATGAAGTTTCCAGAAGTTTGGCGGCGGTAGAGGGCGCAATTTTGCTGGTTGATGCCAGCAAAGGAATTCAGGCCCAGACCATTGGAAATTTGGAATTAGCCAGAGAGCAAAACTTAGTCATTATTCCGGTAATTAATAAAATTGATTTAGCCCAGGCCAGAATTAAAGAGACCGAGTCAGAAACCGCTGATTTATTGAAAATTAGCCCGGCTGAGATTATAAAAATATCAGCCAAACAAGGTACCAACGTGGAGCAAGTTTTGCAAGCGGTTATTAAAAAAATACCCCCGCCAAAAGTGGGGGGAGGGCTGCCCTCCCCCCAACCTACCGGATTACGGGCGCTAATTTTTGATTCTAAATATGACCCTTTCAAAGGCGTTTTGGCTTTTGTCAGGATTTTTGAGGGAGAAGTGAAAGCCGGAGATAAAATTTATTTACTCCAGGCAGGCGTCGAAAGCGAGGTAAGGTCAGTCGGGATTTTCCAGCCGGAGTTATCCTCAGCAGCTAAATTAAGCTCCGGAGAAATAGGTTTTATCGCTACCGGGATTAAAACATCTACTAAGGTTAGAGTCGGAGAAACTTTGGCCGGCAGCCCGGAGGTAAAACCTTTAGCCGGCTACCAGGAGCGGCAGCCAAAAGTGTTTTTGAGTATTTATCCCCAGGACGCTAATAACTTTAACTTATTAAAGTCGGGTTTGGAAAAATTGAAACTTACCGATGCTTCTTTGTATTTTAAGCCGGAATTAAAAGACTACAACCCACCCACCACCCTCCCAGCCAAAGGCTGGGCCCCAGGATTGGGCCGGGGATTTCAATGCGGTTTTTTAGGGTTATTACATGCCGAAATTATCTCCGAGAGGTTAAAAAGAGAGTTTGCTTTGAATATAATTCTATCTACTCCTTCGGTAGTTTATAAAGTGACTACTAAAGAGGGCGAAGAAATTTTTATCTATACCTCGGCTGACTGGCCGGCCTTCCACCAGCAGATTGACAGGGGGCAAGAACTCTGGGTAAAGCTCCAGATTTTAACTCCCCTAAATTATTTGGGCCAGGTTACCGAACTGATGGGGAATATGGAGTCTAGCTACCAAAAAACAGATTATCTCGGGCCAGACTACAACCCGGCCACCGCGTCCTCCCATCCCGCCCCCTTGTGGGAGGCGGGATGGGACCCTAAGGTGGAATTGATTTATGAGCTACCATTAAGAGAAATCATTACTAAGAATTTTTACGATAAATTGAAATCAACTACCCAGGGTTTTGCCTCAATGAACTATGAGATTTTAGGTTGGCGGCCGGTTAAACTCGTAAAATTAGATATTTTAATTCTGGGCCGGAAAGAAGAGGTCTTCTCTAGAATTGTTCCGGCAAAAGAGGCCTTTCAGCAAGGGAAGCAGATTGTGGAGAAATTAAAAGAGACCTTACCCCCTCAATTGTTTTCCGTACCCTTACAGGCTGCAGTCGCCGGGAAAATTATTGCCCGAGAAACCATCAAAGCCCAGAGAAGGGATGTGATATCTCCTCTTTATGGTGGAGATTATACCAGAAAAAGAAAACTTTTGGAAAAACAAAAAAAAGGCAAGAAAGAGTTAAAAGAAAAAGGAAGAATTCGCATTCCATCCAGAGTATTTTTAGAGATATTTAAAAGTGAGTGATTTTGTGTTATTATATTAAAGGCACTAAGAGAAAGGCAATCATTCCCAAAATCACCAGCGAAATCAAAATAATCCAGATTATTTTAAAAATAGTTTTCGGCTTAAGCTTCATTAATTAATGATAACAAATTTGAGGAAATCTAAAAAGAAACCCTGGCCGGCTCGCCCACCCAAATTTCGAAGAAATTTAGGCGGGCAAGTATTTTTCTTAATTTTTCTGGTCTTTTTAGCTATAGGAGTAATTGGATTTTTGGTTTTTACCAACTGGAAAATAAATCAGAGAAGAGCCGAGCTCCAGCAAAGAATTGAGGTCTTAAAAAGAGAGATTCAAATTTTAGAAGAAAAAACCGCTAGCCTGCGAGCCGGCATTTCCCAAACCGAAAGCAAGGACTATCAGACCGAACGGCTTTATGAGCAGGGCTATGTTGAAAAAGGAGCCACCCAGGTGGTAATTTTACCTCAAGAGGAAAAGGTAGTTGAAGAAGAGGAAGAAAAAAGCCCTTGGGGTCCTCAAGATTTGTTGGAATGGATAAGAAGTAAATTAAAGTAAATTGCGGGATTAGTTGAGTGGTTCAATGCAACCTTCCCAAGGTTGAGACACGGGTTCAATCCCCGTATCCCGCTTCTGACTATATACAATTTCATTGTTATTTCTATTCTCTTTTGACGGGCTTGATCGCTTCGCGACCTTGCCCCTATTTTACCTGCCCCGTAGTGAAATTTATTCGTAAATTTCTACTTCGGGGTATTCA
>Ga0210044_10009302_pt1 | contig 11992 bp, 7 predicted proteins | sample CryGey13umfilter_2_FD_183959 | JGI IMG/M metagenome (GOLD analysis project Ga0210044, IMG submission 183959) | Groundwater microbial communities from aquifer in Utah, USA - Crystal Geyser 4/9/14 3 um filter (SPAdes) (version 2) | ecosystem: Environmental > Aquatic > Deep subsurface > Groundwater... | reverse complement strand
CTAAGAAGCGTTTACCAAGCGTGTATCATATCTATCAAGCATGTATCAAACAAATACCAACCGCCTATAAACCATCTGTCTCACTTTAGTTTGTCTAAGCTTAGACCCTCCTGCATAAGAAGAAGGTTTCCGCACCCAAGATTCTTCAGTCGCATTCGCTCCTTCAGAATGACACCCTAATATCTTATTCTTAGAACTCGCTCTCTCAACCCGCACCTTCTGAATTCTGGCTCCGGACTCCTGGCTACTGCTTTTTCTGTGAGCCGTTTATTATTGACAGAAGCGTGGTAAATATACTTTAATGTATTTAAAACTATTTATATATAGGATGCGAAATGACACGTAGAGTTTTAGTGCAGTTGTTTGATGCACTTTCGGATGATACCAGGTTAAAAATAGTGATTATGCTGAGCAAGCAGGATGCCGACGCGAGCTGTCAGGTGTTGCGAAAGCAGTTCAACCTGAGCCAGCCCGCGATGTCGCATCACTTTAAGATTTTGAAACAGTGTAGGGTTGTGACGACCAAGAAATATGGAAGGCACGTCTACTACTCCCTGAACCGGGAGCTGCTCGGTACCTACCTGGAGCGATTCATTCAAGATATACAGAACGGCGGAGTGAGAGATGAATAAGTTTACACATATCGTTGAAATAGATAGAGAATTAAAACCGAATGATAACGGCCTGCTCGACGCGTACTCCGCGACGGTGACAACCGCCGCCGCCAAGGTCGGTCCTGCAACCGTTCATATAAGTTTTGGGGTACGGCAGAATACCTGGCCCTTTTCACAGGGATACGTCCAGGGTACGGGGTCCGGCATTATCATCAACAAGAACGGGCTTGTCCTTACGAACAACCACGTGGTGAACGGTACCGCGTCCGTCATGGTACACTTGCCGAACGGCCGCAGCTTCAAGGGACAAGTTGTCGGCAGAGACCCCGCGCATGATGTTGCGCTCGTCAGGATAGATGCCGAGAACCTGCCGACCGCCAAGCTGGGTACATCGAAGAACTTATTGCCGGGGCAGCTGGTTATCGCGATCGGTAACCCTCTGGGCTTTACCTGGACCGTAACCGCAGGGGTCATCAGCGCTACTCACAGGGAATTGCAGGTCAACAGGGGTTTTAACCTGAAGAATTTGATCCAGGTGGATGCTTCGATCAATCCCGGAAACAGCGGCGGACCCCTCATAAATTCCCGGGGAGAAGTTATCGGGATTACGACCGTAATGGTCCTTGGGGCTCAGAACATAGGGTTCGCGATTGAGATAGACCCGATCAGAAAAGCACTCGGTAATTTCCTGGCGGAAGACGAGGAAACGGTGCCGCTGGGGATATCCGGTAAACGGCAGAAGTTTGCTCTTGAAAACAGCGAGAATCCCGACCGGCAAACAGCTACGGGCGTGCTCGTAACCGATATTGAGAAGGACAGCCTGGCAGATCAGCTAGGCGTAGAAAAGGGTGATATGATCATCGCTTTGGATACCCACAGGATCGAGGACCCAAAGGATCTCGAAGCGAGCTACGCCCGTGCCGCCGAGCAAGTGAGACTGTTGCTCTTGCGGGAGGGCGACCTTCACGAGATAATCGCCCGCACGACGGTTAATAATCAAGCTTAAGGCATAGCCTTAAGGGCCGCGCCAGGACGCGGCCTTAGATACCTCCCAGTAGAAAACCCCGCCTTTAACCGGACGGGGTTTTTCGCTTTTCTGCCGACATGCTGGGTTTGTTCCTTGCATTTATGGTGTTATGCTATATGGTCGTGATCGTGGGGGCCGAGACCGCCGCCCGCATCCTTAAAAAAAAGCGTATCGAACCCCGCCATCTGGAAGAGCCTCTTAAGAGACGGGCGCGCGTTGACCACTCTCACTTCGCCATCGACCGTCCTGCTGAGCTTGAGCAGGAGCCCGAACGCAGAGCTATCGGAGTAATCGACATCCGAGTAATCAAACGTAATGTCCATGATATCCTCGTTTACGGCCAAGGGATAAAGGGCCTGCTTAAGAATGCCAACCGTATGAAAATCAAGTGACCCGATCGGTTTGACCACCAATTTGTGATCGTCCTCGACCTCGATTGTAAAAGAAAATTGGCTCATCGTTTCACCCATCATGTTCGTGTCCTGTTATTTTCTGCGGCAAGTTGATCCTACCTTGAAAAGCATTACTTTGTTAATGCGTACCCAAAATCGATATTTATTAAGCAAGCCGGGGTGAAATTTTTGTGTGGTGTCGACGACATTGCTGTTATGGACAGCTAGAGTAGTTGTAGCTATCCTTTGCTCGGCATGTAGTAAAGCGTCTTCGAGGAGAAACTCGTTCAGATCGGAATCGCCACAATCAAAAGAGGCCGGAATATTATCACGGGTGAGGGTTTCATAGGTCAGCTCAGCATAATTGAATTTGGATATGTGGGTTATCTACCAACAGCGGGCGTTTTCCAATTTTTACGCATCGCTTTAGCTATCTCACGGGCATGGCTAAGCTGAGCTTCTTTTTCCTCGCTATATTTAGCATTCTTGAGACCTTTATAGAAGCGTTCTGCATCCTTACCTTCAAGAGTGGGGGTCGGTTCGATTGGCTTCTTCCGTCTCATCGGTTCGAAGAAAGGGTGCCACGGGCTATCTCCTTCCGCACATTATCCCTAACACTGTTTGTAATGATCCGCATAATACTCCAAATTTACCACGAGTGCCATATAGATGCCTTCGGAATATCGCTGAAGGCATAGCCAGTGAGATACTAGGCTGTCTAGCCAAAGCACTGTTTGATTCTGGTCATGGTTTCTTATAAGAATCGGCATAACGGTTAAGCTCACATACCGACGTAATGGATCGAATTGAGCGCCATGTTTAGATACCGCTCACAATCTTCAAACTTCAATCACCTTCAACACTTCGTCGCCGTAGTGGTTGATGACCTTCACGGCGATTTTGCCTGATTCGGGCTTATCGAATGGGCGGCTGGTCGTGCGGTAGAGACTACTCCATGCCGCTTCGTCAATATCGGCGCGCAGGGCGCGTTTCAGTTTATTGTAAGGTTCGTCGGCCCCGGTGAAGTAGGCGTGGCGCACGAAGAAGCTTTCGCCGTTATAGTCGGTGTCGATGAACCAGCAGGCGATGTCGTCGGTGGAGTCGCTGCGAATTTGCCCGGTGGTTGGATCGTACACATCCACCCCTTTGATCTCGACGACGACCTGGCCGTCCTTCTGCACAATGATTTCCACATCGGGCTCACCGAAGACCATGAAGAGGTTGCCCGCGCCGGTCTTCTTAAGCAGTTCATCGCCCATCGCCAGGTCTGGGTTCATCTTGGCCGGCAGCACGGTCAGCTTGCCGTAGCGTTTCACCTCTTCGGCAACGTGCGGGTCGAAGGCGAAACCGCAAACGATCAGAATATCGAAGCCCACACCCTGCACAGCTTCCTTGGCGGCTTCCTTCACCTGCTGCGGGCCGACGGTGCCGTGCTCGGGGCCGATGGAGACGGCCACGCGCTTAGGTCTGCCGTCGGCGTCGGTGTACTCGCCCGCAGCATGTAGCCAAGCCCCGGCGTAGGGGTCAAGCCGGTCGAAGGTGAGTCGCTCGCCCTTGCGGGTGTTCTGCACGCCCGCTTTCTTGAGGTTATCCAGAATCATAGTGGCAAAGTCCTGCTGCTTGCGGGCTTCCTGCTCGCTCACCGTGCCGTCTTGATTCTCGTCGGCGGTGGAGAGCACGCGATGCGGCGACAGGCTTTCGACCGTGAAGGGGCCGCACACCCGCACCCGCTTGTTATCCGGGTAGGGCTGATCGTAGAGCGTTTCGGTGTCGGCATGGCGGGCGATGGCGGCATCGATCTGCTCACGTGTCATGCCTTCCTTGATGTCTGGGTTGTTGGCGATGGACTTGAGCGTAACGTGCGGTACACGCTTGTAGACAAAACCTTTGCGGATGTCGCTTTCAGTCTTATATTCAGGCGGCATCTTGCCGGTCAGTTCCGTTTCCTTCTTGATGCCCTCGGGAGAGTCGGCCAGCAGGTAGTAGGGATATTTGGCAGCCATCAACCGTGTGCGGGCTAGCGCTAGAGCAACGCGGCTCGTATCGCATGTAATCCAGCGGCGGCCCCACCGCTCGGCAACATATGACGTGGTGCCGCTACCGCAGGTCGGGTCGAGCACTAAATCACCGGGATCGGTGGTCATGAGGAGGCAGCGTTCGATGACTTTAGTATTCGTTTCAACAACGTAAACCTTATCACTCGCGAATCCTGCATGACCAGTGTCCATCCATGCGTTGGATACTGGATTCACGGGATTGTCTTTCAGAAATCGAACGTATCTAAGAGTGTTACCTGCCAGTCCTATGCGCTTCGCGATTCGCAGCCGCTCCATGCCGCCTGGATAGTTAGCCTTCCAATGACTGTTAGCTGTGGGACGGTAGGTTTTACCTTCAAACTCGAAGGGCGTATCCGCATTTGGAACTCCCTGTCCGCAAAGGTCGCCTAGCCTATAGATGGACGCGCCAGACGGAATCGGTTTGTCCCCACGTCTTTCCTCTGCGGTCATCAGACGACAAGAGCCATCTGCAAGCTCGATGTATTTGTAGGCGTCGTCGCCAAGCTCTTCATTTCCTTTCGGCGTGAATAGCTGTCTGTATTTCACGTGCTCGGCAGTCTTTGCATACCAGATGAGGTAATCGCCAACACGACTCAGAGCATTTGTGGCGAAACCGCCCGTTGTGGCGAAATAAATTAAGCTCAGAAAATTATCACTCCCAAACACCTCATCCATCACACTCCGCACCAGATGCACATTCTCATCGCCGATCTGCACAAACACACTGCCCGTCTCGGTGAGCAGTTCGCGGGCCACCACCAGCCGGTCGCGCAAATAACTTAAATACGAATGAATGCCGAGCTTCCAGGTGTCGCGGAAGGCGCGCACCTGTTCGGGCTGGCGGGTGGTGTCCTCGGCCTTGCCGTCCTTCACGTCGCGCTTGCGGGTGCTCACCTGCCAGTTGGAACCGAACTTGATGCCGTAAGGGGGGTCGAGGTAGATGGTCTGCACCTTGCCCTTGAGCCCTTCCTTCTCGGCCAGTGAGGTCATCACCAGCAGTGAATCGCCGAGGATGAAGCGGTTGCTCCAGTTCTGCTCGTGGTGGTAAAAGTCGATTTTCTGGTCGAACTCAACCGGACCGCCATTAAAGTCGCCGAAGAGTTGCGCTTGATAAACCGCCTCTTCCTCAGCGACATGGTCGCCCGCCACACGCTTTGCGTGAGCCAACAAGTCACCAATGATCGCCTGCGGGTGTATCTTCTCCTGGATGTAAATCGGCACCACGGGGACGGCGAGGCATTCACGGTCCTGATCGTCTTTTCCCTTCCAGACCAGTTGCGGGTCGAGAGAGGGGTCGCGCGGGTAAAGCATAGTCTGAGGGGCATGTTCTTCATCGGCCACAAAGTCGCGCAGCTCCTCGGTTGGGATGTTGGCGCGCTTGTCCTTGTGGCGAATCAATTCGACTTTCGTTGGTGTTGTGTTCTTCTTAGCCATAATTATGATCACTCCGTTTTGGATGGAAGTTTGGGCTTGGGTTTATCGGTCAGGTAGTTGTCGCGGGTGATGACCTTACGGCCCGACTTGGCTTCAAGCTGGAGACGTGCATCGCCCGCGACCGTGCCGCCTTCCTGGGCAGCCTGTTTATTCTTCAACAGGCCCTGGGCGTCTTTGTTGCGTGCGATTTCCGTGGTGGCGGCCTCGCCGAGCATGGCGAAGTCTCTTTGATCCTGAATCCCGCGTTTTTGCCATTCGCCGGTCAGTTCGTCACGAACGGCGATGCCACGGACACGCTTTTCGACCCAATCGTCGGGGTAGCCTTTGTCTTGATAAAGTTTCCGCATCCGTTGCTGAGCGAGTTCGGGGTTTTCGATCTCCTGAACGCGCTCGTAGCCGACCTGGGCAAGCCAGCGTTTGAACGGCTCGGCCTTGGGGCTGGGGATCGACTGGATGATGCGAAAGGCGGATTCGACGTTGACCGCCTCAGTCTTGTAACTTTTTCCATCAGTGGAGGTTAATTTCAGTTGTACACAAAATGTGGACAACTGAACTTCGCTCTGTTTTAGCTCGCGCGCCTTCATCATGTTCCAGTAATTCCGTGGATTATCGCTGTCGGTCAGCGCGGCAATGATGTCTACGACTGAGAAAAACCACTGCTCATCGTGCCAAATTCGTCGAATCTGCTTCGCGCCGAAGACAATAATCTTGCCCTGCGAGTCGGGCGTCAGTTGATCGCTCATTTACAGCTCCTTTGTTTTAAGAAAAACATGAATGATGTTTTTTGCGTCCCACGGATCATCGATCTCAAGGAACGCCCATCGCCCGAAGCTGCCATGGTTGTTGATTGCCGGTACCCACAATGTGCGCGCCGTAGCGACTTTGGCAGCCTTGTCTTTCCTTTTCTCGCCGGTAACTTCGATGATCAGGTTGAGCAAATCATCCGGGCCGTGGCCGTCGTCAATGCAGGCAATAAAGTCAGGTATATAATCTTTCTCCTCACCATTCAGCGTGTAGGGGATGGTAAATCCAAGGTTGTGATTCTTGACGTAGCGAATGACCTCAGACATATCTTCGAGGGCTTCAGCCATCTTCTGTTCCCATGAATCGGTATCCGCAACGACGTGGGAGATGTGGCACTTGTCCTCGCGGGTAGCGAAGACGGGCCGGGTGGTGTCGAAATCCACATAACGGGTGGAGCCAAGGGTGTCATATGGTCGCAAGATGGGCTTAAGCGCAGCCGTACCGTCGGTCGAGGCAACGATGGCCTTGTAGATGCGGTCGGCGGCGTCGTGCGCAAACTCGATCAGCAATAGCAGTTGCGGGAAGGTGTTGTCTTTGAGCGTCATGCATTCTGCGAGCCAGCGTTTGGCGATGTCGAGCAATTGCGGGAAAAGCCAGGGCTTGTCGTTGCCGTCGTCGTCACGAAAGTACTTCTCCAGTGTGAGCTTGGCCAGCAGAAAGACGACTTCGTTAGGGCGTCGACGCTTGAGATCGTCAAGGGTATGGATGCTGGACTCACCAACAATAGGCGCGTTCTCGGTTTTAGTGGGAATGTCGGCAGTGGAAAGCACGAGTTTGGATTCGTCGGTGAAGGTCGCGTTGAGCCGTTCGCCGGCCACGTCGTAGCGGTAGCCGAGCAATCGGGGAAATGTTATTTCGCAGGCGATACGGCTTTCAAGGGCGCGCACGCGGGTGGGCAGCGGGCCTGGTTTTGGGTCTACTGTTGCACCACTACACGGTATAAAGGAAAACGGTACACCGTAAACCTCGGCATATTCGGGATTAAAATGGCCATGCTCATTGGCAGCATAACTTTTGCGCCGCAGAGCACGCCCGACCACCTGCTCGCATAGCAGTTGTGTGCCGAAGGCGCGCACGCCGAGAACATGGGTGACGGTGTTGGCATCCCAGCCCTCGGTGAGCATGGATACACTGACCACACATTTGACATGCTCGCCGAGCTTGCCTGCTTTGCCAACGGTGTTCATTACTTCGCGGAGCAGGTCTTCGTCGGTGAGATTCTCGGCGTCACGGCCGGGAAATCGAGTTCGGTAGTCGGCTTTGAATTCGTCGATTTCGCGGGCGGCGATCTTCTTAAAATCATTGCTCATTGATTCGCCGGATTCGAGTTGCTGGCTGTCCACCAAAATCGTATTCGGGCGGTGCAGCCAAGCACCGTTGCCATCATCATTTCGAAATATCTGTAGTTGTCCAGCTTGGACTATGGTTTGTTCGCCAATCTGTTTTTCCCAGCCGGCGATAAAGTCAAAGACCAGCTTGGAAACATTGGTGTTGTTGCAAACGACGATAAAGACAGGCGGCGTAATACCACGGGCGCAGGCCTCGGCGTTCTGCTCCCATAGACGGTAATACTTCTCGTAATTGCCGTAAAGACTTAGCAGTGCGCCCTGCAGCTCGACAGGGAGGTTCGGTTCACCGCCCAGCTTATCGGTTTTGCGCCCCTTCCTGGGAAGGTGCTCGCGGATGCGCAGCCACAGGTCGCGATAGGTGGGCTGCTCACCGGTCATCGAATCATCGGCAACCGGCACGCGAGGCACCTTGACGATGCCTGCTTCGATGGCATCGATCAGGGAAAAGTCTGAGACCACCCACGGGAAAAGCGTGCCTTCGGGGTAACCTGAACCGCGTAGGAAAAATGGTGTGGCCGAAAGATCGTAGATAGCCTTTACACCGATTTTGGCCTTCACGGCCTCGATGCCGGAGATCCAGATGCGTGCCTCCGCCTCGCGGTTCTTAGCTTCGACGCGATCGTCTCCCGCGAGCTTTTCGTGCTCGCCGTCGGGCTTGCGCCGGTAGCAGTGGTGGGCTTCGTCGTTGAGGACAACAATGTTCTTTTTTGTACCCAACTCGCGGCAAACACGCCGTACCATTTGGTCGGGCGTTTCGGTGAACGCGCTTGTCTCCCCATCTGCCAAAATGGACTTCGTAAGCTTGCCGGCAGCAACCTTTTCGCGTAGTTGGAATGCGTGGAAGTTGGTGATGACGATTTTTGCCTGGCCCAGCTTTTCCATATCGTGTGCGGGGATAATATCCCGCTGACGATAATAGTTCTCCGGGTCGTTCGGTAACAGCACACGCAGCCGGTCGCGGATGGTTATACCGGGCGTGACAATTAAAAAGGTATCGGTGAAGCGTGCATCCTGCGGATTAGCACGCTTGTTTAACGTGTGCCACGCTATGAGCATGGCCATGACGACAGTCTTGCCGGAGCCAGTGGCCATCTTGAACGCCGTGCGCGGCAGACCTGGGTTCGATGTATCGTTCGCCTCGCGAATGGCGTTCTCTATCCAGGTATCGCCGTACTTCTTGGCTACCTCAGTGATGTAGATGGCGGTTTCAAGGGCTTCGTTCTGGCAAAAGAAGAGTTTCTTCTCGCGGTTAGTATCGGTCCAATAAGCAATCAAGCGTGCGGTTGTCGGCGTTACACCGACATAGCCACCCTTGCGCCACAGGGCGATGCGGCGACGAATATCGTTGACAAGCTTGTTCTCCTCGATGCGATCTTGCGTCCATTCGGTGTCGAACTGAAGCTGCTTAGACCCTTTCTTCTTTGGCTTGGCGATGGGCACGAAGTACGAACTGGTCCGGCGGCCATCAACCACCTCATTGGTAATCCCCTCGTCGGCAAACCTGAAGTGGCGGGTCGGCTCGTCGAATGGGGCGTTGATAATAGGGTTCTCAATCACTACTTGTCTCATATCACCAGCCCTCTCTTACGCTACCCTGCACACTACCTTAGCTTGTTTATATTATAAGCACTAGATTGTATTATAGGCCAGTAACCTTAAGTTGTCCGTACACGAAGCGCATAGACGGCATTCTGCTTTAAGATAATATATGCACAAAAGAGCGATAAATGGGTAACAGATGTTAGAAGCTTTTTTAAGATTCTGTTAGAAGTTTGTTAGAAAAATTGAAAAAACACTCGGATTTTGCGCCGAGTGTTTTTTATTTCTGCTGGTAATAGACTTATTATTTGTGCAGCAAACAAAAAGAGGTGGGGAAACCGTAACTCCCATTCTGTTTTATCCCGTCATCTATCTACCGGTTTGGGCCGGTGCCGCTTGTGGGCGGCTGCCTCTACCCGGGACTGCGCAAAAGCGCCCCCCTATTTGAGTTGCACCCGACCGGAGTTTACCTCGTTTCACCCGCTTTAAAGCGGCTCGTCTCTGTGGCACTGGTCGTCAGCCCCTTAAAAAGGAACTGCCCTCCCTCACGGAAGGCGGTCTTTTACGTTGAAAGCAAAACTTTCAACGGGGTGTGGGATGTTTCCTCTAGCCATAAGGCCAGCGACGGGTCGTTTCCCCACCTGAAGTAAATCATTGAATTAGTTCATTAGAATAATTCATGTGTCTTAAATTATTCTACCACGATTTGGATTTTCATGCGCGCAACGGTTAGGCGCTGTTACGCCATCTTCGTAAGTTCGCGCTCGATTTGGCGCAGGTACTCTTCGAGCAGAGCCCTTCTTGGCCCAGGCTTAGAAGTAGCGAGGGCCTTTTTCAGGTGCGGTTCTGCTTCACGGCGTTTGCCTTTTTCCATAAAGGCGATACCGAGGGCATAATCGATGTTGGAATGCCTTGGATTATAGCCTGAGACATTTTTAAGGTATGCGAGTGCTTGCTCGGTATGCTGGCGGATCAGCTTGCGGGCAACTTGCAGATGGGGATACTCGAGAACAAGACGGAGCGCCTGGTCGATATGACCGCTCTTCTGGTATGCGGCGATTGCCGCCTGTACCGGTTCGTCCGGGTGATACTTCTGGGATAAATACCAGATCACAATCTCGTCTGCGGGCTTGGCCGAGAGGTTCTTACTGAAGAGCCTGTTATACGTCACGATGTTAGGCTGGATACCGTCTTTGCGCATCTCATCCAACCACACCTTGGCGGTATCGTAATCGGGTGCGGCAAGCATGAGCGTGTTGTAGGTTACGACATCCGGCTCGATGTGATCCTGCCGCATCGTCGCAAGCAGCGATTGGACCGTCGGATAATCCGGCGCCTTAAGAACAAGTGCGTTGTAAGTGATAACGTTTGGCGCAATGCCTTCGCGCTTCATCTCATCCAACAAAGAGGCGCCCACCCCGAAATCGGCCTTGGAGATAAGCGTACTATAGGTAACCACACTTGGCTTTACGTCTTCCTTTTTCATTACGTCCAGCCATGACTTGGCGGTTTCGTAATCCGGGGCTTTCGAGATCAGTGCGTTATAGGTAACAGTATTTGGCTCGATTCCTTTATTGCGCATCGTCGCAAGCCATGATTCTGCGATGCTATAGTAGGGGGCCTTGGAGATCAGGGCGCTGTACGTGGCGATATTCGGCTGTACGCCCTCCTCGCGAATAGTCGCAAGGTAGTCGAACATATCGTTCATAATCTCTCTTACCAGGGATTTTGCGGATTGCAATTGTGGAAACTCCAGCGCAAGGCGTAATGCCCGGTTAACGTGGCCCGTCCTGCGATACGAGGCAATGGCGACCTGCATCGGCTCATCCGGATGGTATTCCTGGGCGAGATACCAGCTCAGTAGCTCATCCGCGCTTGTGCCAAAGAGGTCTTTGCTGAATAAGCCGTTATAGCTTTCAATATCGGGCACAATCCCTTTGGCCTGCATCGCCTGCAGCCAGGACCTTGCCGTATCGAAGTCGATCGATTTAGCAATAAGCGCGTTATATGTAGTAAGGTCGGGCCGGATATCTTTCTTGCGCATCGTATCCACCCAGCTTTTGGCCGCATCGTAATTTGGGGCTTTTGAGATGAGTGTATTGTAGCTTTCAACATCCGCCGGGCCTTCTTCGCGGATAGTCTCAAGATATGCGAACACATCATCCATGATTTCCCTGATGAGCTTCTTGGCGACCAGGAGGTGCGGGTACTCGAGCGCGATAAGCAGCGCCTGGTCGACACGACCGGCTTTGCGATACGTGGAGATGGCGGTCTGAATCGGCTCCTCAGAGGCAATCCCCCGTGATTGATAAAGCGCAAGCACCTCTTCAGCTGATTTGCCGGACAGGTTCTTGCTGAACAGCCTGCTAAAGCTGTCCACGTTCGGCGCAACGCCGTCCTTGCGCATGGTCTCAAGCAACAACAGCGCTTTATCGTAATCGGGCGATTTTGAGATGAGCGCGTTGTAGGTGATCACATTGGGTTTTATACCTTCTTTAAGCATCGCCTCAAGCAACCCTTTGACCGTGTTGTAGTCGGGGGCTTTTGCAATAAGGCGATTATAGGTGGCAAGATTGGATTGGATGCTGTCCTCAAGGATTGCCTCCAACCAGTAGCTGGCCGTGCTGTAATTCGGGGCCTTGGCGATAAGAGCGTTGTAGGTAATGATATTCGGCTGTATGCCCTCATCAAGCATCTTCTTGAACCAGAAACCCGCCGTGTCGTGATGGGGGGATTTGGTAATCAACGTGTTATATATCACAACACCCGGCCGGAT
>Ga0210044_10009300_pt1 | contig 11993 bp, 6 predicted proteins | sample CryGey13umfilter_2_FD_183959 | JGI IMG/M metagenome (GOLD analysis project Ga0210044, IMG submission 183959) | Groundwater microbial communities from aquifer in Utah, USA - Crystal Geyser 4/9/14 3 um filter (SPAdes) (version 2) | ecosystem: Environmental > Aquatic > Deep subsurface > Groundwater... | reverse complement strand
TCTTGCACATCGACGATCCCGACGAGCAGGTTCGCGTCCTGAGGAACGTGGCGGAGCTGGCAGAGGACGAGTTGGGCGATCTGGCCCGGGCGTTCCACAACCTGCGCCAAGCACACCTGCTCGCTCCGCGCTCCCCCGAGCTCATCGAGGAGCTCGAGCGCGTCGCTGAGCTCTCTGGGCACTGGCTGGATCTCACGGTGGTTTATCGCTCCATGGTCGACAGCATGGAGTCCGTCGATGCGCAGGTCGCCTGCCTGCAACGCGTGGCGGAGATCACGGCGCAGCGGATGGACAATCCGGATGCCGCCTTCGACGTATTGCTCGAGATTCTCGACGAATACCCTGGAGAGGAGTCGACGATCGAGCGCCTCAACGAGGTTGCCGAGGAGTTTGAGCTGTGGGGACGTCTGGTCGAATTCTATGACGAGGCTCTGGCGCACAACACCGACGAAGCGGTCAACCGCACGCTTTTGCTGAACTCAGCCCACCTTTGCTTCGAACGGCTCGACGATGGTGACGAAGCGTTGGAGCGCTTCATCAAGGTCCTGCAGATGGGCACCCCCGACGCCGCCGTGGTGGACGCGATCCACTCGCTGCCGTCGATGGACGAGCGGGCGTGGTCCCGAGTCATCAGCGCCGTGATGGCCCCTCGGCCCTTGAACGAAGAGGGTCGCATCGAGCAGGGCCTCCTGGCCAAGCACATCTATGAGCAGATCCTCGGTGACGACGACGCGGCGTTTGGGATCCTTCTCGAACTCGTGCGCGAGCTGCCGCTCGCCGTGCGGGCGTTCGAGGCAGCCCTCGAGGTCGGTGCTCGTCTCGAGCGACTCGGCGAAATCAGCGCCCTGCTGGAAGCGGCGCTCGCCAAGACCCTGGACAAAAGCGTGGCCCTGGCTCTGCTCGAGGGGATCGTGCAGGTCTACGAGTGCCAGAAGAACATCGGACAGGTCGTCGATACGCTGAGACGTATCCTCGAGCTCGAACCCAGCCATGTCACCGCGACCGAACGACTCAACGCGCTGACCGTCGACACCGAGCACGCTCAACAGTTGCTGCGTACCTTGGAGACCCAGGTGCAACGGCTGACGAGTCCCGAGGAGAAGGGGGCCAAGCTCCTCGAGATCGCTTCCCTCCTCGAGCGCATGGACCGGCTGGTGGACGCGGCCTCGTCCTACGATCGGGCGCTCAAGCTCTGTCCCGACCTGGTAAACGCCCGTCGTTCGCTCATCGCTGTTGCGAGCCGCCTCGGTCGCTGGCCGACCGTGGTCCAGCACCTCGAGACAATCCTGACCAAAGACCTCGCACCGCTGCGGACCCGCGAGGACAACCTGCTGTTGGCCCGAGTGTACGTGCAAGAGCTCGGTGACACCGACAGAGGCGCCCTCGTCCTGCGCAAGCTCTTGGAGCAAGACCCCAGCGATCGAGAGGTCTTTCAGAGGCTCGAGAAGCTGCTGGAATCCAATAAGCGCTGGTCGGAGCTGCTCGCCCTCTACGAGCGGCAGCTCGAGCACGCTCCCTCCGACATGGAGCGCAGGCGGTTCCTGTTCGAGCTCGCCACCATCGCGCTCGACCACTTTCAAAACAAACCCAAGGCGCTGGCTGCGCTCGAGATGCTCGCCGCCGAAGAGGAAGTCAGCGTCGAGGTGTTGACGCGGCTCAATCGCACCTACCGCTCGATCGATCGCTGGCGAGAAGCCGCTCAAATCACCCAGCGACTGGTGCTGCGCACGCGAGAGGTCGAGGAGCGTGAGCGGCTCCTGTGGAATCTCCTCGAGATCCAAAAAGACCGTCTCAATGATGCGGAAGAGGCGTTGCAGACGCTCTCTCTGCTGGCAGAGCTCCTTCCCAGCGACGCCGCTCCGTGGATCGCCAGAGCCGAGATCCTGGAGAGCCTGGGCCGCCAGCACGAGGCGCACGCCCACTATCTCGAAGCCGTCTCCCGCTTGGATGGCATCGCGCTGGCCAACGTGTGGTATGCGATCGGCAGGCTGCGACAGGAGTTCCTACTGGATCCTGAGGGGGCGCGAGAGGCCTTCCAGAACACCGTCGAGATCGACCCACGGCACAAACAGGCGGTGATCGGGCTCAAGCAGATCGCCCACAGCGGGGACGACGAAAAGCAGCAGCTGGCCTTGCTCAAGCTCGAGCTCGAGCAGGCCAATAGCGACGAGGAGCGGGCCGTCGCGTTGTGGCGTAAGGCGGTCATGGAGCGCGACACGTTTGACCGTGCCCTCGACGCCGAGGCCACACTTCGACGCGCCCTCCAATACAACCCAAGACAATTTGCGTCCCACCGCGACCTGGCCGACCTCCTCTTCACTCGAGGAGAGTGGGACGAATCGGCGGCGCACTACCAATCTCTCCTCAAAGAGCTCGCTCAACGCGGCGAGCACGAAGAGCTTGGCTTTCCCCTTCATCGGCTGCGTGGCTACGAGATGGAGGATACACCTGACCGCGTGCTCTTCCAGGTCCGCTTGGCCATGTGTCACGAGCACCTCGGGGACTTCCACAAGGCCTCCGCCATCTATGGCTCGGCGGTGGACTCCAACCGAGACAACCTGGGGATTTTGGTGGGGTTGGCGCGCAGCTACTACAAGACCGGCAATTGGAGCGGTGCTCGCAAGCACCTCGAACGGCTCTTGCTCGAGGAGAAGCACGAGCTCCTCGCCACAGACCAGGCCCAGCTCAACTTCTACCTTGGGGACATCCAGCACGGCTCCAATCAGCTCACCGAGGCCTTGGACTCCTTCGAGCGCGCGCTGAAACACGACCCGAGTTTCCGCCCTGCGGCTGATCAACGCCTCGCCATCCTGATCAAGGACTGCCGCTGGACGCAGACGATTCCAGCGTTCGAGCACCTGCTCGAGCTGACCAACGACAAAGAGGAGCGAGGCGCCATCTACTCGCGGATGGGGGAAGTCTACGGCTACTTCCTGAACAGTCCCAATCAGGCCATCGTGGCGTACGAGCACGCCATGGTCTTGGGCGGAGACATCTTCGACGTGCCCGAGCGCCTGTTGCACCTCTATGTCGCCAACGAAATGTGGGACAAGGCCAGGGTGCTGGCCGAAGCGCTCGTCGAGGAAGGGGCTCCAACCACTCACGCGCGAGTCGAGTACCTGATCGTCCTCGGAGATGTGCTCTCCAACGGACTCAACGAGCTCGATGCGGCGCTCCAGGTCTACGAGCGCGCCTTCAGCGCCGACCCCTCGAACATCCTAGCCCTCGAGCGAATTGGGCGACTGCATGGTCTGCAAGGCAACCAAAACGCCATGGCGGACCTCTACAACGAATACCTCACCGCGATGGGCGACGACGACGTCAGCACCCGAGCCGAGGTGCTTTTCCGCTACGCGGATCAGCTCCTCGAGACCTGTGACGCGCCGGACTCGGCGGTGGTGATCTTCAAGCAGCTCAACGACCTCGTGCCCAACGACGTGCGAGTGCATCAGAGGTTGGCCTCGCTCTATGGACATCGCCACATCAACGAGCCGGAGAGCGAGCTGCACCACCTGCGCAAGTTGGTCGAGCTGCGGGAGGTCGAGAGCGCCGACCTAGAGCGGATCTCGGTCCTCTACGAGCGCATGAACGAGTTCAACGGCAGCGCCGCCGTCAACGCGCTGCTGCGCTTCATCGCCAACGAGGCGGACAACTCGGTGGCCGTCCGCGCGCTCCAGCCGAACACCCTGGCGGGGGATCTCTACGAACGCCTGATCGTGCCCACCTATGGGTCGGGCCCACTGGCGCGGCTCTTCGAACACCTGGCCGAGCTCGGCACCCACATTCTCGGCACCTCGATCGAGGACCTGAATCTGCCCAACCTAGAGGAGTTGACCGCGCGCAAGACGACGCCAGCCGTCGCCATCTTCAGGGAGCTCAACCGCGCCATGGGATTGGGGGAGCGGCGACTGTTCATCCAAAAGGCGGCGGAGATGCCCGTTCGCATCGTCGCCGACAAGATCCCCTGCGTCGTTCTCTCGGACGAGGTCTTCAAGGGCCTGATCGGCCATGAGCTTCGGTTCTTCCTCGCCCGAGCACTGGAGCTTACGCGCCCGCGTTTCCTTTTGGCCTCGAGCATGGGGGCGTTCGAGCTGTTGACGCTGCTGCGCACGCTGTTGGGAGAGTTGGCGCGCTCACGCACGCCACCAGCCAAGCCCTCGTTGGTCGAGCGACAGACGCAACAGCGAGTGAGGCGCTTCCTGGCAGAACTCAGAGCCAAGCGCTCCATCGAGGTGCAGGAAGAGCTCGAAGGGATCGTCGAGCAGGTCGAGCGATTCCATATCGACGACCCGCCCAGCGCCAAGCGCTATGTCGATTCGGCTCGCGCTTCTTCCATTCGCATGGGACTCATCGCCAGCGGCAGTCAGTCCGCTGCCCTCAAGCGGCTCCTCAAGGAGGACCAGGGCAGCGCCCTCTACCGCCCCAAGTCCTTCGACGCGTTTGTCGAGATGTTGTCGGTCTCTGCCGACTTGCACAATTTAGTGTCCTACCTGCTCAGCGGCGAGTATCTCGAGGTCCTCAAGGCGGTCTACGGACCTGGCGAGCCTCAGGCCAGCAATGAGCCTCTCGCTCGAGCCGACGCTAACTCAGCCGGGCTCTTCGACGGGCTCGAAGAGATCGCCGAGGCAGCGCTCGGCTCGCTCGGTGAGCTCGACGAGCTTCCCGTCTCCTCTTCCTCGCCAACTGTGTTCCCGGCGGGCAAGACTAAGGTCAGCTCCCCCTTGCCGCCCGGCGCGTCGGGGGAGAGAGCGGCCAAGAATTCCATCAGAGATACGGATCTCGGCCTCCCCTCCCCCGTGCACTCAGACCGAGAGCCATCGAGGGTTGTCGCCGCCGTGGCGCCGATCCCTGCCCAAACCCCTGTCCTCGTCAAAGCCCCCGTTAAGAACCCTGTCCCCACCAAGGCCGCATCTACACCTAGCCTGGTGCCTGTCGCCAAGGCGCCTATGCCGGCCCAGGCGTTCTTCTCTCGCCAAGCCCCCCTAGACCCCGCCGAAGCCCCTGCCCCTGGCCGGGCCCTGGTCCCCACCGAGGCTCCTGCAGCGGCGAAGGCCCACTTCCAGTCCCCCTTTGCGGCGATGGCTCCCACTGCTGCGAAAGCAGGCCGGACAGCGCCGGCCGCCAACCCGCCAGGAACGGGTCCCGCGGCCTCAGGGCGCGCGGTGTTGCATGCCGAGCCCCAACCTCCGCACCGCCCGCCGCTGACGGACCCACCGGTCGAAGGACTGGGGCAGTTTCTCGCCCCTGAGTCCGATGTCATCGAGCTGCTCGACGCCGACTTGGAGGAGTCCCAAGGCCCACCGCCGCCTCCCGATCCCTTCGACTTCAGCGACCTAGACCTCGCCCAGATGTTCGCGCCGCCGGCGCCCTCTGACCCGGTGGAGGTGCTCGATCTGAGCGACGTCGCGGTGATGGAGGAAGAGATTCATCCTGACCGTAGTGACGCCGAGGCGGCCGCGGCGTTCCTGACGATGGGGTCCACCCGCGACACACGGGCCGCGAATCGCATCGACGCGCCGCTCACCACGACCCCGCCCAGCAGTGGGATCAGCTCCATCCTCGACGGCCTCGATGACGAGAAGCCGGCCTGAGACAACGCAATGATTACCCAAGACTATCTCCTCAAGGTCATCGAGAGACTGGGACTCGTGCTCAGAAAGGCCAGGCGCGCTCGAGACGAGGAGCGCAACGACGAGGCCCTCTGCCTCGTCGAAGAGGGCTACCAGAGCGTCTTCGGTCTCGACATACAGCTCGCCTCCTTGATGGATGCGGCGACGCTCCTCTCGTTCCTTCGAACCTCAGAAGAGGCGCTCTATCTGGCCCGACTCATGGCGGAGGAGGCCGAGCTGCGCGCGGTGACCAAGACGGGGCCCGCCGCGGCGACGGCGAAGCGAACCTTGCAGCTCTTCGCGGAAGCCGCGCGCCTGTCTCCCTTGGGCGAGAATGACCGCGAGGTGGCGCAGCGCTTGCTCGCTGCGCACCCCGGACTCAAGCTCAGCGACTCCGACTACAGTGCGTTGACCGCCTCGCGCTAGGCCTCAGCGCTCGTTCCACTTGTGCCGCCCAGAGGGCTGCCGGATCAGGACTTTGATGGGCGTGCCCTCGAAGCCGTAAGTCGCGCGGATTTGGTTCACGAGGAAGCGCCGGTAGCTCGTCGTGATCGCCTTGGGCGAGTTGCACTGGCAGACGAACGACGGAGGCCGCACCCCCACCTGGTTGAAGTAGTAGAAGCGGGTGACGTGACGGTTGGCGGAGGGCGGTGGGTGCCGCGCGACGATCTCCTCCATGACCCGATTGAGCTCTGGCGTCGCGACGCGTTGCGAGGCAGACCCGTACACCTGGTCGATGAGATCGTAGATCTTGTGCACTCGCTGTCCGGTCAGCGCGCTGAGCGTAATCACCGGCGCGAAGTCGCAGAAGGTCATCTGGTCTCGTACCGCCTGGGTGTGGTGGACTGGCGTTTGCGTCACCTTCTCCGTCACGGAGTCCCACTTGTTGAGCAAGATGGCGAGCGCCTTGCCACGGTCGACGGCGAGCTGGGCGATGCGGGCGTCCTGGTCGGTGGCCCCTTCGAGGGCGTCGATGACCAGCAGCACGACGTCGGCCGACTCGATGCTGCCGATGGCCTTGATAACGCTGAACTTCTCGAGTCGCAGCGAGATGGCGCGCTTCTTCCGTACGCCTGCGGTGTCGACGAGGATGTAGCGCCCACCGCCTTCGCGTTCGACGAGGTTGTCGATGGAGTCACGCGTGGTGCCAGGGATCTCGCTGGTGAGCAACCGCTCGGCGCCCAGCAACTTGTTGATCAGCGTGCTCTTGCCTGCGTTCGGCTTGCCGACCACCGCGACGCGGATGGCGTCGGGCTCGGGCGCCTCGAGGACCTCCTCGCTGACCCTGGGGAAATCGGCCGCGATGGCATCCATGAGGTCGTCGAAGCCCGTCCCGTGTTCAGCCGAGACGGGAAACACCTCCGGCAGGCCAAGGGAGTAGAACTCCGCCGCCTGTGAGGCCTGTTCTGGCGTGTCGAGCTTATTGACGGCGACGAACACCGGCTTGTCGGTCACGCGAAGGATCTGCGCGATGGTCTCGTCGCTGCCCATGCGGCCCGTTCGACCATCGACGACGAAGATGATGACATCCGCCTCTTCGACCGCGACCTGAGCTTGCTCTTTCATCTGCTCGAGGATGACATCCTGAGCCTCCGGCTCGAAACCGCCAGTGTCGATGAGCGTGAAGAGCCGGCCGTACCACTCGAAACGGCCGTAGTTGCGATCGCGGGTAACCCCGGGGGTGTCCTCGACGATGGCTTCACGGCGCCCGACCAAACGATTGAAGGTGCGACTCTTGCCGACATTGGGACGTCCGACGAGGGCGATGACGGGGAGTTTGCCGGTTGTCGTGCCGAGGATACTCATAGCTCTCTCTCGTGGCGGCCGCTGTTGCCGCTCAAATGAAAACCAGTGACGGGGACTGTCCAACCGATTCTTCAAATAGGCCCAAATAGACCGCGAGCGCTGGGGCTCAAGGCTCTTTGTAGCCGAGGCGATTCAAGCTGCGTTGATGATGTGACCATTCCTTCTCGACTCGCACGAACGTCTCGAGGAAGACCTTCTTCCCAAAGAAGCGCTCGAGCTCCTCGCGGGCGCGTGTGCCGATCTCTTTGAGCTTCGCCCCCTTCTTGCCGATGATGATGCCCTTTTGGCTCTCTCGCTCGACGTGGATCACGGCGCGCATGCGCAGGCTCCCTGCCTCTCTCTCTTCCTTGAACTCTTCGATCTCGACGGCCGCCGCGTAAGGAATTTCCTTCTCGGTCAGCAGCATGATCTGCTCGCGAATCATCTCTGCGGCCATGAAACGCTCGGCCTGGTCTGTGTAGAGCTCTGGCGGATAGAGCATGGCGCCCTCGGGCAGCCGCTCCAGCACGAACTCGACCATCTTCTCGACGTCCTCGCCCGCGTTCAGCGCCGAGATCGGCAGGATCGCTTCGAACTCGCGCTGCTTCCCGTACGCGTCGATGATCGGCAAGAGCCGGTCGACCCGCTCCAGCAAGTCGATCTTGTTGATGGCCAACACGATGGGCGTTCCGAGGCTGCCGATGGCTTCGAGGATGTAGAGCTCGAGCGGGTCGACCTCTCCTTTGCCTGTGAGGGCGTCTAGGGCGTCGATCAGGAGGATGGCGACGTCGGCGTCGGCGACCGCCGCCAGCGCCGCCTCGACCATCAGCTGGTTGAGCTTCTTCTTCTGCCAGAGATGGATCCCTGGAGTGTCGACGAAAACGATCTGACCGCGGCCCTCGAGCGTGTGGATCGCCCGAATGCGGTTGCGTGTTGTCTGGGGCTTGGGCGTGATGATGCTGACCCGCTCACCGAGGATCGCGTTCACCAGCGTCGATTTGCCTGCGTTGGGTCGTCCGACCAGGGCGACGAAACCGCTTCGGAACGGGGTGGAGACGCTCGTCACGTCATCGTCACTGGGCTGCGTCATGGTTCGCTCTCTCTTGCTCGCCCGTGACGCCTCACTTCCGAGGAAGACCAGGCTCGGTGTGGGCGACTGCGGTGGGAAGGTTCATCGCGCGTAGGAACGCGAGCTGGCTCGCTTCGAGCCACCACAGTTCCGAGGTGCGCGCGAAATCTGATCGCCTGAGGCAAAGCCCACTCGGCGAGGATGGGGGATAGGTGATCTCGCTCTATGGCCGCCCTCGTGTGGCTGCAAACCACGCGGGAGGGTCCAAAGGGAAAGGCGACTGGGGTTCCTGCTGGACACTCGTCCTCCCGCCAGGTCCGCACACCTTCGGTGCGAAGAACGGCGAGAGCCAATGGCTTCTCGTGAGGCGATCCCTCGCGAATCTGGCCAACCGTCATTGCGACGGCCGCGGCAACCTAGTATAAGCACGCCCTGGCCGCAATAGTCGTTTTTCGTCGGCCCTCGTCGCGCGTTCTTTTCTTGGTCGCGACGAGGTCGGTCGACGCGGAGGCCAAAGAACATCATGGGACGCTGGCCGCACAACTGGATGGGAGCTCTAGCCTTGGCGCTCGCCGTAGCAGCCTCCGCCTGTCAGCCCGCGACCAAGCCACACCGTGAGGTCTTCGAGGAAGCGGAGCAAGCCTACCGTGCTGGCCACTACGACCGCGCCCTCGAGCGCTACGAGGTCTTCCTCAAGAACTCGCCCGATCACCAGCTCGCTCCCTTGGCGCAGCAACGTATCCTCAGCATCGAGCGCGAGTTGGAGGTGGTCATGGGCCGCCGAGAGGGGCCTCGGCCCATTTACCTGAGGCCCGTCGGTGACGAGCCAGAGGGCCCCTTGAGCAACGACGAGTCCAGTGGCAACTAGCGGCGCGCAGCATCATCCGTCGACGCATTGGGGACACCTCAACGCCCTCGTCAGGGTCGCCAGGCAGCGACTCTCTCACCGGCTGGGTGGGGATTCGGTCAGTGTCGGCCGCATCGTGACACGCATCGCCGCGTCGTGCCTCTGTCTGGTCGGTGTCGGCTTCCTGCTCGTCCCGTTCGAGGTCCACCGCGGCAATGAGGCGGATCCCGGTGGCGTCGTGCTCGAGATGGCCTTTTGGTTCGCCTGCCTCGTCGCTGCCCTGCAGTCGTTTCGAATCATGGAGACCCTCTATCGCACTGGGGACGCCCGAGCCCTGGCGCCGCTCCCCGTACGCGCCTCCAGCCTCTTCCTCTACCGCCTCTTCTCGAACGCCGCGGAGTCGGTTGGAGTCGTGCTCGGCGCCGCACTGGCCTTTCTTCCCGTGTTGTGGCGCGGCGATCCAGGACTCTACTGGGCCTGCGTCTGGGTCTTCTTCGCGGGCGGTGTACTCACGCTGTCCGTCGGCTTTGCCGTCCAGCTCTACGCCGGTGTGGCCACCGTGCGCGGCGACAACGACTTCGGAAACTTCGGGCCGGCGAGCTTCGCCATCTCCCCAGGTGTGGCGTTGGGGATCTCCGTCGGCATTATCCTGCTCGAGAAGCTGGTCGCCGAGGAGCTGCTCAGGGGCGGCATGACCAAGGGGGCGCAGTTTGGCCTGTCGGTCGGCGCGGCCGTGGTCGGGCTCAGCCTGGTTCTTGCGTATCGCTGGTTCGTACGTGACTTCTATCGCGCCCTGGCCATCTTCATGGAGGCCGACTCCGTCGTCATCGACGTGGGCTATGAGTACTTCAAAGGCGGCGCGCCCCAACTCAGGGGATGGGAACGGCTGCTGTCCCGAGACCTCATCCCCTTGGTGCGCCGCGACCGCCTGCAGTACCGCAGGCGCTTCATGCTCTCACGCCTGCTCGTCTGGGGCGCCGCCCTCGGCTTCATGGTCTTGCTTCTGGTCAAGGGAGACGAGGCGGTGTCCCGCGGCCTGTCGATGGCCGTGCCCATGCTGGTCATCTCCCTCTTTGCGCGCCCTTGGGGGCGGCTCTTCGAGCTCGAGCTCGAGCCGGGCTTCGCCCACACCTTGCCCATCGACGACAACGTTCAGCTGCGCAGCAAAGCCCTCGTCTCCTTGCGCGAGACCGCGGAGCTCGGCGTCGTCTTCTTCTTCACCCTCGCCATCGGCATCGGACTCGGCTTCCGGGGTTGGGATTTCGGAGTGGGTGCGGCTGGGCTCGCCAGCCTGATTCCATTCTCTGCCAGCACCTTGCTGCTCGTCCTCGCACGGCGACGACGGGTCGCAGCGGTCCTCGCCGGCCTGGTCATCGTCGCCGGCACGGCCTTCCTCGGCTCCCTCACGGTCTTCGCGCTCCTACCGCTGGCGATCATTCTGTGGTCCAGCGGAGCGCTGGCGCTGCGCTCCTCCGCCCCCCGCAATCACAAGCAGAGCGGACGCGCGAGCGCGCCGCGGCCCTTAGAGCTCGACGCACTCCCTCCATCGCAAGGCTCCGAGAGATGAACGCATCCGAACCCTGCCCAATCTTGGCGGTCGACGGCCTGAAGAAGACCTACGCCACCGTTGTCGCCGTCGACGGGCTGAGCTTCACCATCAACCCCGGTGAGTTCGTCGGGTTCATCGGCCCCAATGGTGCGGGCAAGAGCACCACGATGCGCTCCATCGTCGGTCTGCTCGAGCCAGACGCCGGCACGTTGCGCGTCGATGGCATCGACGTCCACACCGATCCCGTCGGCGCCCGAACCAAAGTGGGCTACGTCCCGCAGGAGTTGGAACTCTACCGCTATCTTACCGGCGAGGAGCTGCTTCGCTTCGTGGCGTCGATCCGCGCGGTCCGCGAAGACCTAGTCGACGAGCGGATCGAGTCCCTGCTGACGCTCTGTGAGCTTCGCGACGCGCGCAACCGCCTGGTGCGTGATTACTCCGGGGGCATGAGTCGCAAGATCGCCATCGCCGCCGCCCTCATCGCCGAGCCGCCCTTGCTCCTCCTCGATGAATCCTTCGTCGGGCTCGATCCGGAGAGCACCTACCGCATTCGGCGGCACCTCGAGCGCGTCGTCGAGAGCGGGCGCAGTGTGCTCCTCTCGAGTCACATCCTCGAAATGCTCGAAAAGCTCTGCAGCCGAGTGATCGTCCTGCACAAGGGGAAAATTGTAGCGGACCTGCTTCGTGACGGTCTTCAAGAGGCGCTGGCCAAGACCCGCCAGGGCGACCTCACCAGCCTCTACCTCGAGCTCACCGGGCAGGAGCACCTTTTCGAAGAGTGAGTGTGTTGCTGGCGGCCTTGAGACGCTGCGCGTCAACCGAGTGAGAAGACGAAGGTGTGGTGCGGCGCTCTCTTCTCGTTGAGCACAAGAGGTCCCACTCACCGTGGTTCGCCTGACGAAGCAGCTCCTTTGTTCAAGCCCTCTGCGCCTCGGCCGACTCTGCGCCTCTGCGATAAGATCGAAGCAATATCGACAACATACCGCTCGATCCCGGCGATTTTCATGGCAGCCACCTCAGACGCTGCGCGTCATCCAAGAGGTGAGAAAACCTTCGGACCACCGTCTGTTGATGGTCGGCTTCGAATTCACCACGAAGAGCACGAAGAGCACGAAGAGGCTGGTTTCTCCTTCC
>Ga0210044_10009298_pt1 | contig 11996 bp, 5 predicted proteins | sample CryGey13umfilter_2_FD_183959 | JGI IMG/M metagenome (GOLD analysis project Ga0210044, IMG submission 183959) | Groundwater microbial communities from aquifer in Utah, USA - Crystal Geyser 4/9/14 3 um filter (SPAdes) (version 2) | ecosystem: Environmental > Aquatic > Deep subsurface > Groundwater... | reverse complement strand
GCAGCTCGAGGACGGCATTTTGGACCTCAACAGCGGCACCGCCCGGTTTGGGCTCGCCACCTTTGACACCAACGAATCAACGGGGGGGGACAGCTATGGGCCCGAGGCGGGCACCAACCTCGGGATCAAGAACGAGAGCGCGACCAACGGCCGGTTGGTCTCCGTGGGTCTGAGCGATGCGGCCGCGGACATCTTGGCCGTCAACGCCACGATTCAAACGGTCATCGAGGCCTCTCTGCCGAGTGGAGGCACGCCAACGGCGCCAGCCCTCTACGACCTTGGCTACTACTACGCGAACCATGGAGACAACACCGCCGATCCCTACAAAGACTGTCGCGCCAAGAACATCATCTTGCTCACTGACGGTGAGCCCTCCGATTACGACGGCACCGGGCCTTATGTCACCCCAGCAGAACAGGCGGCATTGCTGTTGACTGAGGGCATCAAGACCTACGTGGTTGGGTTCAACACTGACAGCGCTGCAGCCACGACCATGAAGGCGATCGCTTTCGCGGGCGGCACCTGTAAGGACATTGTCGACGACCCCTACTGCTTCTACACGGCGGCCACCGGCGAAGACCTGAAGTTCGTCGTCAACACCATTCTGTCGGACATCATGGGAGGCAAGGGCGCCCGGACAAAGACCGCGAGCACCACCCGAACCAGCTTCCGTGCCGACCATGTGGGGTTGTACGAAGTCTCGGCGAGCTTTGAGATCATTCCCGGCAGCGTGTTTTGGGAGGGACATCTCGAGCGCGTGACCTATGAATGCGACAGCAATGGCGAGTTGGTTCCGCAGAACAACCCTCTGGACTACGCCGCCACACTGAACACGATGCTGGAGACGACCGGAGGGACCGGCCGCAGGATGTATACGACCACCTCGGATCCACTCCTCGCCACTCGCCCGACCAACCCTGCTGGCGGTCTGCAGTTCGTGAGCATCACCGATGCGAGCGCAGGTGGCGACTATGACGGCGATGACGGCGTCGACCCCTTTAGCGACGATTGCGATGAGTCCAAGGACGAGGTGCTGGATAAGGAAGAGGCCGAGGATGCCAGCGGCGAGGAGTTCAAGTACTACAAGTTCGTCGGCTCTGGTTACTCGCTCAAGCCGTATCAATGTGGGTTTGCAGCCGATGGGGTGACTCCGGTGAGCCAGGAGGCCGCAGACCTACAATGCAACGAGACCCAGTTCTGTTACTTTGGCAAGTGCCACATCAGGGGGGACCACTGCACCATTGCGACGACCGCTGCGGCCTGTTGTGGGACCGCGGCCGACCTCAACAAGAAGGGAGTCTGTACGAAGACCTGCTTCAGAGATTTCTGCTCCGCGGTGCACATCCCGAAGTCCAAGCCCGAATGCACCAAGCACAGCCAGTGTACCAACGACCAGTTCCCTGTCTGTCATTTGGGCAATTGTGTGCAGGGGGTCGTCGACGTTTGTTCTGCGGGTGAGTTGCTCCCCGAGCGCGGCCTTGGGGATATCCTGCACTCCAATCCCGCTCTGGTTGGCGGGCCCGAGCTCGACCTCCCGTTCCCCGGTTATCGCGCATTCCGATTGGAATGGGGGCAGCGCGACACGATGCTCTACGTCGGCGGGAACGACGGAATGTTGCATGCATTCGTCACCGGCGCATTGACCTCTTCGCTGACTGATGAAGGCAAAGAGCTCTTTACCTTCATCCCCAAAGCGATTCACGAGAAGTTGCAGAGTTCGATGAAGGGCCATGTGACGCTCTTCGACGGCTCCCCTCTGATCAAAGACGTCCGACTCTACCGTGACGCCGATCGGACTCCTGTGGAGAAGTGGGCGACCGTTCTGGTCAGTGGTCTCAGGGGCGGTGGGCACTCCTACTTTGCCCTCGACGTGACCGACCCACTTCGCTACTCGACTGTGGATACGGCGATGCCACCTGTTGGGGACACCATCCTATGGGAAATCACGCAGGACAGTCCTGGGTTCGAGAGACTGGGGCTCACGTTTGGGCAAGCCGCGCTCGGGAGCGTCTACATCCACGATGACGTCACCAACAAGAGTACCGAGCGCGCCATCGCGATTCTGCCTGGGGGCGTACCAGATACTTCACCGTTGACGGATGTTGGCGGCAACATCATTGAGGGTCACGCCATCTATGTCGTCGACCTCGAGACGGGAGCGATTCTCCGTGAGTTCACCACTCTCAGCGGTGGAGGTCCTCTCGGTGCGGCGATCACGGGGACCCCTGCGGTTTTCAATCCAAACCTCGGCGCGCTGGCGAGCCGTGCGTTCGTCGGCGACGAGCTGGGGCGGTTGTTGCGCGTCAACATGAGCGGTGGCGATCCGACGGCGTGGAGCGTCGAGGTGTTCTTCGACCCCTCCAGCCATTTCGATCCGGCAGATGTCGACTTCATCGAGCCCATCTACGCAACGCCCGCTATCTCGAGCAACGAGTCGGGTCAGCTCGTCGTGGTCTTCGGCAATGGAGACACCGAGAGCCTCGAGCCGGGCACCCACAAGAGTACCTACATGGCGTCGGTCAGTGAGGTCATCGAGATCGACGTTGACGGCAACCTCACTATCGTGCCGGAGTTCAACTGGTTCGATAACTTCGCAACGCCTGGAGAAAAACTCACAGGCGACCCCATAATCTTCAACAAAGTCGCTTACTATCCCACCTTCATGCCAGGCGATGGGACCTGTAACCTCGGTCACGCCAGAATTTATGGCGCCCATTACAAGGAAGATAATGGCGGCGGTGGCCCCGTGTCCGTGGTCGACCTGAAGCTCGACGAGGATGCCGACAAAGACCTGTACGTCGACTTCGGTGGCTCTACCCTCGTCTTCGGTCTTGACGTCGCCGCACGGCCATCCTGTGTGCAAACCACCACCGACGGTTCGGGAGTCGTCCATTACCCCGGCTCCACCCACAACGAGCCGCAGTTGATCGTGCAAACGGGTTCCGCTCCCTTCGACGACATGGACACCCCCCCCCACACCAGCGACACCGAGGCCGCCCCTGAGGTCGCCAACAAGGTGCGTATCGACTTGCCGAAGCCACCCAACGCCCTCAAGGTGCTCTCTTGGAGCGCGATCTACGATTGAGCTGACGCCTTCTATGTCGACTCCTTACCCACAAAGGAAAGCCCGAAGCCCACGAAGGGGTTCGGGCTTTCCCGTTTTGCTGTTGTTGTCTTGTGTGGCGCTGATGGCGTGCGACGAACCCACTCCCCCGCCACCAAAGGAGATGACCATCGAGCCGGAGCCTCAGCCGGTTGTCGACGTCAGCCCAAAGGCCCCTCCGAACTGCGACGCTGATGGGGTCTTGAAGGTGGGGGAGTTGAGCGTCCTCGGCCTGCAGTTGCCGGTGCTCACCGAACCTGCAGGAGAGGTGAACGGCCTCGTCTTTCTCAGGTCTCCTCATTCCCTTGCGAGGCTGCGTACTTTCTTCAAAAAGTACTATCCCCAATACGAATGGACGCCTGGGGACGAACGTTTTGGGTTCTCCTTGTCCCCAGCAGGGGAGGCCGTCGGCCCCAGATTTGTGATCGCCAGAGGCCTGCGAGGCGAAATGCGGATCACCATCTTCCCGGCTGAAGGCGAACATCAGCCCTCCCAAAAACCTCCTAGCGGAGAGGCCGAGTAGAATGCCGAGTCGGCCCCGGCCATCATCTCCGACAATCGGCGAGCGGCGCGCCATGGGCTCCAAGCCCAAGCATCCCTCGAGTCTCTGGCTGCTGTTGCCAGAGCTCGTGTCCTGTCTGCAGTGCAGTACGCCTGCACCCGGTCCATTCCTGTCCCAAAGGCTCCGCGCTTCCTCCGAGCTTTGCCGCACGGAGGCCCTCGAGACCCTACGCAACGAGAGCGCCCGATACGTCCACCTCGCCAGCCTCCTCGCCGCCGCGCAGACGCAAATTGGCGGCGCGGCAGAGCGCTCTTTTGCGCTGACGAGCACCCTCGGCGAGGCGTCGCAATATCTTGCGGCCGGAAAATTCAAAGAAGCCAGGTCGCTCCTGGGCCAGGCTCGGTCCAGTTGGCCCACGAGCCAGCCCCTCTTGGACCTGTGGACGAAAGCCTTCGAAGGCGATCCCCGCTTCGCGCCGCCGGTCGCCACTCTCACGCCCGAGACGCTCGACGGCATCCGACCGCTGGGGGGCGGCTCGACGATCACCTTGCGGTTCATGGACGGTGAGACCACCGTCGCCGCCTTCAAGCCGGCTCAAGTCACCGACTACTCGGTCTACCAGGCCGAGATCGCCTCGTGGCGGCTGTGCGAGGTGCTGCTCTGCAGCTTCGAGATCCCCTACAACCGCCCCGTCCGCATTCGCCGCCAGGACTTCGGCCGCCTCTATGCCGACGCGCCGAGCGGCGAGCACAGCGACTATTCGAAGTACTTCAACGAGCTGACGTGGACCCACGTCGACGTCGACGACTTTCTCTACGGCACCGAGAAAGCCTGGGTGAAGGATTTTACCAGCTTCCCGATCGAGGTGCGTTCGGTGTGGTTCACCTTGCTCAGCCACAGCACGCCTGCATCGGCGCTCACTCGCCCCATCGCGCAGGCCGTCGAAGACTGGCAAAAGAGCGAGTTTAGTCGCGACTACGTCGAGCCGTTTTTGGCGAGAACCCAGGACCTAGACACCATCGGGTTGGCGCGACAGCTCAGCGATATGCTAGTTTTTGATTATCTCGTCCAGAACATGGACCGGGTCCTGTCCGTGGACGAAGCTTGGGGCGAGAACTGCCAGTTTGGCGCCGGCCATCTGATCTCCATCGACAACGGTGCGGCCTTCCCGCCGCCCGAAGAGGTCCACACCAAGCAGCCGATCGAGTTCATCGACCGCTTCAGCCGTGGCCTCGTGCAGCGGGTCGCCGCCCTCGACGAGGAGCAGACCCGACGCTGGCTCTTCCCTGACGCCAACGCCGACGAGCGGGTGCGGTTCGAGGGGTTTTGGCAACGTCGCGAGCAGTTTCTGCGGCGAGTCGACGAGCTGGTCGCGAAGTATGGCACCGACTCGATCCTCTGCTTCGACTGAGGCCGTGCTGCTGGGCTGGGGGGTTCGCTGCGAGCCACTTCTGTTCCGAGTCGCGCGCGGAAATCCCGAGCGCCGTGAGCGAAGACCTGACTCGGTGGTGCATGTCACAACCCCCAGAGGTCTTGATCGTCAATATTTCGCAGAGCGTCTCACATTCATGCCATGTTGCGCGATGTTCGGTCAAATCGTGAATAGGCAACTGCCTTCCAGCGCTTGCGTCGACGCCCACATACGGCATCATGCGCTCCCCTGCCACTGGAGCGTCCATTGAAGTCAGAACCCTCTCTCATCGCCTATCTCGGCCTCGTCTCTGACGATGTCGCTCCCAACGACATCGTCCCCATCGACCCAACCGACCCAGAGGCCGTGCTCGACGCGTTCGTCGACTGGGTGACTCGTCTCGGGCTGGAGCTCTTTCCGGCTCAGGAGGAGGGCATTCTGGCTTTGACCTCGGGCAGCCACGTCATCCTCGACTCGCCCACTGGCTCCGGCAAGTCGATGGTCGCCGTCGCCATGCACTTCTTCGGGCTCGCCGCAGGCAAGAGGTCGTTCTACACGTCGCCGATCAAGGCGCTCGTGAGCGAGAAGTTCTTCGACCTGTGCCGCATCTTTGGGGCCGAGCGAGTCGGGATGCTCACCGGCGACGCCTCGATCAACCCCAACGCGCCCATCATCTGCTGCACAGCCGAGGTCTTGTCCAACATGGCCCTGCGCCAAGGCAATGACTGCGACGTCGGCATGGTCTGCATGGACGAGTTTCACTACTACGCCGACCGCGACCGAGGCATCTCCTGGCAGATCCCACTGTTGGTCTTCGACGACGTCCAGTTTCTGCTGATGTCGGCCACGTTGGGAGACATGACCAGCCTCATCCAACAGCTGGAAGGCCGCACGTCGGTTGGGGTCGAGTGGGTTCAGTCCACCGACCGCCCCGTTCCGCTGGAGTTCTCCTACTCGGAATACCCGATTCACGAGACGGTGGAGGACCTGGTCAGAGAGGGCAAGCAGCCCGTCTACGTCGTGCAGTTCACCCAACGGGCTTGCGCCGAGCAAGCCCAAGCCCTGACCAGCACGACGCTCTGTAGCGCCGAAGAGAAGAAGTCCATCGCCCACGAGCTCAGGGGCATCGCCTTCGACTCGCCCTACGGCAAGACCATCCGCAAGTACGTGAGCGCAGGGATCGGTCTGCATCACGCCGGCCTGCTGCCTCGCTATCGCCTGCTGGTCGAGAAGCTGGCCCAGCGGGGCTTGCTCAAGGTGATCGTCGGCACCGACACCCTCGGCGTCGGCATCAACGTTCCGATCCGCACCGTCCTCTTCGCGCAGCTCTGCAAGTACGACGGACAAAAAGTGCGCCTCCTGCGCGTACGCGAGTTCAAGCAGATCGCGGGGCGCGCGGGCCGCAAGGGCTTCGATAACGTGGGATACGTGGTCGCTCAAGCCCCCGCCCACGCCATCGAGAACCTGCGCGCCGAGAGCAAGGCCGCACAAGCCGGCCGAAAGAAGTACACCAAGAGCAAGCCGCCCGAGCGCGGCTTCGTGAATTGGAACAACGAGACCTTCGAGCAGCTCCGCAACGGCAAAGCCGAGGAGCTCCAAGGAAGGTTTGCGCTCGACCATGCCGTGGTCCTTCAGCTCCTCCAGCGCAACACGTCCGATACGCCGTTGGGCGAGGGCTACACAGCGCTGGTCAAGCTCATCGAGTGCGCCCACGTCGAGCCGGGATTCCGACCGCGCCTCAGGCGGCGCGCCCGCAGCATCTTCAAGAGCCTGCTCGAGGCGGGGATCATCGCCACCGAGCGCCGTCCGGGCGGCGGCTCCATCGTCGCGATCCATGGCGATCTGCCCGAGGACTTCTCGCTCTTCTACACGCTCTCGCTCTACGCGCTGGACACCCTCGATTACGTGAGTCCCGAGAGTGAAGGCTACCCTCTCAAGGTGCTCACCGTCCTCGAAGCGATTCTCGAGGACCCCAATGCCGTGCTCTACGCGCAGGTCAACCGGCTCAAGGGCGACCTGGTCGCGCAGCTCAAGGCCGAGGGAGTCGAATACGACCAACGCATGGAGGTGCTCGAGAAAGTCACCCACCCGAGACCCGAAGAGAACTTCCTGACCCAGACCTACTACGAGTACACGCTGAAGGCCCCCTGGGCGCAGGCCGATTCGATCAAACCCAAATCCGTCGCCCGCGACCTCTACGAGCGCTACCTCTCGTTCAACGAATACGTCAGGTATTACGGGCTCGAGCGCAGCGAGGGCGTGCTTTTGCGCTACCTGAGCATGCTCTACAAGGCCTTCGTCCAGACCGTCCCCGAGTCGTTCTACGACGATGGGATCATCGACATGATGGCGTTCTTGCGCGCCATCCTCGAGCGTGCGGACTCGAGCCTCTTGGTCGAATGGGAGTCACTGCGCTACGCGACCCCAGAGGCGGACCTGACCCCGAGCCCACTGGACATCTCCCGCAACCCACGGGCCTTCGCAGCACGTGTGCGAGCCGAGCTGCACGCCTTCCTGCGCGCGCTCGCGGCCGAAGACTACGAAGAGGCGCTCTTGTCCCTACGCGCCCCCACCAACGGCGACGAGCCGTGGACCGAAGAGCGCATCAAGGCGGCCATCCTTCCCTTTACCGAAGACCGCGGTCCCGTCCGCTTCGACCACGAAGCTCGGCTGCCCCCGCTGACGATGCTGGTGTCGACCGACACCAAGCGGTGGTCGGCCAAGCAGTTCCTGCTCGACGAGGAGCGCAGCCGGGAGTGGTGCGTCGAGTGCACGATCGATCTGCGCCAAGACACGGCCTCGTTGGGGCCGATCATCGAGCTGGTGCGGATTTCGGATTGAGTGCACAGAGGCATTCGGCAGGACCCGTGCCAGCGCACGATTCTGCATGAAAACACTGCGAAACAGCGAGCTGATATGGTGACGGGGGCTCTTCCGCGGCGCCTGAGGGATCGTTATCCAGAAGGGGTCAAAGCCTCTGGGCAGGGAGCTACTCGGTCGCAGCGTCGCTCTCGTCGAACTCGAAGTCGCCGTCGTCCTTAGGCTCGGCCGCCCCGCCAGCCTTCTCCTCGGCTTCGGCCTTGGCTTTGGCTTCTGCCTCGGCCTTCGCTTTGGCTTCTGCCTCCTCCTTGGCTTTGGCTTCTGCCTCGGCCTTGGCTTTGGTTTCCGCTTCAGTCTTTTCTTGGGCTTCGACGTCCTCTTTGGCCTTTGCTTCAGCGTCGAGCGTGTCTTGGGCGGCCTTGGCGATGGCGTCTTGCTCGGCTTGCGCCTTGGCTTCGGCGTCGGCTTTGGCCTTGGCTTCGGCGTTGATCTTGTCCTGTGCGGCCTTCGCAGCGGCTTCTTGTTCGGCCTTCACCTTGGCTTCGGCGTCGGCCTTGGCTTTGGCTTCTTGCTCGAGCTTGTCTTGGGCGGCTTTTTCTTTGGCGAGGACGAGCGAGCCCTTCTCCCCCTCGGCCTCTACCTCGTCTTTGAGTTTTGTCAGGAAGCTCCTGAAGCCCACGTTATTCCAAAGAAACTTATTGAGCTGTAGCTCCTTTCGAGCGATGCGGAAGTCTTTTTGCGACTGGCGTCGTTGGGCGAGCTCGGTGATGAGGCGTTTGGCGGCCTCGATGGCGAAGTCGTCCTCGGCGAGGGCAATGACGGCCTTGAGGTGGACATAGGCCTGCTCTGGCTTGTCGAACTGCAGGAGGATGTCGGCGAGGCGGAGCTTGTGTTGCGCGACGTTGAGCACACCGTAGTGGAGATCGAGGTCGGCGAGCTCGGTGAGGAGCTGCTCCTCGTCGATTTGCAGGTAGGCACGGCGAATGGCCGCGACGCGCTTTCGGCTCTCGAGGAGCGTGCGATCCTCTGGGTTGCGGGCGACCTGGCCCTCGACCGTGGCGAGCCACTCCTTGTGGGGCGTGGGGATGGGGGTCATTTGTTCGATGTTGGTTGGCAACGGACTGGCCTTGCTGGCCTGTTCCCAGGCCGCGAGGATCTGGGCATCGGCTTGAGGGCGCAGCGCACCGCCGAAGTCTTTCAACACTACGGACTCGTAGCTGGTGATGGCTCGCATGGGGTCGCCGAGCTGGCGGAAATACTCGGCCTCTCGCCAATACAGCTCAGCGACCAAGAGTGCGTCAGGGTAGTGTTCGAAGTAGAGCGCACCGGCTCTCTCGAAGGCAGGAATGGGCTCGCCTTTGAAGCTCTCGAAGAGCTGGAGGTGGACCAAGTCCAGCTCGTCTTTGGCCTGCAGTCTCGCCTTGCCGTCCTCGTCGAGGTCAACGGTCTGGCGTGTGGAGGGACCAAGTCGGGTCAGCGATTCGTCGAGGAGGTCGAGTGAGGTGCGAAGGTCGTCGGGGTCTTTGGCCTCGTGTGCCATCTGGAGTATTCGCACCGTGAGCTGGACTTGTTCTCTGGGGCTGATGCTGTTCTTGTCGAAAGTTGACCAGCGTCTGAAGGTGAGCGGGCGGTTGCCGCTCGCGAGGGCGGCCTCGATTTCTCCGAGCGTGGCGTTGGGCCCGCAGCCGAGCATTGTGGCGGTCAAGGCGACGATGAGCAGCAGGAGGGTGAGTCGATGAGGCATGCTGTTTCCCGAGGTTTGAAAGGCGAGCGAAGGTAGGCCGCCACACCGCTCATCAAGGGACCGAGTGCGGTGGCGACGAACGATGCGACGAGCGAATCGCCGAGCTGAGGGCTGATTTTCGCACCGCAAGCCGGTGAAGCGAAGTGAAACCATTCGTGGGAGCAGAATTTGCGCGGCCCTTGGCAGCGAGCAGTCTCGGAGCGAGCCAACTGCTTGCCCACACGCTCCCCTCAACGGCAGACCTCCGCTTGCAGTTCGTCTTGCCATCATCAGGTGCCGGAAGCAGTCATGCACGGGTGAGCCTTTCGACTCGCCAATTCTCTCACCGTTCAAAGGAAACTGACTTCTCTCAGCAGCCAACCACGTCGATTTTGATGTCTGGCGGTCAACGGCCAGCTAAAGAATTCACGTGGTCTTCAGCGAAAAGTGTTCACGTGCGGCTGCGCTCGGGGCCTCGGGCTCTGGGCAGTGAGGCGGAGGCTAGGGATCGCCCCAGGGGGCGCAATCCAGGTCAATTTCCAGCCAGCCAAGCCCCCACGGGCTCGCTGGAGGGCAAAGAGACGGTGCGCGTGAGCGCCCATGTGCAGTTTCGCTGCCTTCACCTTGGAATCGTCTCGCCTTGGGACCTGGGAGCTGGGGCGCGGGCGCTTCGTTCTGGGCTTTTTCGTCGGATAATCGCGCGACTCGGAACAGACGTGCCACCTTGCGTCCTTGCGCTCGCGATCGTCTTGGGGGACTCGCCTGACTCCCCGTCGACCGACTATCCTGCTGGCTTCGCGCCTGCTCCCCGAGACGTCCTTGACCGACCCAACTCCCAACTCCCAAGCCCTCAGAGCCTCGACGTCCAGCGGCGTCCACGTGGTCATCGTCGGCGGCGGTTTTGCGGGCCTCAACGCCGCTCAGACCTTGCGCAAAGCCAAGGACGTCCGCGTGACGTTGGTCGACAAGCGCAACCACCACCTCTTCCAACCGCTGCTCTATCAGGTGGCCACGGCCGCGCTCGGCGCGCCGGACATCGCAGCGCCGATCCGCACGATCCTGCGTCGCGCCCGCAACACGACGGTCCTCCTGGCCGAGGTGGAGCGTGTGGACCCCAAACGCAAGGTGGTCCACACGACCCGAGGGGAGCTGGCCTGGGACCACCTGATTGTCGCCACCGGACTGACGAACTTCTACTTCGGGCACGACGACTGGGCCCAGCATGCGCCTGGCTTGAAGAGCCTGCACGACGCGCTCGAGATTCGCCGCCGGGTGCTGCTGGCCTTCGAGGCCGCCGAAGCCCAACAAGCTCCTGCGGAGGTCAACGCCAGCCTCACCTTCGTGGTCGTCGGAGGCGGTCCCACTGGCGTCGAGCTGGCCGGCGCGCTCGGGGAGATCGCCAGACACACTCTGGCCAAACAGTTCCGCACCTTCGACCCCGCCCGGGCGCGAATTATCCTGGTGGAAGGTGGCCCGCGCGTCCTCTCCACCTTCGACGAGGCCCTCTCGACGAAGGCTCAGCTCCAGCTCGAGCGCCTGGGCGTGACGGTCTGGACCGGACGACGCGTGACCAAGATCGACGCCCGCGGCATCGAGCTGGGCGACGAGCGGATCGAGGCGCGAACGGTCTTGTGGGCCGCTGGCGTGGCCGGACGCGGACTGGTGGGCGAGATGGGCGTCGCGCTCACCCGCGACGGTCGCTTGCCCGTCACCGACGACCTCAGCGTCGCCGGCCACCCAGACGTCTTCGTGGTCGGTGACATCGCGCACCGCGAGCAGGACGGCGCCGTCGTGCCCGCCGTCGCGCCCGCAGCGCTGCAGATGGGACGGCACGCGGCCGAGAACGTGCTGCGACGAATTCGCGGCGCCCAGACCTCGCCGTTCCACTATCGCGACAAGGGCATGCTCGCCACCATCGGACGCAAAGCCGGCGTCGCCCAGCTGGGTGGCCTGAAGTTCTCGGGGTTTCTGGCGTGGTTCCTGTGGCTCTTCGTCCACATCTTCTTCCTCATCGGCTTCCGTAATCGCCTAGTGGTGATGGTCAGCTGGGCGCTGTCGTACCTGTTCTGGACTCGCGGCGCGCGGGTCATCCTCGAGCGGCCGTCTACCGCCGAGGACGAGTCGGTAGAGCCAAGCCCGCATGCCGGCGAGTGAGCTGGGCGCGCCCGAGGAGCCGCCCAGAAACACTCGCACCCGTGCCTCTGTGCCTCGTGTCCCCACAAAAACAAGGTGCTACCCTCCGGCTCCAGGTTCGATTTGAGATCTCCAGAGGAAGCCTGTGCAGTGGCTGGTTCGGGGAAGTGTGCACAAAAGTGACTGGAAAAGCGCAGAGCAGTGGCAAGGGGCAAAGCGGCAGGCTGCCTTTGGCAGAGCAGGTGAGATGGCGGAGCAGCAGCGGACCGGGCGTGGGTGGGCGACTTCAGACGCAGGCGATATC